>Ga0193719_10000275_pt1 | contig 18493 bp, 14 predicted proteins | sample U2a2metaG_FD_160103 | JGI IMG/M metagenome (GOLD analysis project Ga0193719, IMG submission 160103) | Soil microbial communities from a riparian zone of the East river system, Colorado, United States - U2a2 | ecosystem: Environmental > Terrestrial > Soil > Riparian zone | place: USA: East... | reverse complement strand
GCGAGAGCAGATCTACAGTTCCGGGATCCTGCGGGTTGAGCTGGTGCGCATGATGAAGCGCCTGATACGCGGGAAGATCCTTACCGAGCTTGGCTAGGGCGGCACCATAGAGCGCATTCAGTTGAAACAAATCCGGCCATCGCGTGAGCGCATTGGCCAATGGCTCGCGCGCCTTTTCAAACTGGTTCATCTGATAATAGGCCAGCGCCAGGTTGTATTGCATTTGCGGCGATTGGGGTGCCATCTCGGCGGCACGGCGGAGAGGCTTCAGCGCTGCTTCCAGGTCCCCGTGCTGGCCGTAGAGGGTGCCTAGCGCTGTCAGTTTTTCCGCGTTGTCGGGATCGTACAGTTGTTCGCAGATTTCATGTGCTTGCTCGCGCGCGCCCTGATCCAGCTTTTGTGCGCATTCCAGCCTGAGCCGGCTCTCATTAGAATCGCGCTGGCGCAATTCCTCCGACGCTGCCAAAGCCTTGGCCGCTTCCTCCTCGTGCCCCTCCTTGCGATACAGCAATCCCAGCTGGTACGGAATGCGGGCGTCCCGTGGGGTCAGTAGCGCGGCTTGCTTCAGCCATTTTTCTGCCGCGGGGAAATCGCCCTGTTTGAGGTAAGCGTACCCGAGGTAATAAGCGGTGTCGGGGAAGGGCGGCTTGACCGCAGCCTGAGTTAAGCTCCGGATTGCTTCTTGGAAGCGGTGGTCGTCCAAATCCAGCCTTCCGAGGTAATAGAAGACGTTTGGATGATCTCCGACTTTAGCGCGCACAATTTTAAATTCGCGACGCGCTTCATCGGATTTGTGCAGTTCGAAAAGCGCAACTGCCAGCGGAAATCGTGCCCGTAGAGTCAGCGTGGGATCGAGCTTCAAGGCAGCTCGAAATTCGCTGACCGCCGCATCGTACTGATCCTGTTTCAGGGCGTCGTAGCCCCTGCCCAGATGCGCTTCCGGATCGCTCCCGGGGGATGGTTTCGGCGCGGGCGGCTGCTGGGACGAGGCAAAGCCTGTCCCAAGACCGAGCAGTACGAGCGCGGTCAGCGCGAGCAAGATCTGTCCCCGAAAGTGTCGTATGCTCATGGCAGCCCCGAACCGGTTTCGCGGAAGCAGCAGGGCCACCAATTATATCCGGGGTTTTGAGCAAACTTTATTGGGCGGTGTTTCGCAAGGCGTATTCTATTGGAATACGGTACAAATTTCCCAATCCATTGAATATGCCGCGCGCTTTCGAAACTAAATTCTTTGCTGGTAAAACGGCTCGTCTCGCTTGTCGGTTTGCTGCCTCGCTCACTCCTAAAGATCAGCCATTTGCCATCCAGAATGACTCTCGGACTGTACTTGCGAACGGCGGTGTTGAACACCGACCCAAGATTTGTCAGCCTGGACCAAGAGCCATTCTGGTGATTGCTGATGAATAGATCGGAATTGCCCCGGCTGGGCCGGCGGCGAGGGAGCCAGCGCCTAGGTTAATTTTCGTGCCGCCTTGGCCAGCAGTGCGGCGGCCAGGTGGTTGATCTCGGCCACCTCCTGAGCCGTGGCCGTCCCGACGTAGTCGCGCACCAGCTTTTCGCAGCGTTCCCGGACATGGTCGTAGGCCGCGGGATCTTCCCCTCTGACGGCGAGCAGCGCTTTAAGCCAGAGCTTGCCATAGCCGGCGTGCATGGTTTCGTCGGCCCAGTCGAAGTCCATGTCGTGCTCGCTTACGGCGTCGCCGTAAGCGTGGAAGAGTTGAGCGCGGGCAGGCTTGTGCTTGATATTTTTGGTTTCAAAAAAGTACAGCATTCCCAGGCGGTAGATGGGATCCTCGCCTGATGTGCTCTCGTAGATATAGGTCCCCAGCGGGATTTCCGCCGGATCGAGGCCCCAAGCCATTAGGCGCTCGTACCCCATGCGGCAGTGGCGGGATTCGTCGTAAGTCCAGCGCGCGGCATGGTGAATCCACTCCCAGGGCAGGACGTCAGCAAAGGCGCTCAACATCACGCCGCCGGCTTCAATCGCCCAGACTTCATTCAGGTGGCTGATAGCCGAGCGGAGTTGCAACTGCATACCTTCGCCATAGGGAAAGCTGGCATCCACGATGTCGGGCCAGTAGAAACGACAGAGCCGGAAACGTGGGTCGCGGGCCGGCTGGTCAGGGATGACATATGGTTTTGATCCCGGTAAAGGGCCAGCGGCGGGGGCCGAGGGCGACGGTCCCACTCCGACCCCACCGACTTCTGAGAGCCGTTCTGCCACCACTTGGGTCCAGGCAAGCGAGGTTTCGAGCAACTCGGGATGCAGGGACAACGCCGCCTGCGCCCAGGGCTCGAAGGCGCTGATCTGTTCTTGCTTTTCGGACAGCGCCAGAAATAGAAAGCGGTGAGTAGGCCCGTCAGCGATCGAATCCGATGCTTCCAGATATGCGCGGTAGGAATCGCGCAACGCCGGCAGCAGAACCCTTCCTATGCTCAGTAGGAACGCTGGAACTGACGGTGAATTCTTGACCGCGCCGAACAGTTCAATCAGCGCGCGGTCGGCTCCTTGCTCTTCCAGCAAGCGGCTGGGGAAACGCAGCTCGAATACCCGATTCCGAAGGGCATGGGCGGTTTCGGCGCTTTGCCAGATGAAGCGGGCCACGCCGATTTTGATGGGGAGAGAAGCAATGGCGGGGATCCAGGCTGCTTCACTGACCAGCAGCGAGCGCTCGCAGAAAAAGAAGCGCTTGAGAAGCTGCGCCGTATCGAGGCGCATCCAGCGCGCCCGCGGCTGCGGGCTCGACAAGAAGGCGGGTTGTGACATGGCTTTCCCTTCTTTGAAGGAGCGGGCTCGATCCTCCCGCACTCCAATTCTAAGGCTAGACCCGCCCTGGCGCGTTCCCCGGTATTCCCGAAACCCAAGGAACATCACCCTGGAAGCACACAGGCGCGGAGAACTGTTCCTTGGGGTTCTCCGTGCCCCGCTGTGTCCGTTAGAACTTGACCCGCCCTTGGGCGCGCCGCGCGCTCAAAAGGAATTGCTGAGCGCCACCGCAATCACTGCCACAATCAGCACCAGCAGTCCCAGATTCAGCAACCGCCGGGCCGCGGCAGGCGCGCCTTGCCACTCACCTCGCCACAACCCCCAGAGGTTGCCCACGACGATAGAGAGAGAAATAAACAGAGGCCAGCCCACGACTGCGCCCCAGCGCCCGAGCCTTGCTGCGCCAGCCCCATAGAGATAAAAACTTCCGATCCACATCAAAGCCATCAGCGCGCTCAATCTCAAGTTTCGCGGTGTCTCCCGGTTCCAGTATTGGCCGAGCGTATTGTTGCGGAGCATCAGGTAAAGGCAATAGGCGAGGTTGGCGACAAACCCCAGAGTAAATAGAAGCGCCCACACCGTATTTCCCGACAAAGCTTGCGAGACTCCGAGCGTCTCCGCGGAACGGATTACGTTTCCGCCAAAAGCCATCCCCACGTTGGGCAGGCACGACAGGGCTCCAGCGAGCATCGCGACGGCCAGGCCAGCCCTGAAGGCTCTCGAATGCGTCGCGATGGATTTGCTTCCTGAGGGCGCACGGCGGGAGCCGGCAACGGAACACAGCACAATCCCGAAAATAACCAAGACTGTGCCGACAAGCAGCACCAGTCCCTTTGTCGTAAGCAGTGTCTGGGGAAAGAACACCAGCAGCGGAATCAGTACGCCAAGGCTGGCAATCAGGCCCATGATGATGGGATATCCCAGGGCCATGCCGAGTCGGTTCATTCCAAGTCCGAACAGTACGGCTCCCACTCCCCAGCCCAGTCCGAAAATCGCCAGCACGGCCAAATCCCGCGCCGGCGACGCACCATACACGGTGAAAATATTAGGAACCAACAGAAGGGTGATCATCCAGTTGAAGGCGAGCATTCCCAGCAGCGAAAACGTCGCCCAAGTATGCTCCCACGACCATTGCCGTACCAGGGTCATCGGAAGAACGAAGGTTCCCTGCAGCAAGGCCGCCAGCAACACCAGAAGAAAGCCTAGGGCTAGATCGGAATGAACCAGGCAGACCCCCTCAGTGCAACACTGGAGTGGCATCGGTGGCGACGCAGACCCATTTTCCGCCTTTGTAAACCCAGGTATCGACAAAACGCTCGCGCCGCACGTAAGGCTTTCCTGCTTCGATTCCCTTGGCTTGAAAAACACCCGTCGCGACCGCCGCGTTTCCGAACACGTGCACGCTCATCGACTCCGGTGCGACCTGTTGCTCCTGGGAGGCAGACTTCCTTACACTCTTCAGAAACTCAGCCTTGGACTGCACACTGCCGTCATCGTTAATCAGCACAATTTGATCGTCGAGGATTCCGTCGAGCGCTTTTGTGTCGCCCGCCTTGTATGCCTGGTTCCAGGCCTTCTCCAGGGCAATGACTTTCGATTGAATCGTGGGATCGTCTTGCCCCGCTAAAAGCAAACGCGCCGCGCATACGAAAGCGATCAAGAAGGCGTTCCGTCTCATTAGGCTACGTCCTTTCTGAGCATTCAACCCGGATCGAAGGAGCGATCGCAAACCAATCTGGAGGATTCAGAGCGTTTTGTTGATAATATCGCAGGATCTGTTTGCGGTCGGGCAGGGAGGGAATCACGCCTTCCTTCGTAACCGCCAGCCCGCCAGTGACCACGGCAAACTGCACGGCATGTTCAAGTCCCGTGCCGCAAGCGAGCGCAACGGCAAGCCCAGCGTTGAAGGCATCGCCTGCGCCAGTCGTGTCGATAGCCTGCATCGCCAGAGCAGGAACGTGCGTGGAAGATGATGCGGTGACGATCAGAGCTCCCTTTTCTCCCAAGGTCATGACAACCTGTTTTACGCCGCGACGAATCAGCTCTCGCGCGACAACCTCGGGATCGATTGCTTCGTCCGGACTTTGCCCGGCGAGCACCCTGGCTTCGGACTGGTTGGGGGTGAGTATGTCTACCAATTGCAGGATGGATCCCGGCAAGGGCCGGACAGGCGCAGGGTTCAGAATCGTCACCGCGCTTCGCGCCCGGCCGCGAGCCATCGCCGCTTCGGCGGCGGCCACAGGAATTTCAAGCTGCGTCAGCACCACCGCCGACGAATCGAACGCGGCCTCCCCCTGGAATACATCGCCAGCGGTCAAAAGATCGTTCGCTCCCGGGTCAATTGCGATGCAGTTATTCCCGCTGGCATCCACCAGAATGAACCCCACTCCGGTGGGCGCACTCTCGCTATGCACTACATGAGCCACATCAATGCCCTCGTCGCGATAAAGTCGCAATGCCATATCGCCGAATGCGTCTTTACCTATCCGGGCGACAAAGCTAACCCGTGCTCCGAGCCGCGCGCTGCCCACGGCCTGGTTGGATCCTTTTCCGCCGTAGTCCACGCGATAGCCGGTGCCCAACAGCGTCTCACCGGGACTCGGCAGACGTTCGACCCTCATGGTCAGCCCGGCAGCGTAACTGCCCACGACCGTGATTCGAGGAGCGTTCAACGGAGAATCTCCGCGGGATGCGTCATGATTGTGAAAAAACGTCGTAAGCCTACCACAGGGCACCACCGACTTACAGATAGTCGATGGTGATCTTCAGATCGAGTCGCCCCCCTGGATATCGAAACGAGGCGGCATCGAATTTCGGTGGGCCGAAATGGCCCTTTGCGTTATTCGAGGCTCCGACGCCCTCGCGGGGAATCCCCATGAAGTTGGTGTCAAGGCGGCCATTGGAGTTCTCGTCGTGGACTAGGGACACGGCATACGTTCCCGGAACGACGCCGGGAAATTCGCACACTGCATGCCGATCTGCGACCACGGCCGCGGTCCGCCCAACCGCCCTTTCGGCGTGTTTAGGGAAGTCGCTGGCCGACGAGAAAAGGGCGCACATCACCTTTCCCTTGTCGTTGCGCAACCCCCCGATTTCGACTTGGATCAAATTCTCCGGTGGCGCTGAAGTCTGGGTCCGTGTGGAAGCAGTCAGCACTAAAAAAAGGCCGGCGGTCAGGAAAGCTCGATTCGATTTGCCCATGTATGGTGGCCTCTCTCTCTCGACCTGGTCGCGCTCCAGTATGCATGGCGTAGCTCGGCCGCACAACCTTCATCAGCGTGCATCATTTCTCTGGGCTCCGCTCCCTCCGCCCCGCCTTGAGCAGACATTCCTTGTTTTGCCCTGTAGAATTTGCCATGCGTATTTCTGAAGGTCAGCAAGAAGTGCAATAAGAAAATCAACAGGACGAGGAATCCTATGCCCGATAAGCCTGCAGCCGATGCTCAAACCAACATCGAGTCGGTCCTGCACGAGCACAGAACATTTGAGTGTCCGGAAGATTTCCGCCAGAAAGCGCACATCAAAAGTCTGGAAGAGTACGAGCGCATCTACCGCGAGTCAATAGAGCAGCCGGAAAAATTCTGGGGCGGAATCGCAAGCGAGCTGCACTGGTTCCAAAAGTGGGAGAAAGTTTTGGAATGGAATCATCCGTGGGCCAAGTGGTTTGTCGGTGGTCAGCTTAATCTTTCTTACAACTGCCTCGACCGCCACGTGCAGACGTTCCGCAAGAATAAGGCCGCGCTGATCTGGGAGAGCGAACCGGGCGAAGTCCGCACTCTCACCTACCAACAACTTCATCGCGAAGTGCAGAAATTCGCCAACGTCTTGCGGTCGCTGGGGGTCAAAAAAGGCGATCGTCTGGCTATCTACATGGGGATGACGCCCGAGCTACCCATCGCGATGCTGGCCTGTGCGCGCATCGGGGCGCCGCACACTGTGGTCTTCGGCGGATTTTCTGCTAATGCCCTGATTGACCGCATCCACGACTCGCAGGCTGTCGCTGTCATCACTCAGGACGGTTCCTACCGTCGCGGCGCCGAGGTCAAGCTATTTCCGGCCGTCGACGAAGCGCTGAAATCTTGTCCGTCGGTAAAACATGTGGTGGTCTACAAACGAACCGGTACGCCGATCAATCTGCAATCCGGCCGCGACCGCTGGTGGCATGAGTTGATGGCCGAGGCGACCGATGAATGTCCGGCCGTGCCCCTCGACGCCGAGCATCCGCTCTATATTCTCTACACCTCGGGAACCACCGGTAAGCCGAAGGGCGTAGTACACACCACCGGCGGCTATTCGGTAGGGACGTACTTAACCACCAAGTGGGTATTCGATCTCAAGGAAGAGGATACGTACTGGTGTACTGCCGACATCGGCTGGGTTACGGGTCACAGCTACATGGTTTACGGACCGCTGCAAAACGGCGCTACCAGCCTCATGTACGAGGGCGCGCCCAACTTTCCTGAGCCTGACCGCTTCTGGAACATCATCGACCGTCACAAAGTGAACATCTTTTATACCGCCCCCACTGCGATCCGAACGTTTATCAAGTGGGGCGACGAGTGGCCCAAGAAACACAAGCTCGAGAGCCTGCGCTTGCTGGGCACGGTGGGCGAGCCCATCAATCCCGAGGCCTGGATGTGGTACCGCGAGGTGATCGGCCACAACCGCTGTCCCATCGTGGACACCTGGTGGCAGACCGAAACCGGACACATCATGCTCAGCCCGATCCCGGGGGCGATCGCGACCAAGCCGGGGTCGGCCACGCGCCCTTTCCCAGGGGTGGTGCCCGAGATCGTTACGATGGAAGGTAAACCCGTACCCGAAGGCTCGGGCGGGTTTCTCGTTCTCAAACAGCCCTGGCCAGGCATGCTGCGCACCATCTACGGCGATCCCGACCGCTACGTGACGCAATACTGGTCGCAGATCCCGGGCGCATACTTCACCGGCGATGGCGCGCGAAAAGACAAAGACGGCTACTTCTGGGTGATGGGCCGCGTGGATGACGTGATCAATGTTTCCGGCCACCGCTTGAGCACGATGGAAGTGGAGTCGGCGCTGGTCGCACACGAAGCTGTTGCCGAGGCCGCCGTCGTGGCGCGTCCGGATGACATCAAGGGTCAAGCCATCTCGGCTTTCGTGACCCTGGAACACGGGAGAAAGCCCACGCCGGAACTGAAGGACGAGTTGCGGAAGTGGGTCGCGAAAGAGATTGGCGCCATGGCCAAACCGGACGATGTTCGATTTACCGACATGCTGCCCAAAACGCGTAGCGGAAAAATCATGCGTCGCCTGTTGCGTGAACTGGCTAGCAGCGGAGACGTAAAGGGCGATACCACGACGCTCGAAGACTTCGGCATCATCGCGAAGTTGAAGGAGAGCGAGGAGGGCTGACCTGAATTGTCAGCCGGTCCCGCCTCAAAATAGGTAGCTCTCGCCGTCCCGCGTCCGGGGCGGGCCCTCGGCCCCATGCGAGGGCAGGATGGCCTCGGCACACCCATCAAGGTGCCGCGCTACATGATTTTGACTGCAAGAAATAGATCACTCGCCCGCTCCCATCATGACAATCGGCATGGTGGGCGTTGTCGACCCCTCCTCGGGCTCGACCGTAATCGCAAAAGCCTTGGCCTCAACTCCCGCCGGTAGCGGCGGCTCAATCACGGTCGCGCTTCCGTGGGCGTCAGGCTTAAAGACTCCGGCCGGGATGGGCGCACCGTTGGTTGGGATCAACCACAGTTCATACGCTTTCCGAGATGGTAGAGCCGGCATGTTACTGGCCAGAAAAACCAGACTGGAACGATTACGCACATAGATTGCTTTCCCCTGTGGTTGCGGGGGAGTTTGCCCTGCGATCAGGGTCACACGCATCGCGTCGGTAGCGGTTAGGGTCGCCACCACTTCACGAGCACGGTCGAGCTGCGCCTGCTGCTGGGTTGATTCGCTCTGCAACTCAGCGACACGCTGCGCCAGACGGTCGCTCTGCCGGAAAAAGAAAACGAAGGCCAGGGCGAACGCCGCGGCCGCGAACCACGGGATCAGTGTCCACGACCAACGGCGCGCAGCCATCTTGGGCGATCGCGGCTCCTTGGCAATTGCCTTCAGCAGGCGCTCCCGGGCCCGGCGCGGGGGCGCGGGCCCAGCTGCCGAAAGTGCCAGTAACGCCGTGTCTCCGCGCAGTTGCTCGAGCTCGCGGCGGCACGCGGCACACTCTTCCAAATGCTTCTCCAGAGCGATCCGCTCTTCACCCTGCAATTGCCCGAGGGCGAGAAGAGCGAGATCGTCGGCGAATTGTTCGTGGGCGCTCATGCTTCAAAAGCCTTACGCAGGGCGATCAGCCCGCCGCGAATACGTGTCTTGATCGTGCCCAGCGGCTCTCCGGTCTTGGCCGCGATTTCGGTATGGGTGAGCCCCTCGAAGTAGGCCATCTCCAGCGCGCTGCGTTGTGCCGCCGGCATGCTATCCAGCGTGCCCCGCACCTTCTCCATAGCCCGCGACCGCTGCGCATCGCCCGCCATATCCGGTTCCACTGACACAACGACGTCGGCAATATTGGTTTCGGGACGCCGCTTGCGCAGGGCGTCAATCGCGCGGTTACGGGCAATCACCGCCAGCCACGCGCCCAGGTTGCCGCGGCTCGAGTCGAACACTCCGGGATTGCGCCACAGCTGCATGAACACTTCCTGCAACACGTCCTCGGCTGCGCCCGTATCGGCTAGAACGCGCAGGCCGACTGCGTACACGATGGAGGAATAGCGGTCGTACAGCGTCGCCATAGCACTCTCGTCGCCCGAGCGAATCGCCAAGACCAGCGAAACGTCGGTCGCGCCTCCCGTTGATGCAGCGCCAGACAAGCAGTTATCTCATCCTTTCAAAAGTACGTTGGCCATGCTGGAGCGGATTGCGGCCGGAACCGGCCCCTTGGTGCCATCCCCTTTCCCCGCAATCGCTTAGTCGGGGATGTCGGCGGCCAAGACCTGCCCGGGGGAATCATAGTAGCATTCGCCGCCTGCGACAATTGGGGACGCCGCGATGCGTTCCACGAACCAGTCGGCGGTCGGCGCCAACCGAAGCCTTTGTGGTGGGCACGGTGACTCTGATCTACGACCACCCCATTCGCGGGTTGCCGGAGAAGATCACCGAGCTTCAGCCCGAGCATCACCACCTGACCACTTCCACGATGCCCATCTGGATCACGATGCTCGTCTCGAAGAGGTGGTGCGGCGGGGTAAATCGACAGACGTGCAAACCCTGGCGGACCGGCTGATTAGTATCAAGGGCGCGCAGCACGGTCAGCTTGGCGCTAAGAACCCCGAAGCCGCCCACCACGAGAGGCCCAGTCTACACAAAGGCCGGCTAACGAAGCGCCGCGAACTTACACTCGTCCTTTGGCGTGAATCCCTGCCAGCCCGCGCCTACCACTCCGTCCAACCTTAGTGGCTCTTCATCATTGGCTCTTCATCGCCAGCAGTCTTTCTTCTGGGGTCATCTGTTTCCAGAGGACCTCTAGGTCCCGCTGCACTCGCGAGTTTCCAGGGTCCCCGTGGAGCGCCTTGGCAAACCAGCGATAGGCGGTGGGTAAGTCGCGATTGACGCAGTGCCCGGTGGCATACATGGCGCCCAACAAAGTCTGCGCCTTGGGATTCGATTGCCGTGCGCCAATCATGAGGTTCCTCTGCGCCAGAGCGCAGTCCGCGCGTACGCCGCGGCCGTAAAGATATCTCTCTCCTTCGTCCACCAGTCGGTCTTCTGGGCTGGCGGTAGGAATTGTCGGTGACGGTTTGTCGACCGCAGCTTTCCGAACCGGTGCCGCCGGCGCAACGGGAAGTTCTTTGGGGACCGAGGACTCAGTTTCATCAGGTGCGCTTCCGTCCTGAGGAGATGCCGCCGATGGCTTGGCGGCAGCGTCTCCCGGCTCGGGGCCGTCGCTCAGCGGCGGGTTTTGCTCGGACGGTTTTACCACTGTGATTGGGCTGGGGGAAGCCGCGACTTCCGCCGGAGGTCCACCAACAGCGGGTTGAATGACGTCTCCCGTTGTGGTTCCTGATGCGGGTGGAGTGTCCACTGGCGCCGCGTTTGTCGTTGCCGGCGCAGGCGGTGCGGCAACCGGCGCTGGCTCCGGCGAGGAACTCGCGGGCGCTTTCCCTGTGACCGGTGTCTGCGCCAAACCTGCCCAGGGATAGCCATCACGCTGCCAGTGCCAGACTAAGAGTCCCCCGCTTATGACCAGCAGGATGAGAGCTAGGTACAACCGCCCGTGGCCATGCGGCGGCTCATCGTCCAGCAGGTAGTCGAGATCGCTGGAACGGTCGTCGCCGAGCCCGAGAAAAGACGGGCCGCCGACCGACGCTGAAACTCGCGTTCGCTCGGGTTCCCGGGTGCCTGTCACCAGAGGTAGAGGGGCACCACACATCCCGCAAAAACGGTACTCGGGATTATTTTCGTGACCGCATTGATTGCAACGCGCTGTCATGATAGTCAGCATAACTATATTAATCTTAATTAATCTTAGATGCCCATCCGAGCTAACCCTTCCGTATGCCGCCTGAGCCGGACGGGGCCAAAAACGAAGGACAGCCACCCGTCCGCGATCCGGGCCAAGGACGCTGCGCAGTTTGGTTGCAATCCGGGCAGTCGATCGCGATGGATTCTGTCGGAGTGCAAAGCCTCTGCCTTTACACCGCAGTCTGCAGCGTGATACCTTAGTTTCACGTTACGAACGAATTGAAACTAATAATAGAAGACAGGAGTGCACTAGGTTAGTGCTAGCCAGAGAGCAAAAGAAATCCCTCATCGACCAGTACGGGACGCATGCCACCGATACGGGCAGCCCCGAAGTCCAGATCGCGTTGCTGAGCGAGCGCATTGGTCAATTGACGGAGCACTTCAAAACGCACCAGAAGGACCACGGTTCGCGCCGCGGTCTTCTCATGCTGGTCAGCAAGCGTCGCCGCCTGCTGGACTACCTCAAGTTATACGATTCCGAGCGTTACAAGACGGTTGTGCACAAGCTTGGCCTACGTAAGTAGGTTTCAGCGGGGCCGTTCCCGGCTCGGGGTGTTCTCGCCGGACCACCATCGGAATCACTGTCAGACGGTCGTCACCCATTAAGGTTAAATGCCGCGAACGGTGTGTTTCCGGCGATCTCCAAAGCGCTACTGGCTCTTGCCCTGCAACTGTGCAGTCTCTTCCAAACGCACTGGCGTGTCCTCCTGCCCAAAAGGAAATGAACCATGAAACAAGAAGTATCTGTTGAGCTTGCCGGCGGTAAACGGATCTCATTTGAAACAGGGAAATTAGCCAAGCAGGCGCACGGGTCGGTCGTGGTGCGCATTGGCGACAACGTCGTTCTCGCCACCGCCACCGCCAATCCTGATCCTCGCGAAGGAATTGATTTCTTCCCCCTGACCGTAGACTATCGCGAATACACTTACGCCGGCGGACGCATTCCCGGCGGGTTCATCAAGCGCGAAGGGCGTCCCAGCGAGCGTGAAATTCTCACCAGTCGCCAGATCGACCGTCCGGTCCGTCCGCTGTTCGCGGAAGGCTTCCGCTGCGAAACCCAGGTGATCGCGTTTGTCCTCTCCGCGGATACCGAGAACGATCCCGACGTCGCCGGCATCAATGGCGCGTCGGCCGCGCTCACCATTTCTGACATACCGTTCGAAGGACCGATCGGCGCCGTGCGTGTGGGCCTGGTCAATGGCGGCTTCGTCATTAATCCCACCTACAGCGAAATGCGGGACAGCCTGCTGAACATTATGGTCGTGGGCACTTCCGCAGGCATCGTGATGATCGAATCCGGCGCCAAGGAAGTAAAAGAAGAAACGGTGGTGGACGCGATCGAATTCGCCCACACCGAAATCAAGAAGATTTGCGCCGCCATCAATGATCTCAAACAAAGGGCAGGGAAGCCCAAGCGGCCGGTTACTCCGCCGGAGTTCGACCAGGCCTATTACGACGATCTCAAGAGTCGCATCGGTGCCGACCTCACCGATCGCCTCGACACCCAGAAGCATCCCAAGGCGGAAAGCTACAATCTGGTCCGTGAACTCAAGAAACAACAACTGGCGGCGCTGCCGGCGGAAGACGAAGCGGCTCAGAAAAAACTCAAAAGCTACTTCGAAACCCTGCGCGAACGCATTTTCCGCGAGCACGTCATCAACCACAAACGCCGTCCCGACGGCCGCGCTTTCGACCAGATCCGCGACATCTGGATCGAGGTCGGCATCCTGCCCCGTACCCATGGATCTGCGATCTTCACCCGCGGCGAAACCCAGGCCTTGGTAACCACGACGCTCGGTACAAGCGACGACATGCAGCGCCTGGAAGTCTTCGAAGGCGAAGCCAAAAAACGCTTCATGTTGCACTATAACTTCCCCCCGTTTTCGGTTGGAGAAGTTGCATTTCTGCGTGGTGCAGGGCGGCGCGAGATTGGCCATGGCGCGCTGGCGGAGCGGGCTATTTCGAACGTCCTGCCGGACGAAGATAAGTGGCCGTACGCCATGCGCGTAGTCTCCGACATCCTGGAATCGAACGGTTCGTCCTCGATGGCGACGGTCTGCGGAGCTTCACTGGCACTGATGGACGCTGGCGTTCCCCTGAAGGCGCCGGTGGCTGGAGTCGCCATGGGCTTGGTCAAGGAGGGCGAGCAATATGCCATTCTGACCGACATCGCCGGCGCCGAAGACCACTACGGCGATATGGACTTCAAAGTCGCCGGTACCAAGGACGGCATCACCGCCCTGCAGATGGACATCAAGGTCGGCGGCATCACGGCTCAGATTATGCGCGAAGCCCTATCCCAAGCGCAGCGCGGACGCTTGTTCATTCTGGACAAGATGAACGGCGTCTTGCCCGGTCCCCGCGAAAAGGTGTCATCGTACGCACCGCGTATTTACACCCTGCAGATCCCGGTGGACAAGATCCGCGACGTGATTGGGCCCGGAGGCAAGATGATTCGCAGCATCATCGAGCGCACCGGCGTGAAGATCGATGTCGAGGATTCGGGCAAAGTCAACGTAGCCTCGAACGATGAAGCTTCCGCGGCGAAAGCCCTGCAGATCATCGGCGACCTGACCGCCACGGCCGAGGTGGGGAAGACATATCTCGGCACCGTGACCCGGTTGGCTGATTTCGGCGCATTCGTCGAGATCATTCCCGGGACCGATGGGCTGCTGCACATCAGTGAAGTCGCGGAACACCGCATCAAGGACGTGCGCGACGAATTGAAAGAGGGCGACCAAGTGCTGGTGAAAGTGTTGGCCGTCGAGGGCAACCGCATTCGCCTGTCGCGCAAGGCCATCCTCAAGGAACAGCGCGCCAAAATGGGCGGCGGCGAGCTGCCGCCTGATGGCGGCGGAGAGGGCGGCAGCGAACCTGCTCCCGCGCCCGCATTGACCATCGAAGGTGGCGGCGATTTCGCTGATGACGAACCCAATTTCAACCGTGACGCACCTTTTGCTGGAGCTGGGGCAGGAGAGCGTAGCCCGGAACGTACCAGCGATCGCGCCCCGGACAGAGGCGGAGACCGCGGCCGTGGCGGCCGACCCGGTGGCGGGGGTGGAAGAGGTCGTGGTCGTGGCGGTCCCGGACGCGGAGGCCGCGGTGGCTTCGGGGGCGGCGGCGGCGGGCGCCACTAACGAAGAGAAAGAGAAGAAGAGAAATGGAGTTGGGGTATGGCGGGGACGGCGACGCCCTCGCCTGCGCACCTCAGCCATCGCCACCAACGAAGTAGGAAGGCACGTTCCCACGTGATTTCCCGAAAAGCCGCGAAGGCCACGATCGCGGCTGGCTCCCTGTCGACAACCCGGGTCGGGATCGTCGTCCTCCCCTGTCGAGTCGAGCGAACCTCGGCGGCCGCCGGACCACCTGCCCGGAGCGTATCCTTTGTGCTATGGACAAGAAAGAAATCGAATCTTCAAGACTGACCGCTAATTTCCTGCTCTGGATCGGCGCGTTCATGATCCTGCTGTTCGTCCTGCTCGCTCATTTCGTTTGGAAGGTGTTCTGAATGCGGAAAATAGGGCCGCGGGCTGAAGCACCAATCGTAGCGGCCCCTGATCCAGAACGGCCCAGCAGGCCCGCTAAAGTCGCTGCTCTTTAAACGAAACGGGCGGCGTGTTTCAAATGGGTTTCCCGGCTTGTCGAAGGCGTGTCCTTCCCAAAGCCCAGCCCGATCCCTTATTTTTCCACCCCTGCCAAGGGGTTATCAGGGTTCCGGTTTTTCCTTTTCCGCGGCAAGGTTCCACTCTGCCGCCAGAGCCTGAAAGTCTGCCTGATCCTGAAAAGCTCGAAACTCCAGCGCTTCGAGCGCAGACGTTTCATGAAAACCCCCCGCCAGCGAAGTCTTGAGTTCACCGATCATCTTCTTTCTGTCCGCCAGCATGGCGTAAGCGCGAGCCCGCTGGTAGTGCGCCCACGCGGGATTCGCTGACCCGGCCCCGGCCAAATCAAAATAAATCAGGGCGCCGCGATAGTTTTTTTCCTCCAGATTGCGTTGCCCTGACTCATAGGCCTCCACAACCAGTCCTCCCAGCGCCCGGCGCACGACCAGAGCCTTCAGCTGGTTTGAATTGCGGGCTTCGGCTGCCCGTCTCTTGAGGTCGGCAATATTGTCTTTAAGGTCCACGATATCGACATTGTCGCGGTCGCGGTTGGCGATTGCCCGCATTTGATCGGAGAGGCTGGCGGTCATTTCTGCCTGCTGATCGAGGGCAGAGGCCTCCTCTTTTTCGGCGGTCTTCACCGCCTTGCCCTTGGCCAGCTCTGCCAGCGAAGTTTCCGCGGCACTGACGTCAGCCAGCCCACGGAACTCGCGCACTAGGGATTGATACTGCCGGACAGCGGCCAATAGATTGTTTTGCGACTGAAATCCGCGGGCGGTAGCAAGTTCGCTGACAACAGTTTGTTGCAGGCGCGAGGGGTCGCGCGGCATCGTTCCGGCTGACATGGCCTGAATGTCCATCCAATCGAGGGCCTCGCTCCAGACTTCGGGCGGCGCCCATCCATGCTGGCCGTCGAAGATGCGAATCCAGTAGCGCACGCCGGCGGAGTCCAGTTTTCGCCGTAGGTCCACGAATTCGCCGTAGTTGAAGTCGGCATTGCCGACAGCGGCGTAATAAGCGAACTTCATGCTTCGGGTTGGTTCGGCGCCCAAGGGAAAACCGGCTGCGTTGGCGATTACCCCGGCCACGCACCCTTGGCAAGACAGAGCAATGCTGGTGGCCAGGCGCGCTCCCCCCGACATGCCAGCCAGATAGCGGCGCTGTTCCGCGACGGGGAGCCTTTGCTGTGTGTCTCGCCACACCGCGTTCGCGGCCTGGGCAGAGTCTCCCACGGAGCCGTTGCGAGAGTTGTTCGAAGCCGCGACCACATAGCCGAACCTTTCGGCTGCCGGCTGAATCGCCTCCACGGCAATGCGACCTCTGGCGGCTGGATCAAAGACATAAATAATCGGCCAGGTTCGGGTGCTCGAAAAACTAGATGGCAGGTAGAGGGCATAGCTCTGCTTGCTGTCAGCGCGGCAAACCACCCTGGGGATGATCGTGCCAACCGGAAGCGGGGAAGGTGCGACCTGCGCACGTCCTGAACCGCAGAGTAGGGCCACCCAGATGATGGTCAGAAACAAGCGTTGCACTCAAATAAAATAGACGGAGCCGCAATCCGGAAGCAAGCCGAGCCGCTGGGTTCAGAAGCATGTCGGGATAACGCTCATCAAAGCCCTAGGTGCGCAAGCGTGCCAAGGGGCACCTCACAAGTTCGCTTAGGTTCTTGAGGGAGCGGCTGCCCGTTTGGGGAGGATCTCGCCGATGCGGCGGATTTGGGCTCCTACGCCTCGTAGTTTTTCTTCGATATGTTCGTAGCCGCGATCGATGTGGTAGACGCGATCGATGATGGACTCGCCTTCGGCCACCAGAGCGGCCAGCAGCAGCGACGCGGAAGCGCGTAAATCGGAAGCCTGTACCGCCGCCGCACTCAGCGGCGCTTTACCGCGCACCACGGCGCGGCGCCCTTCGATCTTAATATTGGCACCCATGCGCACCAGTTCCAGGACATGCATGAAGCGGTTCTCAAAAATATTCTCGACGATGATCGACGTTCCCTCGGCCTGCGTGGCTAGCGCCATGTACTGGGCTTGCATATCGGTGGGGAAGCCAGGGTACTCTTCGGTGGTGATATCGGCGGCCTGGAAGGGCGCATCGCCCATGACCCGCACCGATTCGGCGGATTGAGCTGTCTTCACGCCGACCTCGTGCAACTTGTCTAGCAGGGCGCCGAGATGCTTGGGGTCGCACCCCGCAATGTTTACGTCTCCGCCGGTCAGCGCACCGGCAAGGATGAACGTGCCGGCTTCGATCCGATCTGGAATGATACGGTGTTTTGCGCCATGCAGCTTGCTCACGCCTTTCACCCGAATCGTGGAGGTGCCGGCCCCTTCAATCTGCGCCCCCATTTTATTTAGCAGGTCGGCAAGGTCGGCGACTTCCGGCTCTCGGGCGCAGTTCTGCAGCACGGTTTGGCCATCGGCCAGCGTGGCGGCCATGAGCAGGTCTTCGGTACCGGTCACGGTTATCTTTTCGAATATGATCTCGCCGCCTTTCAGGCAATCGGCGGTCGCCTCTACGTATCCGTGATCTTGGGTGATCTTCGCGCCGAGCTGTTCCAGTCCCTTGATATGAAGATCGATGGGGCGTGCTCCGATGGCGCAGCCGCCGGGGAGCGAGACGCGGGCTCGGCCGCAGCGGGCCACCAGCGGGCCCAGGACAAGCGAAGATGCGCGCATCTGCTTGACCAATTCGTAAGAGGCCTCGGGGCTGGTCAGATGGCGGGCGCATATGGTGGTGCGATGTTGCGCCCGGCCATATCCCAGTTCGACTTCGGCGCCCATGGCGGCCAGGAGTTTGCGGGTGGTTTCAATGTCGCGTACCTGCGGAATATTTTCGAGAACAACTGGTTCGTCGGTGAGCAGAGCCGCTGCCATGGCCGGCAGGGCGGCGTTTTTGGCACCGCTAACGCGAATTGTTCCTAGCAGCGGATTGCCGCCGCGGATGACAAATTTATCCATCGTGAGATCGTTCCCGTCGTGAGTTAGGAACTTGCCAAGGCGCGAAACGTGCCTGGCGCGTCCGACTATTCTAACGGGAAGGGCGGGAAAGAGCGGGCAGGAAATTGTTAATCGAGAGGACACGGCCTTGAGGTCAGTTTGATGGGGAGCGGGCGCTTTGGGAATCATGATTCTCGGAGGTCACGCCTGGGGGAGAGACCAGCCGGGGAAGACAAGCCTTGAACTGGTGGGTCTTCCGGCTCTCGGAATCAAGATCAAGAAGGCGCTTGCCGCTTGCAATCGGATTTTAGTACCCGCCTTCGCTGGGTTGAGGGATGCCTCCCCCGGATGGCCGGACGGACGGCGGCGCCGCGCGAAACCCCACCTACAGGCTGCGGGCCGCGGCGATGGCTTGGCGGACGTGTCCTCCGGCTGATTGCAGTGCCTGCTCCGCATACTGGCGGTCCACTTCGGCGTGCAGCATCACCAGCGCCACCGGGACACTATTTCGTGCAGCCCTAAGTGCTCGCTGCGCTGTTTTCCTGTCCACCGCGGCGCCGCGTTGCAGAATGCTTACGCCGCGAGCCGCCAACTTCGAGTTCTTGGGATGGACATTAATCATGAGGTTCCCGTAGACGTATCCCAGGCGGGTCATGGCTCCGCTCGAGAGCATGTTCAAGATCATT
>Ga0193719_10000274_pt1 | contig 18496 bp, 12 predicted proteins | sample U2a2metaG_FD_160103 | JGI IMG/M metagenome (GOLD analysis project Ga0193719, IMG submission 160103) | Soil microbial communities from a riparian zone of the East river system, Colorado, United States - U2a2 | ecosystem: Environmental > Terrestrial > Soil > Riparian zone | place: USA: East... | reverse complement strand
CAGGCCGACCACCGAGAACAATCGGATAGCGAGGTACTACGAGCTCACTGCGGTCGGCAGGCACGCGCTCGCCGAGGAGGTAGCGCGCTGGCGCTCTTACACCAGCGCCATTGAACTGGTTCTCGACGCGCGCTAGCGGTCTTATCGCGCGCGGCCCCTGCGGCGGGTCGCCGCGATGATCTTCTTCTGGTTCTTTATTATCGCCTTCTGATTCCGAATGATCCTGATCTGATTGCCGAGCAGCAGCTTGAGGCGATCCTGGTTGTGGAGGATCTTCTTCTGGTTGCCGACAATCGTCCGTTGGTTTGCCATGATCTTCAGCTGATTCCTTATCGTCGCCTGCGCCATTGGGTAGTCCTTTTGGTTTTTGGGTTGCTCAGCGTGCCGGTGTGATAACGATGTTCTTGTACTCGATCGGGCCGTGGTCCCCCTGAAGGTATAGGGGGCCGGGCGCCCCTTCGTTGCTGTCGAGCGCACCGCCGGTGATGCCCGGAATCTCCTGGTTGCAGATCACCATCTTCCCGTTTGCTACGACTGTCACCATCCGACCGACGAGTGTGATGTCGTAGGTCTGCCATTGCCCTGCAGGCCTCGCCGCGATTTGACTCGGCGAAATGAAACCGTAGATGCCGCTGAAGCGATCGTTCGCCGGCTCGCCGCCGAAGTCATCCTGGATCTGCACTTCATGGCGTCCGCGCAGGTAGACGCCGCTATTGCTCTCCGTGGGATAGCGGAACTCGATGTGAAGCTTGAAATCACTGAACATCCGCTCGGTCACGATGTTGACCCCGGAATGCGGGCTGCTGAGGACGCCATTCCTCACCGTCCACTGATTTGGCGTGCCCATTGGCTTCCAGCCGCCGAGGTCGTTCGGGTGCAACAACCTGATCGGCGCGCCCCAAACCATATTTGTACGCGGCGCGCTCCGTGGCGCGCGAACGCCCGTCCAGGCGTACGACTTTCCGTCTGGGAACGTCATGCGCCCAGCGAGACGTTCCCCCTGCAGCCGTCCTTCGACGGCGAGATCCCCGTTTCCCTCCTCCCACTGTGGCGGCACTGAGAATCGCAGAGAATCGCCGCTGGCGTTGATCTGCGCGATTGGCCGCGCGCTGCCGACGATTCCGACAATGCGCCCGACGACGGCCTCGCGCCCAGACCGTTCGATCTCGAGCCACGACGGACGAGGCCCATCGGGGGTGGTGATGGTGATGTCCCAGCGTCCGAGCATGCGCTCGTTGAAAGCCGCCCGATTCCAACCTTCACCCGGCGACAGAAAGCCCGTCGCTGACACAAGCGCGAGCAGCAATACCGCATTACGAAACAATCGCATCGCCGTCAGGCGTGGCCGGCATACGCTTTCTGACCCGGCTTGTACGGGATGCAGGGTTCCCACTTTCCTGGCGACTCCTCGTAAACCTGTGCCTGGTTGCAGCCGATCTCCGACGTGAAATATCCGAGCAGCGACAGCTCCTTCATCATTCTGAAATAGCGATTGGGCGGCTCCTCGGATGCCACTGTCGCCGCCTGCGATTCCGTTTTCGGTGCGTTCTCCTGGACCGCCTTGGCCAGAAAATCCTTCGACCTCTTGAGGTTCTCGAGGCGGTGCTTCTCCGAGTAGTCGAATTGCTCCTTGTCGAGGGTCTTGAGCAGTGCCAGACGCTGCTCTGGAGTCGCCTGCATGAAGGTCTTGCCGCCGTTCTTGTCCTTGCTGGCGTCGTCCAGCTTCCGCATGCCCTCGCGGAAGATCTTCTCATCCTCGAGGCTGTAGCTGTCGGTCACCATCCGCGCCATGAATTCGCCGGTCTTGGCCGCCTTGGCGCCGGGAGTGCTCGTCGTCGGCAGAATCGTGTCTGCGATTTCGTCGAGATAGGCGATCTCGTCAGGAGTGAACGGCGTGGAGGGCACGCCCGTCTTCTCGACGCGGCACCCAGAGATCAGGGCACTCCCGCCGATCAAAGCTACGCCGCCCAAGAGCGCGGCCACGCGCACGACGGCCTCGCGACGGGTGATCAGCTCCGGACTGTATTCGTCCAGGATATCGTTGTCAGTCATCGCTGGCTCCGGTCAGATGTTCTGGCGCTTCAGTTCCTGCACCGCGAAATCAGCCGCGCGGGCAGTGAGCGCCATGTAGGTGAGTGAGGGATTCTGACACGCGGTCGACACCATGCACGATCCGTCGGTGACGAACACGTTCGGCGCGTCCCAGACCTGATTGTTGGAGTTGAGGACCGACGTCTTCGGATCCTTCCCCATGCGAGCCGTTCCCATCTCGTGGATTCCCATCCCGGGAAAGTAGCCGGCGTCGTAGACGGTGACGTCCTTCACTCCGGACTGCTCCAGCAATTCCGCCATATCGACCTGCATATCGCGCCGCATCATGTGCTCGTTCTCGCCGGTGGCGCAGTCGATCTTGAGCACCGGCAATCCCCACTTGTCCTTCTTGGCCGGATCGAGCGAGACCATGTTGGCGTGATTCGGCAGCATCTCGCCGAACGCGGTCGCCCCGATTGTCCATTCACCCGGCAGCGACATCGCATCCTTGAAGTCCCCACCGACGCCGAGCTCCGCGACGCCGCGTCCCCACCCATCGCGTCCCGCACCGCCCTGATAGCCGAAGCCACGCAGGTACTGCCTCTTGTCGCCGAACAGGTTGCGGTAGCGCGGAATGTAGAAGCCGTTCGGGCGCCGGCCGTGGTAGTACTTGTCGTCCAATCCTTCCATCCTTCCGTTCGCGCCGGCGCGGAAGTGGTGGTCCATCAGGTTGTGCCCGAGCTCCCCGGAGGTGCTTCCCAATCCACCCGGCCAAACGTCGGTCGCCGAGCGCATCAGCAGCCACGCACTGTTGAGCGTCGAGGCGCAGAGGAAGACGACCTTGGCGGTATAGTCCGTCGTCTGATTGTTCATAGCGTCCATGACCCGGACACCGGTGGCGCGCTTGCGATCCTTGTCGTAGAGAACCTCGGTCACGATCGCCCACGGTTTGAGCGTAAGCCTGCCCGTTGCCATCGCGGGAGGCAGGGTAGACGACTGGGTGCTGAAGTACGCGCCGTAAGGACAGCCAAGCCAGCACGCATCACGGAACTGGCACTGCGTTCTGCCCTTGTGCGCCTGGGTGAGATTGGCGCTGCGGCCTGGAATGATCCGGCGGTGCGGTCCGAATTTCTTGTTTGCTATAGTCGCGACTGCCTGCTCGCCGCAATTGAGCTGCATTGGCGGCAGGAATTGTCCGTCCGGCAGCTGCGGCATGTTCTCATGCGAGCCATTGATGCCGGCGTGCTTCTCGACGTAATCGTACCACGACGAGATGTCCTTGTAGCGAATTGGCCAGTCGATCGCGATCCCATCCTTGGCGTTCGCCTCGAAGTCGAAATCGCTCCAGCGATAGCTCTGGCGTCCCCACATCAGCGATCTTCCGCCGACGTGGTAGCCGCGATACCAGTCGAACCGCTTTACTTCAGTGTAGGGCGAATCCTTGTCGGATGCCCAATAGTCGAGATTGGTCTCGTTGAGTGGGTAATCGCGCTTGAGGACTGGATACAGTTCCTCCATCGCCCGGGTGCGGCCGCCCCGGTGCGGATACTCCCACGGACCCTTGGTCGCGTTCACATAGTCCTTGATGTGCTCGATGTTCTTGCCACGCTCGAGCATGAGCACACGGAGTCCTTTTTCGGTTAGCTCCTTCGCGGCCCACCCTCCGGAAATCCCGGACCCAACGACGATCGCATCGTACACAGGCTTCTCAGGGTTCTGCATCAAGTCCTCGCTGTCGATTGGTATGACGTCGAGCGCGGTGCCGTCCCATCAGGTGCAGACATCGATTTCGTGCGCAGCGAATATGGTCGCTCGGGCAGGAGTGCTCAAGCACCAATCTGGATTTCGGGAGCGCGTTCGTCGATCCTCGGCTCCGGGGCCGTTCCCCGAAGGCGTGGCAACGCTTCGAGAAGCTGGGCGCGGCTCATACCCAGGAGCTGGTGCTGGTCGATGAGAACGTCGAAGTCCACTGGATAGAGATTTCGCCTCATGGGCTCAGCTAGCCCGGCGATGTTGCGCGCCGCGATCGCTCGAGCGATCCACTCCGCAAAGCCTTCGCGCTCGACCGCGCTGCCGGGTTTCCCCTGACGTTGCGTGATATCCCTGAGCCGCCGCAGGCTCTCTCGCGGCAGGGGCTCCAACACCTGGTCACCCACGCCGAGGAATCCCTTCCAGGCGACGGATTCGTCCGGGGCGAGCCGCTGACTGGCCTCGGCGAACGAAACCGCGGCGAAATAGAGCATCGCCTGCGCGGCGAACAGATCGAAGTGCGCCATCGCCTCGTACGCGCCGGCGACAACGAGATCGATCTGATCCGCCTCGGCGGCGAGCGCCGAGTCGTAGCGTCCTAGCATGTCCGGATCCGGCACGCGTCGCGCCGGCGCGGCAGATTCGAACGCGAGTGCGAGCCTCTCAACGGCGCGGAGGCTCCAGGCGATTCCCGTCGAGAAAAGCGGATCGACGAACGCATACGCGTGCGGCATCAGTGCCCAGCGCCCGCTGGCGGCGCGGGTGAGACGATGCTGAATCATTGGCCGGAACGCGATCGGCATGAGTGGGGTCGCCTCGCCAAAAGCTTTCGCGAGCGTGGGATAACGCTCCAGCAATCCATGCCAGAGCGACGGACCATCGCTGCCGTGACGCGAGGTAAGCGCCGCTGTTCCCCTTGGCGTGAGCAAGAAACCCGCGCTGGTCACTCCATCGTCGAACCGCAGCGAGTACATCCATCCTTCATCGATCACGTGGTGCACAGCGGCCCAGTCGTCGGGGTAGGGACCTTCCGGCATTCCTGGAACGACGTCGTTCATCAGCCGGACGCCATCGAAGTGGCTGAAGACGAGCGCCGACCGAGTCTCGGTGCTCTCGAGGCCAGAGGGAATCGAGAGCTGCCGTGCCAGAAAGCCATTCGGCCCCGACGCGTCGATCAGGAAATTGGCGCGCAGCTCGAACGCTACGCCGTCGCGGCTCCCGCTCAGGACCACTGAATCCGATGCGATATCCGCGCTTGTCACGTCAACGCGATCACGGTAGTCCACGCCCGCGGCGGCCGCCTGGCGTACGAAATGGTGATCGACGTCGGCGCGCAGCCAGTGCGAGTCCGAGAGCGCGTCGTGGGGACTGGCCGCAACGAGCAGCCGCTCCGAATCGAGTCCGCGATTCTCGAACGCCTGACCCGGATGATGCCGGTAGTACGTGAAGCCGCGTTTAAGGCCTCGCCTCAGCTCCGGGAAATGCGCGAGCCAGCGACCATGCGTGGCGAGCTGATAACAGTCCGACAAACCATAGCGGATCCCAATCCGCTCCAGCGACAGGTTCGCGAGCGGGGTTGACGACTCACCGATCGCGAAGCGTGGATGCGTCCCGCGCTCGAGCAGCACGACATCGTAGCCAAGCACCGCGAGCACGCGCGCGAGCAGCGACCCGGCGAACCCGCTCCCCACGATGGCAATCTCGCACGATTGCATCACGCGCCGTCACAGACTGCACACGTGATCCGCGGCTGAGCGCGGCCGGTGACGTTTATACGGCGCAAGCGCTCGATGCGCTCTGACGCGCAGCTCTGACACGAGGTCAGTCGTTCCACGTCCCACAGGTCGGCGGTGACCACGGCGCGGGTGAACTGCAGGCAGAGATCAACGGCTTCCTCGAGCTGTGCCAGCGTCGGCGGTCTGAATATGCCGAGTGCCTGGAGTCGTTCCAGCTCTCCATTCCCGCCGCGCACGGGGATGATCGACACCACCGCCGCGCCTCGCTCGACCGCGTAGGCGACGGTGCGCACGGTCCACGCGACGGACTCATCCGCGCCAACGTAGGGAGCGCCGAGGAGCACGAAGACGCGTAGATCGACGCCGTTCGCCGCGAGGAACGCCGCGGCGGAATCGAATCGCGCGAGATCGAGGCGCTTGTTGAGGTGCGCAATCGCGACAGGGTGGATCGTTTCGAGCCCCGTGGCGACTTCGAGCCGCCCACTGATCTGCCGAGCGAACGCCAATGCTTTCGGGCCGATCGTGTTCGCGTGCGACTCGACGGTGACGGCGGCGAATGGAGCCGCCAGCGTCGCGATACCCAAAACGTCCTCAGCCGGCACGGCTCGCCGATCGAAGAAATTGCTCGCGTTGTAGATCTTCAGCCGATCTGGCACTGGGCCGTCGAGCGACTGGAGAATGCCCTGCAACTGCCCGGTTAGTGCACCAGGCGGCGTTGGACCGTCGATCGTCCATCGCCACAAGTCACAGAAGGTGCACGTGAACGGACACTCGGCGCCGGCCAGAAAAACGGTGAGGGTGCGCTCGGTCGTCCCGTCGGGACGGCGCTCGTCCTCGACCAGGGACCCGTGCGCCCTGTAAGGATCTACGTACTCTTTCGCGGGGCGGAGACTTCTAATCTCCTGATCGACAGCCGGCACGCTCACCCGACGGCGGCGTGCAACATCTCGAAATGGCGGCGGTAGCGTGCCTCGTCCTGCGGGAACAGTCGAGCGGCTTGTGTAGCCGAGACCGATCCGTGCTGGAACCTCCGCTTCGGAAAGACGGGCATTTCGAGGCCCAGCACCGAGCGAATCCCGCGCGACACGATCTCCCCTTTCAAGGCGTACAGGCGCTCGTGCGACCCTTGGGTCAGTTCGGCGAAAGGAATCGCTTCGGCCACCGCGATGACGGACGGACGAGTATAGGGGCTGAATCCCTCAAATCCAAATTCACGCGCGCAAGCATAGCTGCGCACGCAACCGCGGCTGTAGCCACCCGAGTAAGTCAGCGAGTGTTTGATGGACTCCACTCCCCAGCCTTCCTGATAGAGCATGCGATTGTTGACGACGCTACGGATTGTAAGCTCGGTGTTCTCTTCGATCGGATAGTCCTTGAGGTTCTCGTCGCCGCCATCTCCGTCTACGAGGAGACGCCAGTCCGGATAGCGCTCGCGAATCCCAGCGAGCAGACCGAGGTTCACCGCCGCGCAGTCGACGTCGAGGGGTTTGTAGTCCTCGATCACCGCCACGGCCCGCAGTGGATCGAGCGCCGTCGAAGAGACATCGATGATCTCGCCGAACATCTCGAGTTGCGTGCGACTGAGGAAGTCGTGCGCCTGCCGCGCGTCGTCTCCTTCACCATCCACAGAGAGCGTGAATGCTTTCAGGCGTGCGGGGGAGTGCCCTTCGTTCAGCAGCAGCTTGTACAGGGAGAGCAGGACGGCGCCGCTGTCGATCCCTCCGGAGAACGGAACGCCGATGGGTGCCGCGGGATTCTGGGCGACGAGCCAACGGCGCAGCTCGCTGCATACGGCCTCGATGTAATGTCGGCCGATGCGATCCAGATCCTGGGGCAAGGTACCCCGAGGCGGATCGAAGAAACGCTGGTGCCCGGGGTTTGGATCGGGACAGCCAACGAGACGCAGCGTGGTGACGTGGTGCGCGGGTACCATGCGCGTGTAGCTCGGATGGAACTGATCAGACCATCCATGCCGCGCCAGCTCGGCCGCGATCTCGTCGATGCGCTCGGCAACGATCAGCACTGGCCCGTCGACTGCCTTCGCCAGAAAGTACCGCAGCGGACGATCGAGGCTCCGCGCCAGCAGAACGCGCTCACCTTCCTGAGCAACGAGGGCGAAGGAGCCCTCGATGCCAAGGACGGCGTTCAGATCATTGGCGAGCAAGCTTCCGCGAGCTTCAGATTCGTCGATCGCCCAGAAGCGTTGGGATTGTTCTGAAATCAGGTTGATAACGCGGGAAATCGGCACTCGCTTGTTCATGAGCAAACAATACTTCTCGTCCGGTGCCGCCGCTATCGTGCCGATGTCGGACCAATGTCGGACGAGAGTAAAGCGCGTGGATGGAGACGGCGGCCTTTTAGTTAGGGCGGAACAGGCGAGGTCCTCAGCAAAGCCCCCCTTGCCGCTCACGGCCTGGTTTCGCGCGTTGATGGCGAAGTACGCCAGCTGAGGACTCGAGGCCTACTTCTGCGGCCTTTCGGTGTCGGCATCGCCGAGCGTACCTTATAGAGTGGCACCGCAAACCAAGAGGGAGTGTCGGTGCCGGTTACAGCGAGACTGTCCAAGCGGTTCTACGAGCAGCTTGGCGACGAGATTGCAAACGAGATGGTCGACTGGTTCAACCAGGTGGACGCCACCTATCGTGCTGATCTTCGCGAGCTCAACGAGCTCAACTTTGCGCGCTTCGACGCCAAGGTGGAGCAGCGCTTTGTTCAGTTTGAGCAGCGCTTTGTGCAACTCGAGGCGCGAATGGACAGAACTCTCGCCGAACAGCGCGAGTTTCTCGAGCGTCGGCTAGGCGAGCAGACTCGAAGCTATTACGCGGCATGGGCTGTCCAGGTGGCGGCGACCGTCGCCGTTCTTGTGCGCGTCTACCTCGGATAATGCCGGATGCAGGCCACGACTGAGCGGCGCTGACGTACAAAGGTTCGCAGAATTGAACTCACGCGCGTCCCGATATCGAGACGAGTGAACGCCAAAATGTGGCCAACGCGGGCGCGCACGAACCTCCTCGCGCTCTCGATCCCTCTTTTGCGTGCAGTCTCGGTCCTTGCTGCTGTACTCTGGCTTTTGGGCTGTTCCCGAAACCGCGAGCGGCCACTCTTCAGGCTACTCAGCGCGAAGGAAACCGGAGTCGATTTCGCAAACACAATTACCGAGACAGATTCATTCAACGTCCAAACCGACGTCTACATCTACAACGGCGCGGGCGTGGCGGTTGGGGACATCGACAACGACGGCCTACCTGACATTTTCTTCAGTGGCAACATGGTCTCGAGCCGCTTGTACCTGAACAAGGGTGCGATGCGCTTCGAGGACATAACCAAGCCAGCGGGAGTTACAACCAAGCGCTGGGCGACGGGCGCGAGCATGGTGGACATAAACAATGACGGCTACCTTGACATTTACGTGTCAGTCTCCGGGCCCGAGCACGCCAAGCCGGAAGACCGGGCCAATCTACTATTCGTCAATAACGGCAATCACACCTTTACCGAGGAGGCCGCGAAATACGGCGTCGCGGACACTGGTTTCACCACCCACGCCGCGTTTCTCGACTACAACCGCGATGGCTGCCTGGATCTCTTTCTGCTCAACAATTCGCCAAAGGATTTCACGCGCGGCATAGCCAGCCATCCAACAGCGATCCGCGACACAACGCCGGGCAGCCTCAACCAGCTTTACAGAAACGATTGCGTCGGCGGGAAACCAGGACACCTCACCAACGCTTCCGCGCAGGCGGGAATTCTGCGCGATGCCGGGTACGGACTGGGCGTCGCCATTGGAGATGTGAACGGCGACGGGTGGCCGGATATTTACGTCTCCAACGACGGAATGCCCAACGATGTCCTCTATCTCAATAACCGGGACGGGACGTTCACGAACGTCGCGGCGAAATCTCTGAAACACACCAGTCAGGCGGGAATGGGTGTCGACATCGCGGATTTCAACAATGACGGACACGAAGACGTGCTGCAGGTCGACATGCTGCCCAGTAATTTACAGCGTCGCAAGAGAACAAATGGAACTACGACTCAGAGCGGCGTTCTCGACGCCCAGCGCCGTGGGTACCGCGTCGACTACTCCCAGAACGCGCTGCAGCTGAATAACGGCGTAACTGCAGATGGGCTTCCCATCTTCAGCGAAATCAGTCGGCTCGCAGGTGTGGCGGCTACGGACTGGAGCTGGAGCGCGTTGTTCGCCGATTTCGATAACGACGGCTACAAGGACATCTTCATCGGCAACGGCTACCCAAAAGCCGTGAACGATCTCGATTACATGGCAGCGGCTTTCAGCGCGACGAGAAACGGCAACACGCGTGTCGCTCGACAGTTACTCAACGGCCTACCTCGGTACGAATTCCCGAATTTCATTTTCAGAAACAATGGCGACCTCACCTTCACGGATAAAACGAAGGACTGGGGAATGAATCAGCCGAGCCTGTCATACGGCGCTGCTTACGCCGACCTGAACAACGATGGGACGCTGGATCTGGTCGTCAACAACATAAACGGGCCCGCCTTTGTGTACGAGAACGTCCTGCCCACCGACGACGCCCACCACTATCTGGAGATTCGCCTGGATGGCGAGGCACCACGCGAGCACACGGCAGGAATCGGGGCTCAGATCGTGGCGACTGCCGGAGGAAAGAAGCAATACCTCTATAGCTCGCCGTATAGAGGCTTCATGTCGTCGATGGACGAGCGGCTGCATTTCGGTCTCGGTAGGGCGAGTCGCGTCGATACTCTCGAAGTCCGCTGGCCCGACGGAAGGCGGCAATTTTTGATCAACCTGGCGGCGGATCGACTGATCACCGTCAAACAGTCTGACGCACAGCAAACCGCGAGTCCCGGGCAATCCAAGTCAATGCATGAGCCGGGCGGCGGCACTCAATGGTTCGAAGCGGCTCACTTGCCTGGACTCACCTACAGTCAACCGCCCGGGTTCCACGCGGACTACAGCGTACAACCACTGCTACCGTATGTGATTTCGGCTCACGGACCCGCACTTGCTGTCGGCGATGTAAATGGCGATAGCCTCGACGACATCTATGTAGGCGGCGGTCGGGGAGTCGCCGCCAAGCTGTTTGTCCAGCACCGCGATGGAAGCTTTGTGGAGTCGAGTCAGGGCCAGCCGTGGGAAGCAGATAAGGATTACGACGACTGGGCAGCGGTGTTCTTCGATGCAAATGGCGACGGCCGCCCTGACCTCTACGTCGCGAGCGGAAGCTATATGCAAACGAGCAGCTCCCCTTTGCTCCAGGACAGGCTTTACATCAATCACGGTAATGGGAGATTCATTCGCGATCCGAACGCCCTGCCGCCAACGCTGACGAGCAAAGGAACCGTTCGCGTCGGCGATTTCGATGGCGACGGCCGTTCGGACCTGTTCGTGGGCGGGCGACTAACACCGCGGAAGTATCCGTATCCGACGCGAAGCTACATCCTGCTCAACGATGGAAACGGTCATTTTTCGGACGTCACCGAACGGATTGCACCGATGCTGGTCAATCCCGGCGGCATGATCACCGATGCGGCATGGGTCGATTTTGACGGTGACAGGCGACTCGATCTGATTACCGTTGGTGAGTGGATGCCGATTCAATTCCTGAAGAACGAAGGAGACCAGTTTACCGATGTCACGAGGTCGACCAGCTTGTCGCCAACTCGCGGCTGGTGGTACAGCATTGCGACTGGAGACTTCGACGGTGACGGTCGTCCCGACCTCGTGGCCGGCAATCTGGGTCTGAATTACACGTACACAACCTCGAAGGACACGACCTTCGAAGTATACGCCGGCAGCTTTACGGGGAATCAGACGACCGACGTAGTCTTCGCCGAGGCGGTCAACGGCACCAGTTATTCATTGTCTGGAATGGCGCCGCTTGCCCGTTCTGTTTACACGGCCGCGATCAGGTTTCCGACTTTTGGATCATTCGCGTCGGCGCCGCTCAACCAACTATTGGACCCCGACCAGTTGAAGCAGGCACTCCGCTATCAGGTGGACACCTTCGCCAGCGTCTTTCTCCACAACGATGGCGGAGGGAAGTTCAGCATGACCAAGCTTCCGAATTCAGCGCAGATCTCGCCGATCAAAGCCATCGTCGCGCGCGACATTGACGGTGACGGTCGACTGGATCTCGTCGTCGCCGGCAATCTTTACGACGCCGAGCCGAACATGCCGCGGCAGGACGCTGGTAACGGGCTGTGGCTCGAGGGAGACGGCAAGGGCCATTTCACTCCGGTGCCAGCTGCGGAGAGCGGCTTCGTGGCGCCACTGGATGCGTCGGCGCTAGCTGTTGTGAGGACTCCGTCTGGTTCAGCTGTTATTGTCGCAAACGTCTCCGATTCACTTCAGGTGTTCAGGGTTCACAAGTAATGACCGGAACACGAAGGCGCGAAATAAAAAGGGACGGCTTTCGCCGTCCCTTTTGCCATGCACCCACCGTCGATTACCAGCCTGGGTTCTGCTTCAGTCTCTCATCAGTGCCGATCTTGCTCAAGTCAATCTGCTCTTGTGGGATCGCATAGAAGCGGTGCCGGTCTGCGAACGCCTCGGCCGACGTCTTGTACGGCCGCCGAGCGTCCTCACGGCCACCATTGCCGCCGTACGGCGCGGCTCCGGTGCCGGTCACATATCCATTTATTACCTCTTTCGCGATTCCCCAACGCCGTAGATCGAACAAACGCTGACCTTCCATCGCCAGTTCGAGGCGGCGCTCGAACCGTACCGCCTGACGCGCGTAGTTTGCGTCCGGGAAGGCCGGATACGGCGAAATTCTATAAAGGGCCCACGTGATTCTTGGATCGTTCGGCGCAATCGCCATATCAGCGCGGCTAGTGCCGGGGCCTTGTGCCGTAACGGCAGCGCGCGCCCGGATCTGATTGACAATGGCCAGAGCTCCGCCGAGGTTACCCGTCTCTACATAAGCCTCCGCCAACATCAACAGGAGATCGCCGTAGCGGTATATGTGCATGTTGATGGAGCTTTGCTGCTGCGGCTGCCATCCGACGTTGGCTTCCTGCCCACTGCCTTTTTCGTGAATGATCTTCTTCGGCATGTACGGTCCGCCGTTCGCCTGATCACGCACCCATGTGATGCTGTAATTGCCCCAATCCTTGAATGGAACTCCGTCGCGACCGATGGTCCAGTCCAGTCGAGGATCGACTGCCGTCAGGTTGCCGGCAACGAACGCGGCGTTATCTGAGTTCCAAGTTGTCGGCGACGTAACGGCCAACGGCAGACCCACCGCATCAACCTTGAAGAAATTCGCGAGGTTTTGCGATGGCGGATCGAACCCGCAGCACTGGAAGTGACTCGGCGCGTACGGGAAGTTCAGGCGTTCGCCATAATTCGCATTCGCGGCGTTCGGTTCACCGTCCTGCGCCGACGCCTGGAAGGCGAAGATCGTTTCCGGTCCGTTCTGCGCATCGGAATAAGCTGACCAGACGCGATCAAAGCTCGTCTCGAGCTTGTATGGACCACTGTTGACGACGTCCGTGAACGTGGTGATTGCGTTCGCGTACTGATGATCGTACATCTGCACGCGACCCTTGTAAGCTTTTGCGGTCCACGCTGTCGCTCTTCCCTTCTGGCCATTGCGAGGCGTGGTCGGCAGCAACGCGATCGCCGCATCAAGATCTTTGATGATATCTGCGATAACCGCGGTAGTGTCTTCGTTCACCTTACGGAAGTCCGTATCATCCTCGCGGTAATACGGAATGTTACCCCACATCCGATACGCCTCGAAGTGGTAGTGGGCGCGAAGGAAGGTTGCCTCTCCCTCGACCCCCTTCTGGTCCGCCACCGAGAATGCGTTCGGGGAGGCTGCCACGACTTGCCGGAGAAGCCGAATCGTGGAGTTGGCCCGAACTACGCCCTCATATACCTGGGTCCACTTGGTATTGAGGTACGTGCCAGCCTCAGACGTTCCCCAGTGGTAACCTTCTATGTCATTGATCGGTGGCTGGTCGAGAGCGTCAGAGCCCTTATAGGAGTCATCACTCGCGACGCTGCCAAACACCCAGTTGCTGACGGCGCATCCCCAATCGCTGCTCGTATTGCTGGTACAATCCAGAGTGCGATACGCGGCGATCAGGCTTCCTTCCACGCCGGACGCGGTGGTAAGCGATGCGCCGGTAACCGTGCCTTGCGGCGCCGCTGCATTCTCCAGGAAGTCCCCGCATGCGTAAAGCGCCGCCGACGCAAGGATCACCAGCGCCGAACTACGGAGCAGTGAGTTTTTTGAAGTGATATTCATCGTTTGCTTCTTCCTTGTGTTAGCGATGCGTTAGAAAGAGGTCACAATGCCAATGCTGAATACTCTATTCGTCGGGTACGACCCGCGATCGACACCCATGTACTGATCACGGATGTCGCCCGCTGGACCGGTCTGGTTCGACGGCGGAATCGCCGGATCCAGACCGGGGTAGTCCGTGTTGGTCCAGAGGTTGTCGCCCTGCACATAAACCCGCGAACCAGGCAGATACCGCGCGCCCGCCGGCAAGGTGTACCCGATCTGAACATTGCGAAGGCGCGTATATGAGCCGTCCTCGACATAATAGCTGCTGGGAGCGCTGCTATAGGTGTCGTTGATGTCCAGACGTGGATACTTCGCGTTCAGATTCTGCGGGCTCCAGGACTTCGCCAGCATGTCCTTACGGACGTTGGTCTGGAACTCACGGAACACGTACCACTCTTTCTGGTTTTCCCAGATCTTGTTGCCGTAGGTACCAAAAATCGTCGCGCTGGCGTCCCACTGCCCGCGATGCGCGCCAAGGCCGATACCCATGGTGAACTTCGGATGGGGACTGCCAACGATTGTCCGGTCCTGATTATCAACAGTGCCATCGCCGTTCACGTCCCTGAACTTGATGCGACCCATTGCCGCGCCATCCTGACACGGGATGCCAGAACCGCCGGAGGCAGCCGTGCCGCAATTGCCTGCCGCCAGGTGAGCTGTCGCGTCCGCTGCGTCACTGAAGTAGCCATCGGTGACCAGACCGAAGAACGAGCCGATCGGTTGGCCGACCTGATTGATCACAATCTGATGGAAACGCGTGATGTCAGGCCCGAAGAAGTAATCCTGGACACCGTCGATCGAAACGATCTTGTTCGTGTAGTGGCTGCCGTTGAACGAAACGTTCCACCACGAGGCAGTGTGGCCAATGGAGAAGTCGAAGCCCTTGTTCTCCATCTTGCCGATGTTGACGATCGGTGGGGAGGCGATACCCGCTGTCGCCGGCGTTCTCGGATCGAACAGAAGATTGTTCGTGCGCCGCGTGTAAACGTCGAATACAACGTTGAACATGCCGTTGAACAACACCGCGTCCGCGCCAATGTTGCTGGAACGGTTCTCTTCCCACTTCAGACTCGCGTTGCCGAGAGTCGTCTGTCGGAACCCCGAAACAATGCTTGAGTTGGATCCCGTAATGTCGTAGAACGTGTCGCCGCGGCCGCCACCGAACGTTGAGACGATGCGCCCGGAAGGAATGTTCTGGTTACCGGTGACACCCCATCCGTAACGGAGCATGAGGTCGGAGACAAACTGATTGCCGGAGAGGAATGGCTCATTGGTGATGTGCCAGCCAAGTCCGACTGCCGGGAACGTTCCCCAGCGATGACCCGGGGCCAGGTTGGACGACCCATCTCTGCGCAACGTGAAGCTCGCTACGTACTTGTCGGCGAAGTTATAGCCGATCTTGCCGAACAGAGACAGCAGCGCGTTCTTACCGCCGTTGCTAAAGACATCCTTTGTGCTTGGATCTCCCAAAGCATCATCGATGTACCTTGAATCGATGTTTGGATTGAGCAAGCTGGCGATCGAGCCCTGAATAAAGCGGTTGGTACCGGCACTGGCTTCCTGGCCGAGCAGGAGGTCAAAGCTGTGCCTGTTCAGCGATTTCAGGTATCTGGCAGTGTTTGACCACGACCAGTTCAGCTGGTTGTAGTCCCACTCGAAGATCGAGTTGGTGAAGTTCGCTTCGTTGTTCTGCGGCGTTATGTCGTTGAAGCCGGAGAAGTTGTTCTGCCGCAGATCGAAGCCCAGGTTCGTCTTCAGCGTCAGCTGAGGGAAAATATCGTAGCCGACGAAGACGTTACCGAACGCTTGGTTGTACTTCGTGACGTTGTCTCTCTGCCACCACGCTACCTGAAGCGGGTTTGTATTGTTGACAGCTGGTACGCCACGCGGGCCGGCGAAATTGCCCGCGATGTCGAAAACCGAGACAACGGGCTGTGTCAGAATGTCTTTCCCAAGGACACCACCTTCGCCGTTAGTATCATCGAAGGTCCCTGTACCGCCGTACTGACGCGACAGTGAGAGCACGGCATTCTCACCGAAATTGAGTTTACCGCGGTTGAAGTCAGTGTTGGCGCGGATATTTCCCCTGCGGTAATCATTGTATGCGGCCGTTCCCTTCTGATTGTAGAAGTTGAAGGCGACGGTATAGGCATTCTGGTCGCTGCCGCCGCGGACATCGAGATTGTAATCCGAGACGGGAGCCGATCCCCAAACTTCCTTCCACCAGTTCGTGCCGGCGCTGCCTGGAATGATGAGGGCATTGGGATAAGCGTATACTGACGGATCGACGGTCAGGATCCGACCGAATGCATCCCTCGTGAGGACAGAACTTGGAGTTGCGAACGTATATAGCGGCACGCTCGGATTATTGGGATCACCGTAGATCCCCTGGAGCGCCGGCGAAATCGGCTGACCGGCGTTAGCGTAACTCTGCTTTAGAATGTTGTAGTAATCGAGCGTGTTGGTGAGCACGATATCGTCGAGACCACGCACAGGGCTGGCAACACCGGTCCTAACTCGGAGCGTCGTCTGTGGTGGCCCGGCAATCCCCTTCCTGGTCGTTGTGATCAAGACAACGCCGTTGCCCGCGCGCGCGCCATAGATCGAGGCGGCGGAGGCATCCTTGAGTACCTGAATCGACGTGATGTCGTTCGGATTCAGGAAGTTGAGATACGAATCGGAAAGGGCCATGCCGTCGACGATGTAAAGCGGGTCATTGTTCTGGAACGAGCTGATGCCGCGGATTCTTACGGTGTTGCGCGCTCCCGGCGCTCCGCTCGTTGTCACGGTCACACCGGGAACTGTTGCGTCCATCGCCTTGAGCACGCTTGATTGCGTCTGCTTCGTCGCTTGCTCGACGTTGACGCTTGACACTGCCCCGGTGATGTCACCGCGCCGTTGTTCGGTGTACGCGGTCACGACCACTTCTTCAAGGTACGGCACCTGCGCCATCGTGACGTCAACCGTATTACGTCCAGCGACAGTGGTCTGCACCGGACGCTGTCCGACGAACGAGAACGTCAGTACTGCGTCGGCAGGCGCGGTAATACGATAGCGGCCGCTGGCGTCGGTAAGCGTGCGCACATCGCTGCCTTGAACTCGAACAGTTACCCCCGGCAATGGAGTGCCTCCCGTCGACGTGACTGTTCCGGTGACCGCCAGGTTCTGTGCCAGCGCTGTCTGGCCGAATGCGAGCATGAGCAAAAGGCTCACCGCCGCCGCGCATATCATCCGCCAGCGTGCCTCGCTGGACGTTTTTCTTACGTACGACCCTTTCTTCTCCATGGTATTCCTCCCAGTAGCGCTATCAAATGTTGCGTTGCAGTCTGGCATCGCGCTCAGGCTCTTGCTTCGATTCGCCAACCGTGCGTGATGAGTTTTCATGGTCCGACCACAATGGTGGGAGTGGTGTCGGCGTCACCTGCCACGGGCGAGGAACCGTCCGGAGACAAAATGGCGTAGGCTCTATCACCGGCTTTGTACGGGCAGCTTTGCGTAACTCCCTTTTCATCGACAAAGATGCTGACCTTCGTCTTATTCGCGTCGGCCTCCGTGGTCGCGGCAACTTTACCCGGCAGCACGTTCACGAAGATCGCTCTCCAGGTGCCCGTAACCTCCCACGTTGTCGTGACGTTGTAGCCCTGCACGTAAGTGGTGTCGGTCTTGGTGACGACTGGGACAGTAACACCACAGCCAGTAGGGCTGGCCGTGATCGTCTTCGCAAACCGAGCTCGCGGATCCGGACCCGTCGTGAAATCCTCGCCCGCCCCGCATCCAAGGACCAGGCCACCCGCGAGGAGCAGCACGGCGCCGTTAGCGGCAAGCCGGAATGCGTTGCCTCTGTATCTGAACTTCCTCTCCATAGTCTCCCTCCAAGTAGCGCCCATCAGTTGTTTTCCTCCGGTCTTCGCATGGAGTTCAGGCCCTTCATCTCGATCAACTGCCGATATGTGATGAGTCGGATGTTGCGAGCCTTGAGGGCCTCGCTGAACCGCGGTGATGTGAGCGCATCCAGTTCTCCCTGACGATTCTTGCTCATCTCAGGCAGTGGACCAGAGGTATTCATGTCCAGCAATGCGCCCAGTTCAGCGTTGTCGATCCCCACGTGGGTGACAACGAGGTTGAGTGGTGGGTTCAGGCGATTGATCATCGCCACAAGGCTGTCGATCTTGGCCGGTGGTGCTGCGGAGTATTGGGGATCGTGCTGCGTGTCGCCGAAGTACCTCGACATGCCGAGACCGTATTCCCGGGCGAGGCGCTCGGTCAGATCGCGAAACTCGGGGTACTTAACAGCCGTGCCCATGTGGTAGTCGACGTAGTCGATCTTGAGGCCCGAGTGGAGTGCACGGTCAATCTGCGCGCGCAGCTCCTTCTCGACTTCCTTAATGTCAGGGTGGTTCTGATGAAGGTCCTCCGACGATGGGAAGAAGTACCCGTCCTTGTCTACCAGCGTCGGCACCGCGGTGCGTCCCAATACCGGGCCCCAGCGATAGTTCTTCCACTCTGAATTGAGCGTCAGGTGAATTCCGGCGGAGACTTCGGGATGTCGCTTCAGGATCTCCACTGTCTCCTGGTACCACGGAGTCGGAAACATGACCGACACCGAAACGGGTAGGCCGGTGGCAATGAGCCTCTCGATCGCCATGTTCACGCTGTGACTCATACCGGCGTCGTCGCTGC
>Ga0193719_10000273_pt1 | contig 18501 bp, 16 predicted proteins | sample U2a2metaG_FD_160103 | JGI IMG/M metagenome (GOLD analysis project Ga0193719, IMG submission 160103) | Soil microbial communities from a riparian zone of the East river system, Colorado, United States - U2a2 | ecosystem: Environmental > Terrestrial > Soil > Riparian zone | place: USA: East... | reverse complement strand
CGTCTCCGGGCAGAAACGGACGACGGAAGATCGTCGTCGCGATGAGTGAAGGGCCGTACGCGGCTTGAGGATTTCCGGCGGCAACAAGGCCCTCCGCCGCATCGACCCCCGCGAGCGCGCTCTCGACGTCAACCCAGGTGTCGGCGGGAGCCGAGAACTGGTAGCAGCCGAACGCGTTTCCGATGATGTGCGACCGGACCAGCCCCAGGTCGGCGAGGCTCGAGCGAAGACGGCTGATGATCGCGCTGAGCGCAACTGTCCACGAAGGCGGCAGAGATCCAGGCCAAAGAGCCTCGGCCAGCTCCGCCTGCGTGACCGCCCGCCTCCTTTCGCTGACCAGGTACGCGAGCACAAAGCGGCCCTGCGGCCCACCAAGCTTCGACTCGCGCAGCAGGCGCCCGTCGCGCTCAACCTGCACCTCGCCAGTAAGGTAGATCCTTAACAATCAGCCTCCAAAGATTCCCCAAAGCCCTCCGGCCAAGATGCTAAGCGTCGGGCCCGTTCGAACAAGGAGACAGCATGAAGAAGCGAGTCGAGTGTGAATGCGGTTGGGTGCTGGAAACCGACGACGAGGACAAGCTCGTCGCAGGCGTCAAGCAGCACGCCTCGGAGGTCCACCACATGGAAGGTGTGACTCGCGAGCAGGTGCTCGCCCAGGCGAAGCCCGTCTAGCGCTCAAGTTCAAATCACGCCACCTCAGAGGTGGCCTATCGAAAAGGAGTCAGCGTGAAATACCTCTACCTTCTCTATGCCGACGAATCGAAGATGCCTGCCCCGGGCAGCCCCGAGTTCGACAAGCAGAATGACGCGTTCAACAGCTACTTCGCGGAGATCGACGGCAAGGGCATGTTCAAGGCGGGAGACCCCGTCCAGCCGTCCAAGACCTCGAAAACAGTTCGCGTCCGGAACGGTTCCACCCAGGCGACTTCGGGACCCTTCGTGCACGGCGGCGACCAGCTGGTCGGCTTCTACGTGATCGAAGCCAAAGACCTGGACGAGGCTGTCGAATATGCAGCCAAGTGCCCGGTGGCCCACGTGGGTGCCATGGAGGTCCGCCCCATCGTTCAGATGTAGGTTTGAGCTTCCTACGGGGCCGGCGCCAGGTGTGCCGGCCCCTTTTCTTTGTTGCGTCATGCGCTCCCGTTGACGCAGTGGAAACCGGGTGATAGCGTCCGCGGCAATTCACGATCGGTCAGCAGGCACGCAAGGAGGGGAGCACTTGAGCGTCACTGATTCGGCCCACCATGCCGACGAACAGGACCTGGCGAGGTTCGGATACAAGCAAGAGCTGAAGCGGATGCTGGGCGTCTACTCCAGCTTCGCCATCGCTTTTTCATACATCTCGCCGTCGACGGGTATCTTCACTCTCTTCATCCTCGGCCTCGGGTTGGCCGGCCCGGCGTTCTTCTGGAGCTGGCCGATCGTCGTCGTTGGACAGCTGATCGTCGGCCTCAACTTCGCGGAGGTGAGCGCCCACTTTCCGGTCGCGGGCTCGGTTTACCAATGGACCAAATATCTGTCCAATCGCACGTACGCGTGGTTCACGGGCTGGATCTATCTGTTTGCAGGAGTGCTCACCGTCGCCGCCGTGGTAGCGACAGTTCCGCTCGTCCTCATTCCCCTGCTCAACAACCTGGGCATGAACATCAACACTGACGACGCCAGCGTCTACCCGAAGACGGCGGCAATCGTGCTACTGAGCACCACGCTGCTGAGCATCTTCGGCGTGAGACTTGTGGCGTTCGTCAACAACACGGGCGTTGTTTTCGAGATTCTCGGCATGGTCGTTTTTGCGATCGTCCTGGTGATCTTCTACCACCACCAGTCGCCGGCGGTTTTCGCCGACTTCAGCTATCTCGGCGAAGGTTTCAACAACCAGGCCGGCGTCTTCCTCGCAGCAATGTTCATGTCGCTGTTCGTGATCTATGGCTTTGACACGGCCAGCACTCTTGCCGAAGAGACGAACAACCCGAGGCGAGAAGCGCCGCGCGCGGTCCTCGCTGCGATCATCGGCGCCGCGATCATCGGCACCATCTTCCTGTTCGCGGTTGTGATCGCCATCCCGGGCGACATGAAGACGTTCGTCGCCGACACAGCGGCCGGTAAGTACCCGTTCCCGCTCGTCACGATCATCGAAGCGAACTTCCCCGGCTGGGCCGCCAACCTCTACCTGCTGGTCGTGGTCGCCGCCATCTACGTCTGCTGCCTGGCGATCCAGACCTCGACGATCCGCCTCGCGTTCGGAATGGGCCGGGACGGCAAGCTTCCGTTGGCGAAGTACTGGAACAACGTATCCGCCAGCCTGCACACCCCGGTGGGCACCTGCATCGTCATCGGCGTGCTTGCCGGCCTGCCGCTCCTCGCATACGCCAGCGCATTCACCATCGCGATCGGCGCGACGGGGATGATCTACCTCTCGTACATCCTTGGCAACATCGCCATCCTCCTTGCGCGCCTCAAAGGCTGGCCGAGGGATTCGGCCCCGTTCAAGCTCGGCAGCTGGGGCACCATCGTCAACATCCTCGCCCTCGTTTGGGGAATCAGCATGGAGATCAACTTCCTGTGGCCGCGCAACGCTTCAGTGGGTGGTCAGAACCCTCCACTCACCGCACTGTTCCCCAACATCGGTGATGCCCTCGGCAGCATCCCGGTATTCGAAGCGACCCTCGGGGTCATCTTGATAGTTGGCGCCATCTACTACTTCGTGGCGCAGCGCGGAAAAGACAACACTCCGGCGATGTCGCCTGCTGCACAAACCGGCGACTGAAGCTTGAATCTCGGGGGGCCGGCCGTAGGTCGGCCCCCGGCACTCTCGATAGGATGCTGGCGGTGACTCGATGAGATCGCACGCCCGCGCTGTCGTGATCGGAGGTGGTGTCGGCGGCGCAGCAATCCTCTACTGGCTCGCTCGCCTGGGTTGGACAGAAACGGTTCTTATCGAGAGGTCGCGTGTCACCAGTGGGTCGACTTTCCACTCCGCGGGCCTCGTCGGCCAGCTGCGCGGCTCGCTGAGCCTGGCGCAGATGATGATGAACTCGGTCGACCTCTACAGAACCCTTGGCGCCGAGGTCGGCCTGGAGACAGGGTGGCACGAGGTCGGCTCGCTGCGGCTGGCCTCCAGCCAAGAGCGCATGGAGGAGCTGGCGCGCCAGGCGGGCTGGGCGAAGACGTTCGGCCTGCCACTCGAGCTCATCTCGGCGACCGACGCCCAGAAAATGTTCCCGCCGATGTCCGTGGCCGGCGTCCTCGGCGCCGCCTTTCTCCCCACCGACGGCTACATCGACCCGAGCCAGCTCACCTTCGCTCTTGTCGAAGGCGCCCGGCGGCGGGGCGCCGAGATCTGCGAGGACACCAGGGTCACCGCGATCGATGTCACCGGCGGGAGAGTTCGCCGGGTTATCACCGATGGCGGAGACATCGATACGGAGCTCATCGTCAATGCCGGGGGCATGTTCGCCACCGAGATCGGCCGGCTCGCCGGGGTCAACGTCCCGATCATTCCGATGGCGCACGAATACCTGATCACTACCCCTTCCGGACTGCCCCTCGACATGCCGACGATGCGCGATCCGTCGCTGCTCGTCTACTACCGGCCGGAGTCGGGCGGGCTGATCATGGGCGGATACGAGCGCGACCCGGCGCCCTGGGGCATGGACGGCATCCCCGCCGACTTCAACGGCAAGCTGCTCGAGCCCGACTGGGACCGCTTCGAGCCGCTCATGACTAACGCGATAGTCAGGACGCCGGCGATAAAAGATGCGGGGGTGGTTCGGCTGGTGAACGGCCCGGAGGCGTTCACTCCTGATGGCGAGTTCATCCTCGGACCCAGCGAGGTTCGCGGCTTCTGGGTGGCCGCGGGCTTCTGCGCGCATGGCCTCGCCGGTGCGGGTGGCATGGGACGCCTTGTCGCCGAGTGGATTGTCGAAGGGCGGCCCGGCCTCGACACGTGGGAGATGGACTCGCGCCGCTTCGGGCGCCACTACACCAGCCGCGAATACACCCTGGCGCGCACGCGCGAGGTCTACTCCACCTATTACGACGTCAAGTACCCGGGCCACGAGCGAAGCGCAGGCAGACCGCTGCGTGTCTCTCCGATCTACGACAGGTTGGCCGAGCTCGGCGCAGCTTTCGGCGAGAAGTCGGGCTGGGAGAGGGCCAACTGGTTCGAACCCAACGCGGCTCACGGCGATGAGTCACTGCGGCCGCGTGGATGGGCCGGTCGCTTGTGGTCACCCGCGATCGAGGCGGAGCACAGGGCCTGCAGGGAGAATGCCGCGCTGTTCGACTTCACCTCGTTCGCGAAGATCGAGGTCCGCGGGCGCGGCGCAGCCGCGTACCTCGAATCACTGTCCGACAACCACGTTGCTCGCGGCGTCGGCACGGTGACCTACACCCAGATGCTCAACGAAGGCGGCGGCATCGAATGCGACTTCACAATCACGCGGCTGGCCGAAGACCGCTTCCGGGTGGTGACAGGCACCGCCTTCGGGCAGCACGACCTGTCATGGATCCGCGACCACGCGCCGGATGACGGATCGGTTCAGGTCGAGGATGTGACCTCCGCCTACGCGTGCGTGGGCCTGTGGGGACCGGCCTCCAGGCAGATGCTGCAGCCGCTGACCCTCACCGATCTGGACAACGCCAACTTCCCGTACATGACTTCGCGGCAGCTGGCGGTGGGCTCTGTGCCGTGCTCGGCCCTGCGCGTCACATATGTCGGCGAGTTGGGCTGGGAGCTCTACTGCCCGTCCGAGTTCGGGCTGCGGTTGTGGGACACGATCTGGGAGGCGGGGCGGAGTCACGGACTTGTCGCAGGCGGCTACAAGGCAGTCGACTCGCTGCGGCTCGAGAAGGGTTACCGGGTGTGGGGGTCGGACATCAGCCCAGAGGCCAACCCGTTCCAGGCCGGGCTCGGCTTCTGCGTCAAGCTCGACAAGGGCGAGTTCGTCGGGCGCCAGGCTCTGCTGAAAGCTCGCGAAGTTCCCGCAGCGACCAGGCTTGCTTGCCTGGTGCTCGACGACCCCCACTCTGTCGCGCTCGGATCTGAGCCAGTCAGGATCGCGGGCGCCACCGGGAGGGTCACCAGCGGAGGTTTCGGCTACTCCGTCGGCAGCTCGATCGCTTACGCGTATGTGCCGGCGGACTCAATGGCCGGTGCGCCAGTCGAGGTCGAGATTTTCGGGACCTGGACTGGCGGCCATATAGCCGATGATCCGCTGTACGACCCTGCAGGCAAGAAGATTCGGAGCTAGAGCTCGCTCAGGTAGCGTTCGAATTCCGGATCAGACGCGGCACGCATCAGGCGCTCGAAGTGCTTGCCCGCGTAACCCTTGAAGTCGAAATCCAGCTCTGAGATCCCGCTCTGCAGCACGCCCCACATAGCCTCGCGGAAATCGGACATAAAGCGCATCAGGCGCAGCGCAGCGAGATCCGCCCTCCTCTCGACGCCAAAGTAAGCAGCCAGCAGGAGGTGATCCTCCTCGAGCCCGAACTCGTGGTTGACCGAAAGGTTGGCCAGGTCGAAGAACCGATCGCCCATGCCCGCGTACTCCCAGTCGACGATCCTGATCTCGCCGTCGTCAAGGAAATTGGCGTTCAGCAGGTCGTTGTGGCACGGCACCTCGCGCTGCGGGCCCCGTACACGACGGATCCGATCCGAGGCACGATGCGCCTCGGCAAATTCGACAGGGATCGTCACACCGCGGGCAACCGCCTCGTCCCGGTATTCGACGACGACGGCGTGGGCGTCAAACCGTCCAGGGATCTTGTCTGCACCGTGGATCTTTCGGAGGACTGCGGCAACCCGGCGAATCCCCTCCGGCGTGCGGACCTCCTCCGGCGGCACGCCACGCCCGTCGATGAAACGAGTGACGAGCCAGCCCTCCGGCTCGACGAACGCATACACCGCCGGTCCAACCCCAACCTCCGCTGCCCGCAGGCTTGCCGCGTGCTCGGTCGGGCGGTCGATTCCCAGCAGGTCGGTGTCGTTTCCGCCGACCCGCAGCACATACGAGGAGCCGCCGACGTCCACCCGGTAATTCCGATTGGTGATCCCCCCAGAGAGGGCGGTGACGCTCGCCGTCAGCCCAGGCCAAAGCCGCCCGGCGGCGGCGGTGGCAACGTCGCAATCGACCCCGTTCATGGCGGCTAGAGTAGCTCCCGTGCTTGAATGGTCAACACTCTCGACCGAGGGTTAAGGAGTGCCGGTGAAATCAGCGAATCAGGCGGATGGCGTGGGCACGAAACAGGCGGCAAGCGAGTCCCATCAGGCGGAGCTGGCGGAGCTGCGCCGCCGGTACATCCCGCGAGGTATCACGACCGCGCATCCCCTCGTCGCCGATCGCGCCAAGGGCGCCGAGCTCTGGGATGTCGCGGGCAAGCGCTACATCGACTTCGCAGGCGGCATTGGTGTGCTCAACGTCGGGCACGGCCACCCTCACGTCATGGAGGCTGTCCACGCCCAGGTGGATCGCGTCACCCACACCTCGTTCCAGGTCGTCATGTACGAGTCCTACCTGAGGCTGGCGGAGCGCATTTGCGCGCTGGCGCCAGGAGAGGGCCCCAAAAAGGCGATCTTCTTCAGCACGGGTGCCGAGGCTGTAGAGAACGCCGTCAAGATCGCCCGCGCGCACACCGGCCGCCCGGCAGTGATCAGCTTTCATGGCGGCTTCCATGGCAGGACGCTCCTCGCGCTGAGCCTCACAGGGTCGGTAGTCCCTTACAAGCAGAACTTCGGGCCGTACGCGACCGAGGTCTACCAGGTGCCGTTTCCTTACGAGTACCGTGGCTGGAGCACCGAGAAGGCGCTCGCCTCGCTCGAGGAGCTGTTCGAATCGTCTGTCGCGCCGTCACGCGTGGCAGCGATCATCATCGAGCCGGTTCTCGGCGAGGGCGGCTTCGTCCCGGCGCCGGCAGCCTTCCTGCAAAAGCTTCGTGCCCTGACCGAAAAATACGGGATTCTCCTGATCGTCGATGAGATTCAGACCGGCTTCGGGCGAACCGGCAAGTTCTTCGCCATCGAGCACTCGGGCGTGGCGCCCGACCTGGTCACGATCGCCAAAAGCCTCGCGGCCGGCTTCCCACTATCCGGAGTCGTCGGACGCGCCGAGGTCATGGACGCGCCAGGCCCCGGTGGGCTGGGCGGGACCTACGGTGGCAACCCTGTCGCTTGCGCCGCGGGACTGGCGGTGCTTGACGTGATGCGTGATGAGAAGCTGCCGGAAAGGGCCGCGAGGATCGGCTCGATCGTGGAGGAGCGAATGCGGACCTGGGCGTCCGAGCACAACCTGGTCGGCGACGTCCGCGTCATGGGCGCGATGGCTGGAATGGAGCTGGTGCGCGACCGCAAGACCAAGACTCCGGCCGATACGGAGACCGCGCAGATGCTTGGGCTCGCCCGAGAGAGGGGCTTGATCCTGCTTCGCGCGGGGATTCACCACAACGTGATTCGCACGCTGATGCCGCTGACCATCCCCGATGACCAGCTCGATGAGGGCCTCGACATCATCGGCTCGGCACTAGCCGCAGTTGCCGCCGGCGCAGCCAAGTAGACCCTTAAGGGGAGAGGACATATGAGCACCACGCTGAAGCGCCATCAGATGTTCGTCGGCGGTGAATGGGTCGACAGCTCGGGCGGCGACGACCAGGAGATCATCAACCCCGCCAATGGGAAGGTCATCTCGCACGTGCCCAAGGGCACGGCGGATGACGTGGACCGGGCGGTCAAGGCAGCCCGCAAGGCCTATGACGAGGTCTGGTTTGACAGCACGCCGAGGGAACGCAGCGAAGCCCTCCTCAAGCTCGCCGACGCGATCCTGGCGCACGGCGATGAGCTGGCCGCCCTGGAATCGGAGAACGTCGGTAAGCCTCTTGCCACGACGTTGTCGGAAGAGATTCCCCCAACTGCCGACTGCTTCAGGTTTTTCGCGGGCGCTGCACGCATTCTCGAGGGCAAGTCGACCGGCGAGTACATGAAAGGTTTCACGAGCATGATCCGGCGCGAATCGCTGGGTGTGGTCGGCTCGATCGCCCCGTGGAACTACCCGCTGATGATGGCGGCTTGGAAGCTCGGGCCTGCTCTCGCGGCAGGCAACACAGTCGTGTTGAAGCCATCGGAATGGACGCCCCTCACAGCCCTTCGCCTGGCGGAGCTGGCGGCTGACATCCTTCCCCCCGGGGTGCTCAACGTGATCACTGGCGATGGCGAGCCTGTCGGCGCCGGCCTCGTCAGGCACGCTGACGTTGCAATGGTGTCGTTGACGGGCGATGTCGCGACCGGAAAAGAAGTCGCGCGCGCAGCCGCCGCGACCCTCAAGCGTGTGCACCTGGAGCTGGGCGGCAAGGCGCCAGTGGTCGTCTTCGACGATGCCGATCTCGACGCGGTGGTGGAAGGAATCAAGATCGGCGGCTTCTTCAACGCGGGCCAGGACTGCACCGCTGCCACGCGCGTCATCGCGGGACCAAAGATCTTCGACAAGCTTCTCAGCGACCTGGTCCCGGCAGTTGAATCCCTCAAGGTCGGCGACCCTAAGGCTGACGACACGGAGATGGGTCCGCTGGTTTCTGAGGAGCAAGCCGAGCGTGTGACAGGGTTCGTCGACCGCGCCCGCAAGGACGGAGCGAAGGTGCTCACCGGCGGCGCGAGGATCAAGAAGGCCGGCTCGTGGTACTCGCCGACCGTCGTGGTGCCGTCGGGACCGGATGCCGAGATCGTCAAGCGGGAGGTGTTCGGCCCCGTGGTGACAGTCCAGCAGTTCAGCGACGAGGACCAAGCGCTTGCGTGGGCCAACGGGGTCGACTACGGCCTCGCCGCGTCAGTGTGGACTCGCGACGTGGGCAGGGCGCTGCGGATGGCGCGCCGCCTGAAGTTTGGCGCGGTCTGGATCAACACGCACATCCCCATCGTCAACGAGATGCCTCACGGCGGCTACAAGGGCAGCGGCTACGGCAAAGACATGTCGATGTACTCGCTCGAGGACTACACCCAGATCAAGCACGTCATGGCATCGCTTGACTAGGGGTGCACCGCTCCGGAGGCACCCGTGACAGTCCACTCGAGGGAAGCCAGGCACGCGGCTTCCGCCAAGAGTGCTCTGCGGCCGCCGGCCCTGAGGGTGGTCGGCGTTCGCAAGAGCTATGGGCACGTGCTCGCCGTGGCGGGCGTCGACCTGACCATCGAAGCGGGAGAGTTCTTCACGCTGCTGGGGCCGTCAGGGTCTGGCAAGACCACGCTCCTTCGCCTCATTGCCGGTTTCGAGCGACCTGATGAAGGCCGCATCGAGCTTGCCGGCCACGACGTCACCTCCACCCCGCCGCACCTGCGGCAGACCAACACCGTGTTCCAGGATTACGCGCTGTTCCCGCATATGAACGTCGCCGACAACATCGGCTACGGCCTGCGGGTCAAGGGAATCGCGAAGCCGGAGCGCAAGCAGCGCGTCGAGAGGGCGCTGAGCATGGTGCGCCTGACAGGACTCGAACGGCGGAAACCCAATCAGCTGTCGGGCGGGCAGCGGCAGAGGGTTGCCCTTGCCCGCGCTGTCGTGAACGAGCCCGAGGTGCTCTTGCTTGACGAGCCGCTCGGCGCTTTGGACCTCAAGCTGCGGCAGGAGATGCAGCTCGAGCTCAAACGCATCCAGAAGAAGGTGGGGATCACGTTCGTCTACGTCACGCACGACCAGGAAGAGGCCCTCACGATGAGCGACCGCATGGCTGTGATGGCAAATGGCAAGATCGAGCAGGTTGGGCCCCCGGTCGAGGTCTATGAGCGGCCCGCTACCGAGTTCGTGGCCGGCTTCATCGGGATCTCGAACGTGCTCGAGCGAAACGGGGTTCGGTTCGTGGTTCGCCCGGAGAAGCTGCGGATGCTCGAGGAGGGCCAGGAAGCGGGGCGCGGCATGAGCGTTGAGCCTGGCATCGTCGAACAGGTGGTCTATGTCGGGATGTCCACCCGCTACATCGTCCGGCTCGATCGCGGTGAGCAGCTTGTCGCAGTACGCCAGAATATGGACGCGCCGGGCCAGGCGCTCAGGTACGAGGGACGCCGCGTGCGTCTGGCGTGGGCGACAGGCCACACGTACGTTCTCGATAGCCAGGGCTCCCGGGCCGAGTCGGCCGAGGGCGAATATGAGTCGTAGGAGAGGAAAGTAAGCATGAATAAAGCAGAAGCCGGGTCGGGCGTTTGGTTCCGGCTCGTGACATTAGCCGCGACCGCGGCGGTCGCATTGACCGCTTGCGGCACCACCACCGGCCCGGGAGGCTCGACCGCAGCCCCACCGCCAACCGCCAACATGAAGCCGCAGACCGAGATCGGACCTGGCGAAGGTCAGCTCAACCTGATCGCGTGGGAGGGCTATACCGACACCTCGTGGGTGAAGCCGTTCACAGCGTCGACAGGGTGCAAGGTGAACGCGAAGTACGCCGGCTCCTCCGACGAGATGGTCACCCTCATGGCAGGAGGCGGGGGCGGCCAGTGGGACATGGTTTCCGCTTCGGGTGACGCCGACCTACGCCTGATCTACGGCGGTGACGTCAGGCCGATGAACCCCGACCTCATCCCCGACTTCGCAGACTTCCAGACCTATTTCAAGACGCCCCCCTACAACACGATCAATGGCGTCCACTACGGCATCTCGCTCCAGTGGGGCCCTAACGTGCTCCTGTACAACACCAAGAAGTTCCCGATCGCGCCGACCAGCTGGAGCGTCCTCTACGACCCCGCCAACAAGGGCTTGATCACAGTGCCTGACAACCCGATCCAGATCGCGGATGCAGCCCTTTACCTGATGAGCACCCAGCCCAACCTCGGAATCAAGGACCCGTACGAGCTGAACCAGAAGCAGTTCGACGCCGCGATCGCGCTGCTCAAGCAGCAGAGGCCGCTCGTCAAGAAGTACTGGCCGCTTGCCGGTGACGAGATTCAGCTCTTCGCCAACGGCGACGTGATGGTGGGCGCCGCGTGGCCTTACCAGACGATCACCCTTCAGGCTGCCAAGAAGCCGGTCGCCGATACCATCCCGACCGAGGGAGCGACAGGATGGGGCGACACCTGGATGCTCGCCACCAACGCCCCTCACCCCAACTGCGCCTACCTGTGGACCAAGTACGTGAGCACGGCGAAGGTGCAGGCCCAGCAGGCGATTTTCTTCGGAGAGACCCCTGTCAACAGCAAGGCGTGTTCGCAGATGGAAGCCCTGTCGGCCGGCTCTTGCAAGCAGTACCACGCCGACGCTGTCAGCTCCTACTTCGACACCATCAAGTTCTGGAAGACCCCGATCGCCACATGCGCGGACGGCAGCACGACCTGCATCCCCTACTCGACGTGGCAGACGGCCTGGACCTCGGTCACCTCCTCATAATCACCATCTGAAAATGGCAGTCGAAGCTGCCCGGCGGCCCCGCAAAACTGGCGGGGCCGCCTCCCTTCAATCGTTGCTCTGGCGCCGCCCGTGGCTGAGGGCTTTGCTTCTACTAACGCCGCCGATGGGATGGTTCGCCCTCATCTACCTTTTGTCGCTCGCCCTGCTACTGATCACTGCGTTCTGGCAGATCGACTCTTTCACGACGCAGATCGTGCAGGTCTGGAACCTCGACAACTTCCGAACCATCCTGTTAGACCCGACCTACCGGCTGGTCATCGGCCGCACCGTGCTGATGGCCGCAGCGGTCACTGTGACTGACGCCATCCTCGCCTTTCCATTCGCCTATTACATGGCACGGGTCGCCTCGCGCCGCACGCAGACCCTGCTGTTCGCCGCCGTGCTGCTTCCGCTGTGGGCGAGCTATATCGCGCGCGTCTACTCGTGGATCCTCATCCTCAACCACAGCGGAGTGCTCAACTGGAGCCTGCAGTCGATCGGCCTCCCGCCGGCCAACATCGGCTATACGAACGTCGCGATGTGGATCGTCTTCTCGTACATCTGGCTGCCCTTCATGATCATCCCCACCTACGCAGCCATGGAGCGCGTGCCGGAGTCACTGATGGAGGCGGCCGCCGACCTTGGGGCTCGGCGGTGGCGGGCTGTGCGCGACGTGGTGCTGCCGCTTGCATTTCCTGGAGTGGTGGCAGGCTCGATCTTCACGTTTTCGCTGACGCTTGGCGACTACATCACTCCGATACTCGTTGGCGGCGCCGGATCCACATTCATCGGCAACGTGGTTTACAGCAGTGTGGGCATCGCCAACAACGTTCCGTTCGCGGCAGCGCTGGCGACAGTGCCCGTCGCGATCATGGCCGTTTACCTCCTGGTCGCCAAGCGCCTCGGCGCTTTCGAGGCCTTATAGAGAGTGGAAGGCTTCTGGACGCGCTTTGCGTTGCGGCTGTGGGTCGTCCTCATCCTGCTGTTCCTGTTCATTCCAATCGTGCTGATCCTCGTCTACGCATTCAACAGCTCGAACATCCAGACCTGGCCGCTCCCCGGCCTGACCACCAAGTGGTTTGTGGCGACGTGGGAAGACCCCGAGGTGCGCACCGCTTTGGGGCTCTCTTTGCAGGCGGCGCTGACGTCAACAGGCCTCGCCTTGCTCCTCGGCTCATGCGCCGCGTTCGCGATTCACCGCATGACATTTTTCGGGCGCGACGTGGTGAGCCTGCTGTTCATACTTCCCCTTGCCTTGCCAGGGATCGTGACTGGAATGGCTCTGAACTCATTCTTCCGATTCGACGGGATACCGCTTTCGACCCTGACGATAGTGATCGGCCACACCACCTTCTGCATCGTTGTCGTCTACAACAACGTGCTCGCGCGCCTTCGGCGAACCCAGGGCTCATTGATCGAGGCCGCCATGGACCTCGGCGCAAACGGCTTTCAGACCTTTAGGGACGTGACCCTGCCGCTGATCGCAACGGCCGTGGTAGCAGGGGCGATGCTGGCATTTGCACTGTCGTTCGACGAGGTGATCGTCACCTACTTCACCGCCGGCGCTCAGAACACTCTTCCGCTCTGGATCTTCGGCGCCATCCGGCTCGGACAGCGCCTCCCTGAGGTCAATGTAGTTGTCTCCTTCGTGATCCTGGTCACCATCGTGCCGGTGATCATCGCGGCGCGCCTGACCGGCGGCAGCGGCGCCGCGCGAACCCAGGCGGCACGCTAATGTCGGCGCAGCGATGAAGATTTCCGCCGGCGCGCAGGTCGGCCCTTACCAGATCGTCGAACAGGTCGGACGCGGAGGCATGGCAACGGTGTTCAAGGCCTACCAGCCGGCCCTCGAGCGTATGGTCGCAATCAAGGTTCTGCCGGAGTTCCTGGCCGACGATCCCCAGTTCCGGGAGCGCTTCCGGCGAGAGGCGGTGGCGATCGCCAAGCTGCGGCATCCGAACATCCTGGCCGTGTTCGACCATGGCGAGCACGAGGGCCAGCCCTACATCGTCACCGAGTTCGTCGAGGGCGGGACTTTCGCGGGAGAGCTCGGCAAGCCGATCGGATTGGGGCGAGCCACGAAAGTCCTCGGGCCTGTCGCCGCTGCGCTGGACTATGCGCACCAACGTGGAGTGCTTCATCGCGATGTCAAGCCATCCAACATCCTGATCGCCAAGGACGGCACGCCCGTTCTCGGCGACTTCGGCCTTGCTCGCATGATGGCCACCAACGATCGCCTTACCCGGCTGGACAGCGTGGTGGGCACTCCTGAGTACATGTCGCCTGAGCAGTGCGCAAGCGGCGACACAGGGCCCGCCTCAGACCAGTACGCGCTGGGCGTCGTCGCCTACGAAGCTCTGACCGGCCACCCTCCATTTCACGCCGAGACACCGGCCGCAGTGATGCTGGCCCAGATCCAGTCCCAGCTGCCGGCGCCCCGCAGCGTCAACGCCGCGCTGCCTGAAACCGTCGAGGGAGCGCTAATGAAGGCGCTTTCCAAGGAGCCCATCGATCGCTTCCCAGACTGCACTGGATTCGTGCGCGAATTGGAGATGGCAGCCACCCCGGCCGCCGCCGTCCCGCCAGAGCGGCCCGCGCCGGCTACAGCGGGATTAACCCCCGTTCGCAGCGCGCCGCTGCCGGCGGTCGCGGATAAGACCTCGCGGCGACCGGGCAGAGCGGCCTTGTTCATTGGCGTTGGGGCGCTGGGGATTTTGCTCGCGGTCGGTGGCTTGGCCTACATCGCCGCATCCGGAAAGCCACCTGTCACCCGGCCAGACAGCCTGGCACACGGCAGCCTCATCTACGAGGCCAAGCTCACGTCGGCAGCGTGGTCGTCTGGCGGCACTCCCTCGCCCAATCCGGCGGCCTCTGCCTCTGTGCTGTATGGGAGCTCCTCGATCGACTTGCGCATCCTCAAAGACGGCGCCGGCTTCAGCGGCGACTTCGATGGTCCGGCTCTGAAGGAGTACGTGGCACATCTAGTCCTCAGAGTCGATACTGGAAGCGACTTCGAGATCAACTGGCACGTGCGTGGTTCAGGGCCGACTGAAGCGGCCGAGGTCGGCCTCAACATCCAGGTGGCGCAGGAAGTCATGACCCTGTACCTGTCGCCAAACGTTGGCAGCAACCAGGCGCTCGCGGCGTCGATCCCCGTCCCAGGCCTGCAGGGCGGGCGCATTGTCGACGTCGGCATCGTGGTCAAAGGCACCAGCATCTCGCTTTTCCTGGACGGAGCCCGCGTGGCGCTGGCCAGCGAGACACAGTCCACCGGGGCGGCAACGCCGGGCTTCTACATGGACGGGAAATCAGGCGCGCTGCACATCCTGTCGCTCCGTTATTACGCCTTGCCCTGAGGGCGCCCCAACTGACCGCTCAGGCCCCGGACTCCATCTTCGACTTCAGGTTCTGCATAGCGCCGTTGTAATTCCTCTGGACCGTGCTCTTGAAGATGGCGAGCACCAGCGGAAAGTAAAACGGTCCCTTGGTCATTGTCACGATGCGCTCGACGTTGGTCCCGCCCTCGCGCGGGCTGAACACGAACTCGTGATGAAACACCGAGTTGGCGTCCTCGGCGTCAAAGGCGAATCGACTCGGGGACTCCAACGCCGTAATCGTGACGACCGACGGGTTCACCTTGCCGTTAAGGATGCCCTCGGCCTTGTATTTCGACCCAACCGCCGGGGGTCCCGCCTTCTCGGCGGACACTTTCATGTGGTCAGGTTCGCTGGCCCACTCGCCGTGCGAGGCAACGTCGGCAACGTAGTCGAACACATTGCCCTGAGGGGCTTTGACCACAACGTTATAGGTCGCCTTATATGCCACCTTCGTCGCTTAGGTGATCAGGCCGATCAGGCTCGCACCCACCCACAGCGCCAGCCCGACACCGATCAGGCCGACCTTTTTGTAACCCCACCCGATCGCAGCCAGCACGAACGCTATGAAGGCGAGGATCAGGAGGATGGTGCTCAGGGTGAAGCTCGAGAGGTGGCCGATGAAGGTTGTGAGCACCCACGCCGCAAGACCGATCGCGATCAGGTCGACCTTCTTGTACCCCCAGCCGATGGCAGCGAGAACGAACGCAATGAAGGCGATTATCAACAGGATCGTATTCATGGGCGCATTATCCACGAGCGCCGCAACCTTTTCAGGCCCTGTTTACGCCCTCAGGTCGCGAGCCATCTCGGCGAAGTTGTCCACGTAGCGCTGGACGTCCTCCTGCGAGTGCTGCACCGACAGCGTCCAGTTCTCCTCGGCGCCCGGCGCCATGAGGACCCCGCGGTTGCACTGGTACAGCCATGAAAGGTAGGCGGACGCCTTGTCCGTCTCCAGGTAGTCCCGGTAGTTGCGAACCCGCTGCGCCCGATAAGTTATTCCGCCCCGCGCGGCCATGGTGACGACGTGGAAGGGGAGTGAATTCTCGGCGATCACATTTTGCAGTCCACCCTGGAGCACTTCCGCCAGGGCATCGAAATGGGCGTACGCCTTTGGGGTGAGGATGTCTTGAAGGGTGACCTTGGACGCCGCCAGCGTAAGGGGGTTGCCGTTGAACGTGCCCATCTGTGACACCCGCTTGTCCTCGATCACCGCCATGACGTCCTTGCGCCCTCCGATCGCGCCGCATGGAAGGCCTCCTCCAATCGCCTTGGCGAGGGCGATCAGGTCGGGCTGGACCCCGAACCGCTCGGTCGCCCCGCCTGGCGCGATCGTCACGCCTGTCTTGACCTCGTCGTAGATCAAGAGCGCGCCGTTACGATGGGCCAGCTCCCTGATCCCAGCCAGGTAGCCGGCGTCCGGCAGGACGATCCCGAGGTTCATCATCGCGGGCTCCACGATCACCGCGGCGATGTCGTTGGGGTGATTCTTGAACGCTCGCTCGAGGGCAGGCAGGTCGTTGAAGGGGACGACGGTGGTGAGCTCGACGACTGCTTGAGGGATGCCCTCGCTCTGGGCAAACGACGCAGGCGCGTCGGCCGGTCCCATCTTGTCAGGTGGCGGTTCGACCGAGACCATGAGGGCATCGTGGTGCCCGTGGTAGGAAGCCTCGATCTTCACCAGCCTGTCGCGGCCCGTGAAGCCACGCGCGATGCGGACTGCATCCAGCGTGGACTCCGTCCCGCTGTTGGTGAACCTCCATTGCGGCAGGCCGAACCGCTTGGCCAGCTCCTCGGCGACGATGGCGACCTCCGCGACGGGTTGGGCGAAGTGCGAGCCCCGCGCGATGCGCTTGGAGACCGCGTCAACTATCAGCGGGTGAGCGTGGCCCACGACCATGACGCCGAAGCCGTTGTGGAAGTCCACGTACTCGTTGCCGTCGACGTCCCAGACGCGGCTACCACGTCCGTACTCGACAAAGATGGGCTGAGGCGACGCGTCCTGGAATGACGAGGGCACGCCTCGCGGGCTGAACTCGCGGGCCTTGCGCCAGAGGTCGTCCGACCGCCTCCTGGCGGCGCGGAAGCTCTCTTCCTCTCGCGCGATCAGGGTTTGGACTCGTGCCGCATCGACCTCAACGGGCGCTGTCTTGTTGGCCATCCTGGCATCGTACCCGGTCCATTCCGGCGAGATTTTCGGGCCGTGTGAAGCGTCAGGATTGTCGGGTGAGCTCGACCATTCCCGCGTTGAACCTCACCGGCAAGGCCCTGACGCCCGGCGCCCAGCGCAGCTGGTGGCTGCGCGAGGCCCTGGCGGCCGAGAATGACGCCAAGCCCTGCCCTCCTCTCAAAGGGGAAGTCAACGCGGACGTCGTCATCGTCGGCGGGGGGTTCACCGGCCTGTGGACTGCGTACCACCTGACCCACGTGAAGCCGGACATGAAGCTGGTCGTGCTCGAACAGGACATCTGCGGAGGCGGGCCCACCGGCCGCAACGGCGGGTTCGCGAGCGGATGGTGGGACGACCTCGATGGGCTGATCACCCTGTACGGTCGCGATCAAGCGGTGCTCGCGTGCCGCGCGATCTCTGACAGCATCAAAGCGATCGGTGAGTTCTGCCTGGCTCATCAGGTCGACGCCTGGTTCAAGCACGCCGGCTATCTCTATGCCGCCACCGCGCCTCAGCACGAGGTGGTCTGCGAGGAGATAGTCGCTCTCGCGCGCGAGGTCGGGGCGCCGGACGAGCTGAGGGCGTTGAGCCATGAGCAGCTGAAAGAGCGGTGCGCCTCGCCCGCGTTCCGCTCAGGGGCTTTCATGAAGGACGGTGCATCGGTGCAGCCTGCCTTCCTGGCCCGCGGCCTGCGACGCGTGCTGCTCGAGCGAGGAGTCACGATCCACGAAGGCACCACAGTCACTCGCCTCGATTCAGGCTCCCCGGCCGTCGCCATCACACCGAACGGAAGCGTGCGCGCTCCGAAGGCAGTGCTTGCCGTTAACGCGTGGGCAGTCGGCTGGCCCCAGCTGCGCCGCCGCCTCGTCGCCTGGAGCAGCTACATAGTGCTCACAGCTCCGGCCCCGGAGAAGCTGGCGGAGATCGGCTGGACAGGCGGCGAGCTGATCACCGACTTCCGAACGTCGGTCCGCTACTTCAGAACCACGCGCGACGGACGTATCGCCTTCGGTGGCGGTGGAGGGCGCGCCTCCAGCAAGATCGACGATTCGTTCACGCACGACATGCGCGCGGTGGTGGAAGCCGCCGAGGGCTTCCGGCGCCTCTTTCCGAGCTTTTCGGAAGTCCCATTGGAAGACGCATGGGGAGGACCAATCGACGTTTCGCCCACCCACCTCCCCACCTTTGGCAGTCTCGACCCGGGCAACGTGTTCTACGCCCTGGGCTACACGGGCAACGGCGTCGCACCCACTCACCTCGCCGGCAAGGTCATCGCCGATCTCGTGTCAGGAGCCGACACAGACGCCACGCGCCTGCCGATGGTCAACCCCAAGCCGCGCCTGTTTCCGCCCGAGCCTTTGCGATCCCTAGGTGCGGCTGTCATTCGGCGAGCGATCATCGCCAAGGACACGGCAGAAGAGACAGGCCGCAATCCGAATCCAGTGATGTCGGCGATCGCGCGGATGCCGCGCCGCATGGGCTACCTGCTGGGTCCCTGAGGCCTCAGCCTGGGGTCGCCGCCTGCGCCGGCACAGGCCGGTTGCCGAGCTTCACCAGAGTGGTGGCGATCGCGATGGTGACGACGACGGCAAGGAGCACC
>Ga0193719_10000272_pt1 | contig 18532 bp, 10 predicted proteins | sample U2a2metaG_FD_160103 | JGI IMG/M metagenome (GOLD analysis project Ga0193719, IMG submission 160103) | Soil microbial communities from a riparian zone of the East river system, Colorado, United States - U2a2 | ecosystem: Environmental > Terrestrial > Soil > Riparian zone | place: USA: East... | reverse complement strand
GAGTCCCGCGCCGTCAGCCACGCCTCCTGTACCGAAACGTTGATGTCCTTCACTCCTGGCGGCATAGATCCATGCTTCGGCTTCTGCACCCAGTCATAACCGTAATTGCCGATGGCTGAGATCAGTTTGTCCTGCGGAATCACTTTGACTGCCGCCTTCAGATTGTCGCTAAACCAGTCTTGTGACGCCACCGGCCCGGCCAGCCCTGGGGAAGGATAGTGCTCGTCATAGTTCATCAGCACCACGCCATCCACATGAGCGGCGACGGCGGCATAGTTGTAGTCCGTGTTCCGGGCCTGAACGCTGACGTACAGCTTCATACCCTTGGCATGCAATGCATCGGACAACTCGCGTAACAGGGTTTCGTAGCCGGCTTGACCCTTCTTGGAGAAAGTTTCAAAGTCAATCATCAAGCCGCGATATTTATCCGTGTCTAAAAATGCCGAGGCCTGCTGCCGGAAGCGGTTGCGCGCCTCCCCGTCGTTCAGAAAACCGGTAATGTCCACCCAATCCGTCCCGTCAAAGTTGTTGATCATGGGGAAGACTTCGATGCCGGTCTCCTCCGACTTGAGGAAGGGCATGACCTTGTCATCCACAGACCGGACGGTCGAGTCTTGCTGCATCACGTCGAAGAACTTGTTGGTTTGTTCGTCGATGCTCTGCAGACGACCATCAGGAGTGATCGCGTGCAGCCAATCAGGAAAGAGCAGGTCAATCTGGCGAGCGTATTCCCGCAAGGAAGAAAAACTGGCAGCGTCGTAGGGCACGTAGAATGCCGCGCGGATGCCCTCCTCCTCGTTTAGTTTCACCTGCGAAGGCGCTGATTTCGACTTGCGATGGCCGCGGTGCATCGCCGCCAGTTTTCTCCGCTCCTTCGCTTTTTCCTTCTCCTTCTCCGTCAACGCATGATACGGGCGCTTCGGCGGCGCCAGCAGAAGGTCGGGCAAAGGCTGGCTGCGCAATGCCGTGTAGGCGAAGAAAATCACCAGCAGCGTGATGCTCGAGCCGATGACGTCAAAGGCCAGGCGTATTCGCTTCCAGCGAGCATTGCGGGGATCGTAAAAGACAGGTTGCGCCATGAATATCGCTGTCTATCCATCCTAAGCCGAGCTATACGGACGGTCAATCCAAGCTGGCAGCAGCTGGTTTGCAAGCCGGGCACCACCAGCGCCGGTTCGCGTTGTCTCTCCTAGGCTGAGGTATATTCTTAGGGTGCGCCAACTTGTGCGCCAACATCTCCGATTCTTCCTGCTTGCCACACTGGCCGCCCTTGGGCTGCGGCTCCTCTTTATTTTTCGCTTCCCCGGCGTCACCACTGATTCCTTCATTTATGGGGACATTGCCAAGAACTGGCTGAAGCATGGTATTTACGGGCTCAGCGGCCCGGACGAGATTTCTGCCACCTATATCCGGCTGCCGGGATATCCCGCGTTTTTGGCCGCGGTGTTTGCCGTTTTCGGGATGGAACACTACCGCGCCGTGCTGGTGGTGCAGATGTTCGTGGATATCGGCACCTGTTTTTTGATCGCCGATATGGCGCGGCGATTGATTTCGCCCCGGGCGACAAGGGCTGCGTTCCTGTTGGCGGCGCTCTGCCCGTTCCTGGCGATTTATGCGGCGGCCGCCTTGACCGAGACGCTGGAGATTTTCTTCACTGCGCTGGCTCTGGATTTTGCCCTTGTAGGCCTGACGACTGCCAGGGGAATGCTCCCATGGCTGAGTTGCGGAGTTGCGATCGGCGGCGCAATTCTGTTGCGTCCCGATGGCGGCTTACTGCTGGTGGCAATTGAGTTCTACCTGCTGGTGGTGCTGGTCAGGGCCGGGAGAGGCAAGATGCGGGCCGAGCCACCTGGGCTTTCCGTTCCGCAACTTCTTCGGGCTGGATTAATTCTTGGGCTGGTTTCTCTGGCGCCGCTGGGGCCATGGACCTTGCGCAACTGGCATACCCTGCATCGCTTTCAGCCACTCGCGCCCCGCTATGCCAACGAGGAAGACGAGTTTGTTCCTGCCGGGTTCAACCGCTGGGTGAAGACCTGGATCGCCGACTATGCCTCGGTCGAGGAACTCTACTGGGCGGTGCCGGGAAGCACCGTGGACGCTGAAAAACTTCCCACTCGCGCCTTTGATTCGGAAGCGCAACATCGGCAGACGGCGGAATTGCTGGCGGAATACAACAACCTACTTCACGTCACTCCGGAACTCGATGCCCGGTTTGTCGCGCTGGCCAACGAACGCATTCATGCCGCGCCCTTGCGTTACTACGTGTGGCTGCCTTTTGTCCGGATCGCCGATATGTGGCTGCGGCCGCGTACGGAAACTCTGCCCTCCGACACCCGATGGTGGGAATTCGATGACGACCTGCGAGGGTCGGGGCTGGCAGTCACGCTCGGAATCATCGGTCTTGTCTACGTGGTCATGGCTGTCATCGGACTGGCGAGAGGACGAAACCTGGCAGCTTGGGGACTGCCGCTGGCATTTGTGATTTTGCGATCGGTCTTCTTGGGCACGCTGGAAAATCCTGAGCCCCGGTACACGTTGGAGTGCTATCCCGTGCTGATACTTCTTTCGAGCATCATCTTTCGCTAGAGGCGGAGCCCCTGCTGCCGACCGAGCACGAGCCGCTTCATCCTTCGCTTTGGAGAACGGCGCGCCCTCCTCCGTGCCTTTCAAAGGCGGTGCTTTAGAGCTCTGGGGTACGGGTTTGGGTTTCGGGGCGCCGCGCTCATGCAATGGAACCGTTTCTAATGAACCGCCGTACCGCCTAGCTGCTGCGCGGCTGCCCGTTCCCTCTGCTCGTCGATGACGCGGCCTAGCTGCGCATAAGCGTCGGCTAGGAACAGGTGCGCCTCCCGGGAATCGGCCTGGACTTGAGTTGCTCTTTCCAGGTTGTTAAGACCACCGAGAGGATTGCCCTGCAAAGAGAGGATCCGGCCGCGCAGCAGGTTGGCGCGGTAGTGATCGGGGCTGATGCTAAGCGTGCTGTCCAGTTCGGTCATGGCGTCGGGAACACGTTCGATTCGGGCATAGACAGCCGCAAGTGAGAAATGGGCGTCGGCCCAGCGCGGAGCGCGCGCCACCGCAGCTTCGAACTCCGGCGACGCCGCCTTCCAGTCTCCGGTTTGAAATAGCGCCAGCCCCAGTTCATAGTGGCCCATGCCATTGTCCGGCTGCAGCGTCACCGCTTTCCGCAGCGGCGCGATCGCTTTGTCGAAATGGTTCAATCGCGCCTGAGCAAGTCCATACTGCAGGTTTGCCACTGGCATGTCAGGTTGCGCCGCGAGCGCACGCTCCAACAGTGGGATCGCCTGTTCGTACCGGGCGTCTTCCACATCGAACATCGCATCATGCAGCAGGTTTGAGATTTCGATACGGGCTTTAGGATCAGCCCCGCTGAGCGTTTTCTGATCCTGCGCCAGATTCGCACCGGAGCTTACATAGCCAAGTGCTTGTAGCTTTTGCATCTGCTCGGGATCAGGCCTGGCCAGGCTGGTCAGCGTCTGGCTGGTCTTGTCGCGAAAGTCCGCGAGTTGAGATGCCAGTGTGCCGGCAACTGCCTTCGAACTGTCGGCCAGATTATGGGTTTCGCCCGGATCGCTCGACTGGTCGTAAAGTTCCCGTTCCGGCGACTGGATGTACAGATATTTCCCGGCGCGCAGCGCACGCAATGCGCTCCATCCGAATGCCCGGTGCGGGTAGTCGGTTTCGGCGTAGGCCGGCCGGTCTTGCTGAGAACCGACGATCGCGGAACCTCGGACGGGGGAACCGCTAGGGTTTGTACCTGCTGCTTGCATGGATTCCAGCAGCGATTGCCCCTGCATCTCGGCGGGAAGGGCGACCCCCGCGGCGCGAAGAATCGTGGGCGCAACGTCCACCAGCCCGGCGCGGGTGTCGATCCGCCGGCCTGCGCCGCGGTTGAGCGGCAGCTTGATCAGCAACGGCACGTGGAGGGTTTCATCGTACAGGAAAACTCCATGCGTGCTCTCGCCGTGTGCTCCCAGCGACTCACCGTGATCGGCCATCACCGCAATCAGGCTTTCATCGTAGAGGCCGTGTTTCCGCAACGCGTCTAGCAACTTGCCGACACATGCGTCCGTGTACGCGATCTCGCCATCGTAAGGCAGCGAGGCGAACCGTTCCTTATAGGGCGGAGGCGGGTCATAAGGGTCATGCGCGTCATACAAATGAACCCAGAGAAAGACCGGTTTGTTGGCTACCTGGCTGAGCCATGCCAGGGCATGATTCACCACCACCTCGGCGCGCCGCTCGACCGTCTGATAGCGGTCCGCTCCGCGGCGGCGCAGGCGAAATCCCGCATCGTAGACGTCAAACCCGCGATCAAACCCCGGCGCGGTGCCGTCCAGCGGATCAAGAATCAGCGATCCCACAAACGCCCCCGTCTGGTAGCCATGCTGGTGCAACAAGTCGGCCAAATACGGCAGCTTGGGGGAGAGCGGCACGCCAAAGTCATTTACATGGTTAAACTGCGGGTAAGTCCCGGTAAAAATTGTTGTGTGCGACGCGGTGGTGAGCGGGACGTGCGAATAGGCTCGGGTAAAGACCACTCCCTGCTGCGCCATCGCGTCCAGATTCGGCGTTAGTCGGCGTTTCGACCCTAGAAATCCCATGCGATCGGCGCGCGTCGTGTCGAGCGTAATCACGATGACATGGGGATACTGCCGCGGGCTCCTGCGCGGCGGGGCCTTGGAGGGCTGGGCTGGCACGGTGCTGAGCGCGATCAGGAGAAACAGCAGGAAGGATGCCAGGTGGCGGACTGCCATAGACGTGAAAAATGGAGTCTACCACAGCTCCTTCTTTCAGCTGATGAAAACACGCAACTTCCTGATTCTCAGCTGAATCTGTGAGCAGTGTGCGAAGGGCAGTGCCGAGCGCAAATTCGTACCCCGCGAAACGCTGTCGCTTGCTTCTTAATGGTGAAGTTTGGTTGCGGGATGCGGCCTCCATTCAGCGGCTACCTTAGCCTGGTGGAAGGGAAAATGCCGGAGGAGCCGCCGCGACGGCCGTTGCTGCGTGCGTCATCCGGCTCGCCAGCGTCTCCCAGTGCGAAGCCGAGTCGTAGGGTACACCGCTCTGAGCGTCGATATCGGGAGGAACGAGTGTGTGTCGGTCGTCCCGTGTCACCGCCTGGAAGGTCTCCACCAGACCGTATGCTATAGTGGCCAACTCCTGCAGCCCACCCCTTAGGAGGGGCACGCCATGGCCGAGATTTTGCGCCCCATGTCCACAGGCGAACTGATGGACCGCACCTTGGTGCTCTACAGGAGGAACTTCAAGCTCTTTGTCGGAATTGCCAGCCTGGGTCCCGCCACATATCTTGTGTTTCAGTTGCTGACCGTCAGTTCCACATCGGTTCGGGCGGGATCTGCCGACCGCGTCAACCCGTTCTCTGCTGCCTCGCTCGGTTTTGGAGTCCTGGCTGGATTTCTCATCATGCTGGCGGGGATGGCAATGGCTCACGCAGCCACCGTGAAAGCTGTTGCGGCGGTCCACCTCGGCTTACCTATCAAGATTGTGGAAGCCTACAAAGCCCTTAAGGGCAGGATCTGGCGAGTGCTGGGAGTCTTTTTCTGTATGGGGCTTCTGGCGATGTTGGCAGCCCTTGTGGCCGGCCTGTTCATCGTTGTCGTGTCAATCACGCTCAGCGCACTGGGCATTACTAGTACTAGTCGCAGCCCGGCAGGAACGATGTCCGCGATGTTGGTTGGATTCGCCACCGTTCTGATCGTCGGCCTCTCGGCCATGATTGTCTGGGTCCGTTATGCCCTGGCCATCGCTTGCTGTGTCGTCGAGGATGTGGGTGTGGTGACGTCGCTCAAGCGAAGCGCATCTCTCTCCAAAGGAAGCCGCTTCCGCGTCTTCATCATCTACATTGTGTTTGTCATCCTGGCCGCCGTCGCGGGCGCCGCACTCGGCGGATTGGCGGGAGCCGCTGGCGCTCTGATTCCAAACATTCCGGCGCGGCTCATCCTGGTGTACATCGCCGGCTTCATCGCGGGCGCACTGACGGGACCGCTGGCCACCATTGGCATCGCTCTCGTTTATTACGACGAGCGGGTCAGGAAAGAGGCCTTCGATCTGCAGCTAATGATGGCTAGCCTCGACTCGCCCGCTCCGCCTGCGGCCGCAGCGGCGCCCGTCCAACCGTGATGATTATGCGGTGGGTCACGACCCTGCTTGCGATCTTCAGTTTCGCCAGCTTTGCCGCCGGTGACCAAGCGTCGCTCTCGCTGTCGGACTACAAGTCGCGGCTGAAGCAATACAGCAGCCAGATCCAGAAGGTGGTCGAGCATCCCGAATACGCCGTTGACATCAACCGCGAGGTTCCTTCCGCCTTTCAGGTGCCAACTCAGTCCGGCACCATCACCGTTCCCATGGAGTTTCTGCACAAAGGGCTGGCAGCCTTTCTGATGGCCGCTCCGGCTTCCAAGCCAGCCATTCTTTCCCAGCTTGCGGAGCGCCTCACGGCCATGCGGGCCGAAGCCGACAGCTTCGAACAGGCCCGCGATGGCGATCCGGTGACTCACGAGCGCCTCAATCATATTCTGTCCGCGCGCGAATTCGGCCGGGTGCGAGGGCCAACCGAACTTGAACTGCTCCAGCAGCGCATTGCTGCTTGGATTAAACAGAAATTGGAAAAGCTTTTTCCCGCCGTTCCTGACCTGGACCAGGTGGGCCAGATTTTAGTGTGGATCGTCATCGCCATCGCCAGCTCGATCCTCGCGGTCTGGCTCCATCGGCGGTCGCGGGAACGGCTGCTCGATCGCCCCACGGCGGTCGCGCCGTTTGTTCCTTCGACGAAAAGTTGGCGCTCGTGGCTTGCGGACGCCAGTGAAAAAGCAACTCTAGGCGAGTGGCGGGAGGCTATCCGTCTCGGCTTCTGGGCCGCCGTGTCTCGATTGGAGAGTGAAGGCGTTTGGCGGCCGGACAAAGCGCGCACGCCACGGGAGTATCTCAATGCCATTCCCGCCGTGAGCGAGAACAAGCCATCATTTGCGGCGGTGACAAAGACCTTTGAGTCGGCCTGGTACGGGGGCCGTCCGGTTTCGGCCAGCGACTTCGAGCGTTTCATGGCCGAATTGGAAAGGTTGGGTTGTCGGAGATGATTCGCCAGAACTGGCTCGCCATCGTCCTCGGAATCGTGATCTTGCTCCTGATGTCGGCCGCCGCGTATCTGAGATCGGAAGACGAAAAAGGTGACGGGCATCCCTCCAGTTATTCCAATCTCAGCCACGGAGCCAAAGCGGCATACCTCCTTTTGCAACAAAGCGGATATCTGGTGGAACGATGGGAGCGTTCCCCGAAGGATTTACCCGCTGACGCACATGGAATTCTGCTCATCGTCGCTGCGCCTGCGTCCTATCCCACCGCCGAGGAGACCGGCGCTTTCTCCCGCTTTCTCTTGCACGGCGGATCGATCCTGGCTGCCGGTCTTCTTCCGGATGGGTTTGTGCCTAAGGCGGCCGCTACCAATGGAGAACTGCGAGTCGGCGGCGTCGAATGCAAACCGGTCGCTCCAACTCGTTTAACCCGCGGAGGCTCGATCTCGCAGGATGGCAGCTTCTTGTGGGATTCAACTGACACTTCTAAAGTGGTGCACTTCGCCGACCGGAACGGAAATGCGGTCGTGGTTTCGTACTCAGTCGGCAGCGGAAGGGTTGTGTGGTGGGCGAGTGCGTGGCCCCTGGAAAATGCCGGGATTCGCGAAAGGAACAATCTCGAATTGCTGCTGAACTCGGCCGAGGGGTACAAACGTGTGTTGTGGGACGAGTATTACCATGGCGAACGTCGGACGATCGCCGACCACAAGACAGGGCGCGCCTATCAGTGGGCCCTTGCCCAGCTTGCCCTGATCGCTCTGGCCGTCGTACTGACTTACTCTCGACGCAGCGGACCTCTGGTTCCCTTGACCCAGGAATCACGGCTTTCGCCCCTTGAATTCGTCCAGACCCTCGGGAATGTCTTCCGCCGCGCCCAAAGCAGCCACGTCGCCGTTGAAATCGCTTTCCAGCGCTTCCGTCAGATCGCGGCTCGACGGTTGGGCATTCGCGGAACTTCGAACCCCGCGGAGATTGTTGACGCCATGGCCCAGCATGGCGTTCGCCTTCCTGAATCCACGGTTCGCCTCGTGCGCGCGAGCGATTCCGCTGTCGGGGATTCCACTCTCACAGAAAGGGCCGCGCTCGAATATGTTCGCGCCCTGAGCGAAGCCACCCAGGCACTGGACCCGACGAACAAGACGACGCAGACAAGATCCATCAAGGAGAGGAACTGACTCGATGCAAGCGATTACGAAACTGGTGACGCATGGCCGCACCGAAATGGCAAAGGTGATCGTAGGACAAAGTGACCTGGTCGATGGCGCCCTGATCGCGCTGCTCTGCGGAGGGCACGCCCTGATCGAAGGCGTTCCCGGCCTCGGCAAAACACTGAGCGTGAAAATCCTGGCGCGCACCCTGAACGTCAGTTTCCAGCGTGTGCAGTGCACCTCCGACCTCATGCCAGCCGACCTGCTCGGCACCAACATTCTGAACCTCACCAGCGGCACTTTTGTTCTTCACCGCGGACCGATGTTCACTGATCTATTGCTGGTCGATGAAATCAACCGCATGCCTCCCCGCACCCAGGCGGCTCTGCTCGAATCGATGGAAGAACGCCAGGTCACGATTGATGGAGAGCGGCACGCATTGTCCGGGGTCTTCACCGTCCTCGCTACTCAAAATCCAGTCGAGTTCGAAGGCACCTACCCGCTTCCGGAAGCGCAACTCGACCGCTTTCTCCTGAAAATCAAAATCACCTATCCCTCCGCCGATGAAGAGATGACGATCCTCGAGAAGCACAACTGCCAATCCGAGATGGCCGACACAACCCAAGTGGAAATCGCGAGCATCGAAGGCAATGCCCTGCAGCACGCGCGTCGGGAACTGCGTGAGCTGAAGCTCGAACCGTCTCTACTTCGTTACATCAGCGAAATCGCCCGCCGCACCCGGAGTTGGCCCTCGGTGTCACTGGGCGCCAGCCCCCGCGCCGCGATCAGCCTGATGCTCGTCGCCAAAGCATTGGCCGCCCTCAATGACCGCGATTACGTGATTCCCGACGACGTGAAGGCCGCAGCCCTGCCAGCTTTGCGCCACCGCATCGTGCTGCGTCCGGAGGCCGAACTGGAAGGCCTCGACACCGATCGCGTACTCACCGACGTCCTGGCGGCGGTCGAGGTTCCGAAATGAGCGTGCCCAGGCCTCTGACGCCTTCTTCCGTGGAGGCCCATGCCAAGCCGCACGGCCGCTTTAACGGCGGCGTCGGACCCCGGCTCCTTCTCCTTGCTGGAGTGGGTTTTGCCTGGCTGATCCCGGCCCTCTGGAACCCGAGCTACTTCTATGCGATGGCTATTTGGGATGCACTGCTGTTTCTCGCCTTTCTGTTTGACTGGTTCCACCTCCCGCGCGCTTCCACACTGCGGGTGAAACGCTCTTGGGATAACTCGCTCTCCATTAAAGTCGCGTCGGAGGTCACGATTGCCGTGACCAATCCCACGACCCGCGATCTGAGGATCAGGGTGATGGACGAACTCGCGCCCTCGCCCTGGCATCGCCTGGGTTGGCTAACCGTGGTCGTACCCAGGCGCACCACCGAGAGTGTCACCCAAGAATTTGTTCCGGGCGAGCGCGGCGATATGCAACTCGGCCGGGTCTATCTCCGCTATCGCTCCGCGCTCGATATGGCTGAGCGCTGGGCCGTAGCCGACGTCCCACAGACGGTGCGCGTGTACCCCAACTTCGAGCATGCCGGCAAACACTCGGTCTATCTTGCACGCAGCCGCCAAATCGAATTGCAGATGCGCCTCATGCGACTGCGCGGCTCGGGCTCGGATTTCGAAAGCCTGCGCGAGCATCGCGCAGGAGACGAAATCCGCAACATCTGCTGGACCGCTACCGCCCGTCGCGGCAAAGCTGTTGCCAAAACTTTTCGTGTCGAGCGCAGTCAGGCGGTCTGGCTCGTCCTCGATTGCGGACGCCTCATGCGCACTCGCAGCGAAGGCTACAGCAAACTCGATCGCGCTGTTGATGCGTCGCTCTGCCTCTCCCAGCTGGCGCTTTACTCCGGAGACCGTGTCGGACTCCTCGCCTATGGCCGTGCCCTCAACCAGCGCGTTCTGCCGGGACGCGGCGCCGCACAACTACGCCAGCTGGTCGAGCAGCTCGCCGTCGTTCGAACCGAAGCTCCCGAGGCCGACCACATCCGCGCCGCCGCCACGGTTCTCTCGCTTCAGAAGCAACGCGGACTGGTCATCTGGATCACCGATCTCGCCGAAACCGCCATGACGCCCGAGGTGGTCGATGCCGCTGGCCAGCTCCTCTCCCGCCACCTGGTCATTTTTGTTGTGATTGCCCAGCCGGAAGTAAAGCGCCAGGCTGCCGTGGCACCCGACAATCCTGAGCAGATGTACGAAACGGTCGCGGCACAGGAGATGGTCTTTCGCCGCGAACTTCTTCTTGGCCGACTTCGCGAACATGGAGCCCTATGCCTGGAAGTTGCGCCTCACCAACTTTCAGCAGCCGTGCTCAACCAATACCTGCTGGTAAAAGAGCGGAACCTGATCTAGGGAGCTCTGACTGGGTTGGTCCCCGGACCTCTTGAGAGGGAATGGCTTCGGCCATGTCGTTAGAACCGCCAGTCAATCGGCTTTAGCGGCTGAGGGTAGGCGTGGCGTCCGGTCCCGTCTGGGGGGTGGCGTAGCCCCGCCCCCCACGCACCAGATACAGCGCAAATACCGTGAAGATCCCAGCCGACAACAAAAATTTAAACGCCGTCGGCACTTCCGACGGCGAAAAGAATCCCTCGATCGTCCCCGCCACGATCAGGATCGGGATTACTCCCACCAGCAATCGCACCGCCTCGTTTCCGCCCACTGCGAGCGAGTCACGGCGCGACAGCGTTCCCGGGAAAAGCAGCGCCTGTGCCAGTCGCAGCCCCGCGCCCCCGGCGATGAAGATGGCGGGTAACTCGAGTACCCCGTGGGGCGCGACAAAGCTCCAAAGCTTCACGCTCATCTCGTTCATCCCGCACGCTACCCCAATTACGCCCAGCAACATGCCGTTAAAGAAGAGCTGGAATAACGTCCAGATCCCCGCCGTGATGCCGCCCGCGAACGTCACAAAGGAAACGGTCATATTGTTAGTCATGATGAAGCTCGATTCCTGAGGCGCCGCCGCCACTACCGAGTGCGTCCACATCTGGTGCTTCTCAATCGTGCTCACCATCTGTGGACCCAGAAAATCCCGCATGAAGTCGGGGTGCGATAGCGTCACCAACATTCCCGCCAGCGCGCCCGCCGCGAAAACGCCCGTGGCCGCGAGCGGGTACCTCAGATAGCGACGAAAGATTACCGGATACTCGTTCCAGAAGAATTGAATTACCTTGCCCAGACTCTTCTTCTGCCCCGAATACACCACGTTGTGCGCGCGCCCCAGCAGTTGATTGAGGTACCGTGACTGTTGCACACTGCTGCTATCGCCGCGCACTGCCGAAAGATCGGTGGCGGTTTGGCGATACAGCAGTCCCAGTTCGCGAAGCTCGTCTCGCCCCAGTGCATGCAGTCCGTGCTGCTTGATATCTCCAAGCAGGGACTCGAGCCGCGCCCAGTACGGTTGTCGCTTCTTTAGCCAGGAAACGGAGATCATAGTTTGGATCCGATTGAGAAGCTTATCATTCCAACGCCGGAGCAGATCGAGCTGGAATTTCCCATCGCCGGGCTGGGCAGCCGCGGCATGGCACTTTTCCTCGATACCCTGCTCCAGGGCGCGGTGGTGATCCTCGTTGTCATTGTGATTCAGCTGATCTCTCCAGATCTCTCGCGCCATTGGGTAACCGCCGGAAAGTGGATGACCGCGGCCGCCATCTTCTTTTTCTTCTGCTTGTACTGGGGATATTTTGCAGTTTTTGAGGTTTTCTGGAACGGGCAAACGCCGGGAAAACGCCAGGCCAATATCCGCGTCATCACCTCCAGCGGGCGCCCCATTACCGTCTTCGAAGCCATTGCGCGAAATTTCTTGCGCGTCGTTGACTTGCAACTTGCCTACTTCGTCGGCGCCGTCGCCATCGCAGTGGACAAGAAGAATCGACGCCTAGGAGACATGGTTGCCGGCACCGTGGTCGTGCATGAGATTCAGGAGCAGGGCGATTCTTACTGGTACGGGCAACACAGCACAGCGACCTCGTCGCCGTCGGTCGAAGCCATCACAGCCATGACCGCGCAGGAATTCCAGCTGATTGAAACTTTCCTGAACCGTCGACTCGATTTGCCTTATCCCCAACGACTGCAGTCCGCCAAGGACATTGCCGACCGCATCGGAGCCCGTCTTAGCGTGGCCCCCGCCGATCGCACCTCGCCCGAGAATTTCCTTGAGGACGTGTCCCGGCGCTACCGCGACACCGCTCGTTTTCGTTGAGGCCAGTCACAGGAGCAGAATTCTCGGCTGGAAGTGTACGCCTGCTGCCTGAAATTCAAGCGCGGCCCCTAGCTAGAACGTGAATTTCAAGGAGAAATTCATGTTTCTCGGTCCCCCTTGTGCTATCACCGGGTTCCCGGATGCCACGTCCGAGGTCTTGGTCACGGTTCCGAAGCTGGCGCCGAAAGTATTATCGGGAAAGTAGTAGAAATTCCCGCGATTCAGAAGGTTATAAACCTCCCAGCGCAATTCCAGATTCAAGCGGTCGGTGATTTTCGTGTGCTTCATCAGCGTCATGTCCCACTGGGCAAGGCCCGGACCAATAAGCTGATTGCGGCGCGAGGTGCCGACCGTTCCCGGACACGGAATATAGAAGGGCGAGAGCGGAATGTCGCCACTCAGAAAGTTCGCGGCGGTGTCATCGAAGTTTTGTCGACCGCAGGGATCCGATACTCCGGCGGTTCCGTCCGGAATCACATTCTCCACCACGTACTGGGCCGGGTTCCGAGTGTTGTATTTGACCGGTGTACCGTCCCAGGACGCCCGAATCGAGCTGCCTGACAGGCCTTGGCCCGAGGGATCAGCGCCTCCTCCCAGCAGGACACTGAAGGGTCGTCCGCTGATGGCAGTGAGGATCGTGCTGAGTTGCCATCCCTTTCCCAGCCGTTCGCCAAGATGAGGAATCACAGGTAAGGAATACACCCCGCTGACATTGAAATTCAGCCGAACATCGTGGTCGCAGAGGCCGCGGTTGTCGCTGATACTCAGCGGATTCTGCAGTTGCGGGTAGTCGCCCGTGCCGCCGCGGTTGAAGGAGCTTTCGTCGAAACACTTGCTCCAGGTGAAGTTGTATTCCGTGTCCAGCCCGTGCCAGTTGCGCTGGTTGTAAGAGGTCTGGAGGCTGTCATACTGGGAATCACCCAAATTCGTGGTTTGGACAATATGCCGCAAGTCGGGAAACTGGCTAGAGAATGGCCGATCAGCCTGATCGCCAGCGCTGCCCAATGGACTGGCGTTCAGATCACGGTTTACCGCCAGCCTTTGTCCGCGCTGGCCGGAATAAGCAATGGTAAGCACATTGTTGCGAGTGATTTCCTGCTGCACACTCAGGCTAAAGTTATGCGCCCGAGGAGTCTTGAAATCTTTCACCACGGAGTAGGCGTCAAACGGCGGCTCTCCCGTCGGGCTGGGGCCAAAAACCGGTCCTTGAGAGAAACAGATGTAGTCGCCCGCCGCGGTGACGGGATCGAAACAGCCACTGCCGGAGACGTTGTCCGCCTGGTTCGGGGGCAGCAGCGAACCGCCTCCGAGGCCTACGTCGCCTGAAATCGAAACCGAAAACAGCCTCAGATTCGGCTGGGTAAAGGCGCCTGCGCTCGCGCCCGCCAGAGAATACGGGGAGGCCAAGGTGGCGAAATTCGGGACGTCGTAGGTCAAGGAGTACCCGCCGCGCAGGGCCGTCTTGCCGGTTCCGAAGATGTCCCAGGCGAAGCCAGCGCGAGGTCCGAAGTCGCCGTGATCCACATCGTAGAGCCGGTTGATTCCTTGACCGACTTGCACCAGGCCTCGATCCGGAAAGAAATTTGCGGCGACGTTGTTCCGGTCGCGCAGGTTCCCGAAGATGTCGTAGCGCAGTCCGACGCTTAAAGTTAGGCGCGGTTTGATCTTCCAATCATCCTGCACATAGAAGCCGACCGAATTCTGAACCAGGTGCCGGTGAGTGTCCCCGAAAGCCCGGTTGGCGTTGTCCGCCTTGCCCAGCAGCAACTCCTCAATGGAATCCTGCACTGGATCTCCGGACATCGAGGCGTAGTAACTGAAATATCCTAGCAACATTCCGGTGCGAGCATTGTTGCGGAGACTGTTGGTGTATGCCCTCTGAAAGTTGCCCCCAAATTTGACGGTATGGTTTCCCTTCACCCAGGAGAAGTGCTCCGACCAGTCCCAGGTCTGATCCGGCCGCGTGGTGATCGGATAACCCTGCACTCCGCCGATGTAGCCGCCATACCCGAGCGGCAAGAGATAGACGTACGGCACACCAAAATCGGCCGGGCTGAGCGGACCTGTATCCACACCCAGGCTCTTCGGATCGATCTTGTTTTGGATACCCAGCAGTTGGGCGAAGCGGGTAAAACCAACCCGGCTTTCCAGAATCTTGTTGGCCCCTAGGTTCGAGGTCAGGCTCACGCCAGCCATCTGTGCCCGCGACGGAGCCACGGAGTTAAACAGGTCCGCTGGTTGGCCGGGACCGGGCGGCAGGCCAGCAAAGGGTGGAGCACTCTGCAAGCTGTCACCCAAAATGTAACGCGCGGCAAGGGAGTGCTTGTCGCTCAGCTTGTAATCGAATTTGACGCCAAAGGTGTTGGCGCTCGCCGTAGTCGGACTTCTGGCGATGATCGCCCCACTGGGATCGGTCGGGAAAAAATTCAGTAAGCCCTGGCCGACTGGATCCACGGTCAACCCGTTCGCGGCAATGTCGTCAATCGCGCCCTGTATCTCATCAGGGGTGGGAACAGTCCTGCTGCTCACCGCCAGCGATTTGTAACGCTGGCCCTCGTAGAACAGGAACATGAAGGCCTTGTCCTTGACGACCGGACCGCCGATCGTGGTGTTGAATTGATTATTGTGGATGGGGGTCTTCTGCCCCTGCGAAAAATAGTTGGAAGCATCGCCGAACCCGCTGTGGTTGACCCAGGTTCCCGATCCGTGCCAGGTGTTGGTGCCGCTCTTCATGTTCAGCAGAATCGGAGCCCCGCCCTTGACCCCAAATTCGGCAGAGGGCGTTTCTTGAATGCTCAATTCCTCAATGGCTTCGGGAGGGAACAACACGGCGGGAATCCCTACGATGCCAGTTTCGCCGATGGCCGAATCGCCATAGTAGCGGTCGTTGTTATAAAGACCGTCGATAAAATAGTTGTTCGACTCGACTTTGCTCCCGTTGATGCTAATCGCCTGAAATCCACCGCCCGGAGTGCGCTGGACGCCTGGAGTAATGGCCAGGAGGGAGTTGAAATCACGTCCGTTCAGCGGCACGTTCTCAATCTTTTCATTGTCCACATAGTTGTTGTTATTGGGCGAAAGTTCTACCAAAGGCGCCGTGCCTTCCACCTCTACCGTCTCGCTGCGTTGACCGACAGTAAGCTTGAAATTAGCCTGGACGACGGCCCCGGCCAGGATGTCAGCATTTTGCACCGCCGTCTTGAAACCCTGTGCGGCAGCGCTGACCTTGTAGGTCCCGATGGAGAGTTCGGGGAGGCGGTAGTTGCCGTCACTACTGGTCGTTCCGCTCCGGATCGATCCTGTGGCCGTGTTGGTCGCAGTAATCGTCGCACCAGGCACGACCGCGCCGGTGCTGTCGGTCACGTTACCGGAGATGTCTCCCGTGATTCTCTGCGCAACCACCGGACGAACCACACAAAGGCCTATGATGAGAAGACCCAAAAATGAGCGCCGGAAGACCCGGTGTCGCCGCATAGTTTCCCCCTTGAGTGGGTCTCTACGAAAACGTTATCTCGCCGGAGTTTAGTGGCCGCAAGAGGCAACTATCAAGAAGAATTTGCTACACATAACTGGCTCCGACAACTTGACTGGAGGTCACGGTAACCCTCTTGTCTGACGTCCTGCTTCACCATCGAAATCTTGCCCGGCAGCGAGCCTCCACCAGCCGGCGCCAAACGCGCTCAGAACAAACGCTGGGGGACGCCGAGCGGAGGACTGCCCTAGAAGGAAAAGGGAGTCTAGACTCGCAGTCTACCCTCCCCTGGGATTCGGCCGGAATGCCAGGCTAGAAAATGAATTTCACCGCGAAGTTCATGTTCCGCGCGCCACCTTGGGCAATCACCGGATTGCCCACGCTGATGTCTGGCGTCTGGGTAATCGTTCCGAAGGCAGAGCTGCCGACTGTGTTGTTGGTAACAAAAGGCGCGAAATTTCCATGGTTCAGGACGTTGAACACTTCCCAGCGAAATTGCATGGTCAGATGCTCGCCGAGTTTGGTGTCCTTCAGAAGAGTGACATCCCACTGGCTGAGGCCTGGACCTCGCAGCATACCGCGCCGGGAGTTGCCGATCGTGCCATTACACGGAATATAGAAGGGCGAGACCGGCAGCGAGCTCTTGCCCAAGTCCGCATCAAATGCGGGATTGGGAGTCACGCCATCCCCCAGAGTTGCGAACGGACTCCGTCCGCAGGGATCCAACAAAGTGGGATCAAAGGTTCCGTCTCCTGGATCGGTGACGGAGTTCTCCACCACATAGGCATCGGGATTCCGGTGGTTGTACTGGACCGGGCTTCCATCATAGGACGCACGCAAGGAGGTTGCGCTCAGGCCCTGCCCCGACGGATCGCCGTTGATAAGCGGCGAGAAGGGCCTTCCGCCGATGGCCGTATAAATCGTACTGATCTGCCAGCCTCGTCCAATCAGCTTGGGCACCATGGGAAAGGTAGGGAAACTGTACAGGCCGCTCACGTTGAAGTTGTGCGTCACGTCATGATCGCACAGCCCTCGCGAGTCTCTGGGATTGAAGGGGTTGTTGGCCTGCGGATAGTCGCCCGCGCCGCCGCGATTCACCGAGTTTTCATCAAAGCACTTGCTGAAGGTGTAATTGTAAGTGAGATTGACGCCATGCCAGTTGCGCTGGCTGAAAGTAGCCTGCAGGCTGTCATAGCGCGACAGGGCGGCGTTCGTGGCCTGAATGACGTGTTGGAACAGGGGGCCGTTGGCGTCGAAGTAGACGTTGTCAAAGGGCCGGGTTCCGTCGCCCCCAATCGGGCTCGCGTTCAGGTCACGATACATAACCAACTTCTGGCCATAGCTGCCCGAGTAAGCTACCGTCAGAACCTGATTGGTCGCGATTTCCCGCTGAACACTGAGATTGTAATTGTGTGCTCGCGGCGTCTTGAAGTTTTTCACCACCGAAAAAGCATTGAAGGGTTGCGTGCCCGAAGGGCTGCTGCCAAAAACACTGCCGAAGGTCGCGCTGTCGAAGCAAACATAGTCGCCGCCGTTGTTCGGATTGTTGGGATCCAAACAGCTAGCAGCGGGATCATCGACCGGGACGCTCGCTGCACCAGACAGTGCAACCGCGTTGGAGGAGAACTGCCCTTGGAAAGGCTCAGTGAAAGCCCCGGCCCGGGCCCGCGAGAACGCGTAGGGAGCAGCAATGGCGCCAAAGTTCGGCACGTCGTAAGTCAGAGAATAGCCGCCCCGCAGAGCCGTCTTGCCGTTTCCGAAAACGTCCCAGGCGAAGCCCAGCCGAGGGCCGAAATCCCAAGCGTCTTTGTGGTAGAGACTATCAATTCCGCTACCCAGGGTGACCAGCCCGCGATCCGGGAAGAAATTGGCCCCAATATTGTCCTTCTCTCCTAAAGCGCCGTTCATTTCCCAGCGCAAACCTAGCGTGAGAGTCAGCCGTGGCCGAATTTTCCAGTCATCCTGGCCATAGAATCCTACCGCCTTCTGGAGGATGTGGCGGTGGGTGTCGCCAAAGTTGCGATCGGCCAGTTCCCCTTTGCTCAGCAGAAGTTGCTCGAGCTCGCCGACTCGGTCGGTCGAGTAACCGAGCGCAAGGCCGGTTCGGGCCCGGTTGCGCAGGCTATTGGTGTAGGCCGTCTGGTAGTTGCCACCGAACTTGATGCTGTGGTTGCCCTTCACCCAACTGAGGTGCTCGGACCAGTCGTAGGTCTGGTCGGGACGCGTGGTAATCGGATATCCCTGCACTCCGCCGATATAGCCGCCATAGCCAAGGTTGTAAAGGTAGACGTACGGCACACCCAAATCTGCCGCGGCGAGCGGGCCGGTGTCCACACCCAGGCTTTTCGGATCTATGTGGTTGTTGACGGTTATGATTTGGGCAAAACGCTGCCAGCCAAAGCGGCTCTCCAGCACTTTGTTGTTCCCGATATTCAAGGTGTAGCTCACCCCCGCCATCTGCGTGCGGGAAGGGGCAACGGAGTTGAACAGATCAGCGGGATTGCTGCCCCCTGCGGGCAAACCAGCGAACGCTGGCGCGCTTTGCAGGCTGTCCCCAAAAATGTAGCGGGCCGAAATTGCGTTTCTGGCATTGATA
>Ga0193719_10000271_pt1 | contig 18543 bp, 13 predicted proteins | sample U2a2metaG_FD_160103 | JGI IMG/M metagenome (GOLD analysis project Ga0193719, IMG submission 160103) | Soil microbial communities from a riparian zone of the East river system, Colorado, United States - U2a2 | ecosystem: Environmental > Terrestrial > Soil > Riparian zone | place: USA: East... | reverse complement strand
TAATTCAGAATATTATCTTGCTCTGCTCAGTATTTTGGTCTTTTCACCTCTAATCGGATTTCATTCTGCAATATCAAGAACAAGTAAGGATGAGTATTGCGCTGATTGTCGAAAATGAAATTGAAACTAATAAGACGTACTAGTTTTTCATTCGTATTAGTTATTATCTAATACTAAATCTAATTTAGAATATTAATTCGTCAATACTCAAAATCCTTCCACAATATTTGCATTTTAAAATGATTTTCTCTTTATCTATAACTTCAATGACAGATTTTATATTCTCGCCAATAGTTACACATCTTAAATTAGGACATTTGAAAATTCCAGTAATATAATCTGGCAATTGTATCTTCCTCTTTTCTGCTAATTTGTAATCTTTGATAATGTTTATAGTGGCATGTGGTGCTATTAATGATAGCTTATTTGTTTCATCAGGTTCCAGATATCTGTTTTCGACTTTAATAATATCCTTTTTTTCATATTTGTTGCTTGGAACATTCAAAGCAACGGTTATGACATTTCCTTCTCTTCCAGTGATATTGAGGGCTCTTAGAACTAAAAATGCCTTGCCAGATTCAATATGATCTATTACAGATCCATTTTTGATTCTCCTTACAATTAACTCAATCGAATTGGACAGATACTTTGCGCCCTTCCATTACTTTATTAACAATACTATAAAAGTATGAAACTTATTCGATCGCATTTAAATAGCAAGTTTGGTATAATTTCGATTCTAGTAGGTCTGTTCGGGATTCTCCTATAAGTGAAAACGTTACGTCATGTAGAAACAAAAGTCTTACATTTCAAATAATATTTTGCATCATCATCTTCTTAAATTCGATATCCGATAGATTCTTTTTTGCTTCTAATATCATTGCGACATCATTACCAACGATATATCTTTGCTTGGGCTCATTATTGCCTAAAACCTGTATTATCACTTTTGCAACATCGATAGGAGACGTAGCATGTTCTTGCATTAATTCAACATTTCTCTGAAATTTATCTAAGGACCGAGAATATGGTGAACTCTTTTTCATCGAATGTTCTGATACAATGCAGTTGCGGAAAAAATTTGTTTTTATTACTCCAGGTTCAATTATAACCACTTTTATCCCATATGGAAGTAGTTCATACATTAAGGATTCACTAAATCCTTCGATAGCAAACTTTGTACTTACGTAAGCAGAAATACCTGGAAAACCTACTTGTCCGGCACCTGAGCTTACATTAATAATTGTACCGCTTTTCTGTAATCGCATTATGGGAATTATCTTTTTCGTAATATTCAGAACACCAAAAAAATTAGTTTCAAATTGATTCCTTATTTCATCCAGAGTCAGGTCTTCAAAAAAACCTACCAGACCATAACCTGCATTGTTTATCAATACATCAATTCGGTTTGCCTCCCTCTTGATGCAATTAATTGTATTTTCTATAGACGTATTATCATTTATATCAAGTTCCCGGATATTTAGATCAAGCCTTTCTTTTCTAATTATTTCTTCAAGAGAATCCGATTTCTTTGTATTTCGCATAGTAGCAAAGGTATGATAGCCATTTCTAGCGAGCATTAGTGCAGTTTCGTAACCTATTCCACTGGAACAACCTGTAATAAGTGCAACTTGATGCATTATGGTAATACCAGTTTATTTTTTATATAAATTTAGATACCAAAATTCAGATAATATCTATCAATTCATCGCACTTTGATAAGAAAGCAATTATACCAACTGGATTACAAAGCGTAACCTATTAAAAGCATTAATTTATTATTGCTATCGAAACGATATCAATTGTCCGACGATGATGAAGAACCGCCTGGAAGGGCAGGGATCACGTCTCATAACCAACTTGTCAGGTCTCTTGGGCTTCTAGATATTCTGATGGTTGGAGTAGCTGCAATGATAGGTGGCTCAATTTTTGTTCTGACTGGACCGGCAATAGGTCTTGCAGGCAGTGCGGTTATTGTTGCGTTTATTATTAACGCGATAATAACGATATTTACCGCTATGGCATATGCCGAGCTTGGATCCGCTATGCCAGAAGCGGGAGGTGGATACCTATGGGTGAGAGAAGGCTTACCTCGACCGAACGCTTTCATAAGTGGATGGATGGCCTGGCTTGCACACATAATCGCTGGATCGTTATATGCTGTAAGTTTTGCTTCATTCCTTACAGGGTTATTGGAGATGGTGAATCTTTCGCACGATCTTGTGCTTTTAAACATTATACCGTTAGATAAGTTTATAGCAGTAGTATCTATTGCCGTTTTTACTTATATCAATATTAAGGGAACATCTGAGACCGGTAAGACGGGTGATGTCGTTACTATAATTCAGCTAGGATTAATATTTATTTTAATTGCAGCCGGCTTGTGGGTCATGAGTGGCAATCCTAACTGGAAGATGAATTTTTCGAATTTTGCGCCAATGGGGATCAGTGGAGTAGTTGCAGCAATGGGTCTGACTTTCATAGCATTCGAAGGATATGAAGTAATCGTTCAAACAGGAGAGGAAGTAAAAAACCCAAGAAGGAATATTCCACGGGCGATATTCATCTCGCTAGGTGCTGTAGTTATTTTGTATTGTTTGATTGCGTTTGTATCTATAGGGGCAATATTTCCAGCTGGCATTGAGTCATGGAAATACATAGGTGGGAGTGGTGAACTTGGAATAATGAAGGCTGCAGAATTGATAGCTCCTTATGGTGCATTTATAGTTTTAGCTGGAGGTTTGATTTCCACTCTAGCTGCCTTAAACGCAACAACATTTTCTTCGGCCAGGGTAGCTTTTGCCATGGGCAGGAATTATAACTTGCCATATCAGCTTAGTGCCATCCACAAAAAGAACAAGACACCTTATGTCGCAATACTAATATCTGGTATCATAATGGCAGTTATGGCTTACGGACTTCCTCTAGCACAGATCGCCGTTGCAGCAGGTGTTATTTTTCTATTACTATTTACTCAAGTAAATATGGCTGTCATCACTATTCGTAGGATTTATGGTGACAAGTTAGAATATGGGTTCAAAACTCCATTCTTTCCAGTAATACCAATAATAGGTATCTTCCTCAAACTTGGGCTAGCTATTTTTCTGCTGTTTACTCAACCTTTGAGCTGGGCGATAACCGTGGTATGGGTGGTGATTGGATTCCTCATATATCGAATGTACACATTTAGGAAGGAAATAGATCATTATGCTCCAATTGTTACTAGTGAAGGTGACTTAGAGAGAAAGGACTATAGGATTCTAATTCCATATACACCCGAAGATCCAGATAGATTATTAAAATATGCAATAAGAGTTGCGAAAGAAAATTTCGGAGAGATTAATATTTTGAGAGTGATTACAGTTCCAAAACAGACCCCGTTATCTGCGGGGACTGGGTATGCTGAAACAGCAAGGAAATCATTTGAACCATTAGACAAGATAATGGACAAGGAGAACATACCAAATCACTATCTTGTGAGAATATCCCATGATACAAGCGAAGCAATATTGGCTACTGTGGATGAACAAAAAATTGATTTACTGATAACAGACTTTGAAACATTCAGGAACAGCAAAAAATTTCAAACAATTTTGACGTGTGATGTACTTGCCATTTTATCAGAAGGAAATGAAGAGTTCACACTTGAACCTACCCGAGCTTCGAGACGGCGCTTTGGTCAAAAAAATTTGGTCGTACTATACGATGGCGGAGATCATTCAGATGTAGTTTTGAAGGCTACGAGTTGGTTAGAACGTTCAGGACAATTCAAAATTAATGTTTTATATGTAAATACCAAAAAAGATGATGAACAGGAAAAAATTGTAAGCAAAACTGATATACTAAAACAAAAGGAATATCTTGAGCAAGTTGGAATCGAATTCAACGAGATTAATCTGTCAGATACTGATATGCGAAATAGTAACGAAGCCGCAGATACAATTTTGTCTTCACTGAGTAATTTTCAACCAGATGTTGTTATAACTGGTGCAAGCATTTCAAAATTTAGCTTATTTAATGATCCTCATTTTCTAAATATGTTGTATGAACTGAAATGTCCAATTATAGTAGCCAGACATTTTGCTATCCCTGGAGTTCACAAGATTAAAACTTTAATCCATAAATTAAGAACTCTAATACTTGAAAAGATCAATGACTTGAAAAAAACTCGACAAATTTGAAGCGATTTCCATTCATGTTGCTCTCCTTGCAAAGATAATAGCTTACTCTGTATTATGAAAGACAAATATGGAATCGTATGATATTTGATACGGCGATTAATTAGCGGCGATTAATTAGGAGTTGATTTGAGATTATCAAGATTTATATTGCATTAATTGAGTTAGGTAAGCCTAATTGTTTTATGTCCCTGAAAAAAGTTATTCCTTCAAAGCCTGATATGAGGTAGAAAAAATGAATGAAAATTTTCTATGGGATAGTAAATAAGAAAAAAATTCCATTATACATGTGGATTGTTTTCCTTACTCCCATTCTCTTGTTTAATTCCACATACGGCGCGCAGAATATTGGAATTAGTTCTAACGACCTAATTTTAGTGACAGTTAACCTACAAAGAATCTTAGAACAAATGAATTTGGTTCAGGCAAGTCTTTCGAAAGGAGAAAGCACAAGTGCTTTTGAACATGCATATATCTCACACTCAATTATTTTTCCTTCATTTAAGGACAAACTAAGAGAAATTGATAAGAATTCATCTGAAAGATTAGAATCATTATTAATTGACTTACCAATAATGGTAAAATCTACTCCATCATCGGAAACAGAAAGTAAGATAGTTCAAATTGTGGATTTATTGAATACTACTACCTCAAATATTTTATCACCAAATAATTTGGATCACAATTCAATCATAGCATCAACTATTATGGTACTGTTAAATGATAGTTCTAAATTCTATCACACATCTAATTTTGGTAATACTAAGGATCCCAATAATAAAATTGATTATGAAAATGCAATAGGGATGGTAGATATCTCACATAAATTATACAAAAATATTTCTAATTCCTTTGGTGATTCCAAAAAGCTAGAAATTGAGTCCTTTTTTGGGGACCTGAAGGATTCCTTATCTCAAAAATCTGATCCGCAAAGCATCTTAAAGTTGATAACAGCTATCCAAACGAAATTAAATGAAAATGAATCAAATTTTCAATCCAATGATTCTTTAACTATTTATTTTGGAAATATAAAAAATTTATTGTCAAAAATCAGTGGTGCCATAAGGAGCAATTCTGATTATTCTTCTGCCGAGAAGTACGCAACTGCTGCATATTTGGACAATTTCGAATATCTCGAACCACCACTTGAAAAAGTTGATCCGAATCTTAAGAATAGTTTAGAATTAATGATGAGAGAAGAACTTCGGGAATTAATAAAAAACAAACAGCAATCAGAAACAATTGTTCTTTTAACCAGTATCACTAACAATCTTTCAAAGGCTGCGAACCTCTTGAATGTAAATTATGAAAACCTTATTGTAAATGAAAACTCACAGTCTTCAGTTCCTATTATAGAGAATACTCAACTTAACAATTTAAGTGATATTAAAGAATTGAGTAAAGGCTTTGGTACATATTCTGGAATTAAAAAAGGCTTTGGCGAGAGCACAGACCCAGAAAAGATGGGTGTAAGAACCGACATCGATAATATAAGAATCAAGTTAGTTGATCTTCTTCAACAGTATAAGGACGGAAAATATGATAAGGCATTTGCCACATCCAGATCAGCTTACCTGGACAGTTATGAAGGAATAGAAATTCCGCTTAGACCCATAAATCCGGACTTTACTCTTGATATGGAAATAAAATTTGCAGAGCTCCGCAATATGATACAGCAACATCAACAATATGCAAAAATAGAAGCAAAGGTCGTAGAAATTAGAAGTGGATTAGATGAATCTGAAAGATTAGTTACCGGCACCGGTGTAATAGCTCCTACGCTAGCATTTTCGACTTCATTTTCAATTATATTCAGAGAAGGACTTGAATCTGCACTTATAATTGGTGCCATCCTTACTTATCTGGAAGCATCACGTAACAGTCAATATAAGAAACATGTTTACCTAGGAATTTTGATAGCTATTATTGCATCAGTTATTACATGGTTTGTTGCCCACTTTGTTATAGATATAACGGGCGCAAGTAAAGAACTGATTGAAGCAATTGCGGGAATATCTGCTGTTGTAGTATTATTCTGGGTAAGTTTCTGGATATTAAATAAGGTTGAGACAAAAAAATGGATTGAATTTGTAAAGGCAAAAGTATGGCAGGCAACAACAACCGGAAGCGTAATGGTCTTTGCAATGCTGTCATTTTTTACAGTTTATAGAGAGGGATTTGAAACTGTTTTGTTTTACCAGGCTATGTTTTCATTTGCAGAAAATATGGAAAGTTTTGTACTCCTAGGGCTAGTCATAGGATTGGCTGTAATAATTAGTATTGTATTTGTGATTAGAAAATTGGGCAAGAAGCTGCCACTCCGTGTATTATTTGGTCTAACAATGGGAATTGGAGCTTACATGTCTATAGCATTCATAGGTAACGCAGTCAGAGAGTTCCAAGAAATAGGATATATCTCAACAACACACCTTTTTGGAATCATCCCACGTTTAGAGATAAATTTGGCAACAATGACTGGTATTCATCCCACACTTGAAACAACAGTTGCCCAAATAATATTATTATCAATATATTCTGTAGGGGCTCTTTATATATTAATATTACAACCACGCAGAAAGAAGTTGGCTGAATCATCCAGAAAATCTATGGCACATCTGAAGGATGGGGAAAAACATTGATTTGGTTAATATCTAATTTTGGGAACGAAATTGCCAGTATTCAAAATTTGGTAAGGAAGCGACATAAATAATGAAATTTGTTGAACGGAAAATTAATAATTATATTGAGATTAAAAATATATCTAAGGCTTGGGACCATTAGCAATGAGATCTGATGAAGAACTTTACCTAGGAACGGCTGAATCTGAACATGTTGAAATGTATCTTAAGGCTATTTGGCACATACGTGAACGAAAGGAAAAAGTAAAAGTTAGTTCTATTGCTAAAATTCTAAATGTGAGACAACCCTCAGTTGTTCAAATGCTTCACAAACTAAATGATGCAAATCTTGTTAAATACGTGAAAGGTAACGCTGTAATGAAATTAACAACTGAAGGTGAAAAAATAGGAGAACAAATGATAAGGAATACAAGACTTTTAGAAGTAATGATGAAAGAGGCCTTAAAAATTGAAATTGATGAAGAGATGGTATGCGGCATAGAACATCACATGAAAGAGATATTTACTGACGCGTTATGTACATTATTAAAGCACCCTAGGTCATGCCCACATGGTTATGATATTCCTTTGGGGAACTGCTGCAAAGTATAAATTTATGAATTAGTATAAATTTCCAATTTTGAAGATTGTGGACAATTTCTTATTATATGAGAGGGAGAGATTAGTGTATGTCACCTGAATATAACGAATCTTGGACTATGTTTAGAGGAAATATAAAGAGAACGGGTTCAATAAAAACAAAACCCTTAATTAAACCGTTACTTTACTGGACCATAGAGCTAGGTCCGGTGATATCTTCTCCGGTTTTTGAAGGAAGTTTTCTGTACGTTGCTACATTAACTGGACGTATATTCTGTTTGGATATACCAAAACGAGAGATAAAATGGCATCACAATATTGGCAGTCCTATTGTTTCATCTCCGTTAATTTTGGATGAAATGGTAATATGTGCTACGTTTGATTCTTGGGTAAATAATGACAATTCTGAAAATAACTCAATTTTTTCACTTGATAAAAATGATGGCAGTATGATCTGGAAGCTTCAGACTACCTCAGATATTTTTTCATCACCATGTCCTATAGGAAAAAATTTAGTTTTGGGATCAATGGATCATAGTTTGTACTTTCTCGGCCAAAACGGAGATATAAATTGGAAATATGAAACCAGCGGTCAAATTTGGTCTTCTCCATCATGCTTTGATAATGTATTATACTTTGGATCAGATGATGGTTTCATTTACTCGGTCGATTCAGACGGTTCTCTAAGATGGAAATCAAAGTTGAATGGTAAAGTACGTTCATCGTCACCATGTCTATCAGATGATTTAATTTTTATTGGTACACATGAGGGTGGAATATATTGCTTAAGCAGTATTGACGGTACTATAAAATGGAACAAAACTGTTTTAAAGCCGGTTTTATCATCTCCACTCTTGGTAAGAGATAGAATCATATTTGGTACTTCAGATTGTCGACTTTATTGTTTCAACCTAGCAGGTTCTAAAACATGGCAATTTGAAACGGCTGGAAAAATTTGGTCATCCCCTTCAACCAGCGAATATGATAGGCTACTGTTTTTTGGAAGTTTAGATTCTTTTATCTATGGCATAAATTTTTCCACGGGAAAGCAGGAGTGGAAGTTTCCTACAATGGGGAGCATTGATTCTTCTCCATGTTTGTCAGATGGAATGTTATTTGTTGGTTCCAGAGACGGTATTTTATATTGTTTTGAAAGGTATAGAGAACCTGCTTATATTCGTTAAAATATAAAACAACTTTATCGGCCAAATTCAAAAATAAATTCCCATTTTAATTAATATTATTCTTTGTACTTATCTTGAATATTGTACCATCACGTTTATAGTTAGACAGAACATACAAGTTGCCATCAGGATCCACTTGAAGATCCGTAATTACTCCAAAATTTCTGCCGAAAATTACGCTGTTTGTTTCATTATTGGTATTGGTATTGGCTTGCTTATCTGACAACGGACCAGAGAGTACTAGGTGTGTCCTTGTCTTGTCCAACGGAAAATTAAAAATAGTGCCATTTTTTACACTGCCTACTAATAGCGTGTCTTTATATTTTGGTCCAAGATTGTCTGTATGTAAAAATAGGACTGAAGTAGGGGCTACAGTATCTCTCCATACAAATTCTGGATCCCTGTATGTACCCTTTCCTCCAAAATCTTCCAAGTTTTCCTTATTAAACCCCGGCGTGTCTTTAGAGAAACCGATTACCTCCTTCCATCCACCATTAAATCCTGGTAACGCAATATTAATTTCATCATCGGTGCTGCGACCATTTTCTGTTTCCCAGAGATTACCTGTCAGTGGATCAAATCCTATGCCAAAACTGTTTCGTATACCGTACGCATAATACTTGTTCAATGGATCCTCACCTCCAAGTAATCCCTTATTACCAACAACTCCGCCATCAAAAGTAATTCTAAGTACGCCACCTCTACCATCTGGAGGAGGACCATTTTTATTATTCTGAGCTTTAGTAATATAGGATTGATTTTGCACATAATTTAAGTTACCAATAACGAGGTACACACTTTTTTTATCAGGTCCTATCTTTAACACTCCTCCATTATGAGAAGGTCCAGGTATTGTGGGAAGATCCAAGAGTAATTTTGGATTTATCAACCTGCCGTTATCATATTCATATCTATAGAGGCGATTTCCCAAAACTTTACCTCCGTCAACATTCTCAGTTTCAGTGTAGAACAAAAATACATATTTCGGCTTATCTGAAATTGCAATGCCCAACAATCCTCTTTCACTTACATTTGCAACGTTGACATCCAAAACGGTTCCACTAATCGTACCATTTTTAACTTCCTTTACTTTTCCTGTATTTTTTTCAATAACCAAGATGTCATCAGGTCCGAGAAAACCCATTCCAGTTGGAAACTTTAATCCAGGAGGAGCAGATACCTGAACCTGCAAAGCCGTATCATTTACTTGAGGCACTTGAGAATTTTTACCGGTTTGACCAAATACGTTGGTATTTTGACCAATTAGAAATAATGATATGAAGCCAATTAGTATTGTAATGGAAATTATGCACTTGTAGTGCAGAGACGAGATTTGCAAGTGAAGATTACAGAAATTAACTGTTTTAAATTATTTATTAACTTTTACTATAGAAATAAACTACACTCGATCGCATACTAATACTTTAGATTAAATTATAACACACAAATAATAAATGTTAAATTTACGGCGTAATTGTAAAAAGTTGCTTCTTGTCAATATTTTCTCAACTGAAAGGAAATGAATTCTTAGTCTTGGCATACATGGGATAGCCTAAACCCAGATGCATCCATTATCGGTGATGATGTATATTGACAAGCTTGTCAATAAAAGTTGAAGTGATTCAAATTTTCCTCAGAGTAATCGCACTAAATTCAGTTAAAGACATTTATTTATAACCCTCTCGTGATTCCTGTGTTACGATATTCCCCGTGTATCTGGAACAAGAAATTTTATTATTGAATCCATAAGTGCCATTTTAAGTAACTTTCTTATTTAATTAGCGTATTGAATAATTTTAAAAAATTCATATTAATTATCTATTATGAATTACTGTTGTATGAAAATTAAAAGCAATTTCAAATTTATTTTACTATTTGGGATATTTTTAATATCAAGTATAGTATGGAATCCAGTCCTGGCACAAATCCCTCCAGAGACAGGATTATCTATAAACATAAACACTCCTACTGAATCAGCTAGTGTCCCTTCTGGCGATTTGACTATTTACGGTACATCTTCAGATGATGGTACCAAGAACTGTCAGGTTTATGCTGACTGGAATGACCTGAAACCAATGCAAAATGTTACCCCCGATGGTCCTAAAGGGAATGCAGATTATTCAAAATGGAGTTATACGTATACTGGTAGTTATCATAATATAGTTAAAGGTTCGAATGAACTTACATCAAAAATAACATGCTTTGATCTAGGTCAAAATGCATCATCACAGTTTTATTCTATTAATGTTACTGGAACGAAAGACGGGAGTGAAATTACAAACAATACCGCTCAACAATCCAACGAAACTACAAATACAAATAAAGAAGCTGCCAATAAATTACCTGTAAAGGATACCAAAAGCGGCAATACAAACAATACCGCTCAACAATCCAACGAAACTACAAATACAAATAAAGAAGCTGCCAATAAATTACCTGTAAAGGATACCCAAAAAAGCGGAACATATAAAATTCTTCCACTATATTCGGAATCTAATGAAAAAGTAACTAATCCCGCTTCATCGAAAGAGGGTGATAAAACAGAAGTAACTACTACTGATACAAGTGAATCTCACGATACTCAAGATTCAGTGAAAACAGATAGCACTGATGCGAAGACTCTAAGCTCAGAACCGCAGCAAGAATCTCAAGCTAGTACTGATACAAGTGAATCTCACGATACTCAAGATTCAGTGAAAACAGATAGCACTGATGCGAAGACTCTAAGCTCAGAACCGCAGCAAGAATCTGTGGGAACAACTGCTTACGATACGAGTAAATCCCACGTTACTAAAAACACAGATAAAGAACTCAGTACAGATACCAATAAGTATTTTACATTTGAACCAAACCTGCATGAAGATCAAAAAATAAGTGAGAATGACAACAATCCAATGAACAACTATCCGGATTCTGATAGTTCACTTCCTAATCATTATAACGAAGGTGATTCAGTATTCGGACTAAAAATGAAAGGTCTTGGTGAGGATACTAAAAATCAACTAGATAATAAAGTACAAAAATTAGAGGAAAGACCACCTGATCACATGCATGCGTTTGGTCCAATTGGATAGTATTTTAAATTCAACAATCAATTGTTCGCCATCGCAGCTTGGAATCTATCAATTAGTGAGCACGCTATTTATGTTAAACTATAAAACCAGTAACGAATTTGATTCTAACGTCTGATTTTAAGTATCTAACAATTGATAACGTTCTTATCAGATATATTGATAAAAACCAAAGGGGATTTCCACTTTTTCTTATTCATGGTCTAGGAGGCTCAGTAGAAAGTTGGACTAATAATATTGAATTTTTATCAAATAAATTCAGGATCATTGCTTTAGATCTTCCAGGATTTGGATTGAGTGATAAACCTAAAGTTAGTTATACCATAAATTTTTACGTGAATTTTCTAGAGAAATTCATTAAAAAATTTAAGATAAACCATCTTTTCCTAATTGGCTCCTCCCTGGGTGGTCATATCGCTGTAGAGTTTACCATAAAAAATAGGAAAATAGTTGATAAACTCATTCTCATTAGTCCTGCTGGTTCCCTGCCCAAATCCTTCAAAGGCACTGTAGCGTTAAAAAGGTACTTCAAAATAGTGGAAGCTAAATCTTCAAACGATATTTACAGAATATTAACCTCAATTGATAACGCCATGGCGGACCGTTCTTATGCAAATTTTATATACAAAAGATTATCAATGCCGGGTGCGAAGGATGCATTTATTTCTGCGCTAAAAGGTAGTGCAAAGGCTCCAAGATACAATAGTAAACTTGCAAAAATTGATACAAATATGTTACTTATTTGGGGGAAAGTAGATAAAATGATCCCATTAAAATATATCAGTCCTTTTATGGAACTTGGAAACTCAAGGATCATCATAATTGAAAATTGTGGGCATAGACCTCATGTTGAAAATCCAAAATTGTTTAATAAAGTAGTAAAGGATTTCTTAATGGAGTAAAATGTATTCTAATTTGTGAGAGTGTTTCATAAGATTATACAATTGATCCACTGTGTTATTTTATAAGTAAAAAAAAAAGTACTTAATTAAAGTAAAATAATACTGTTATTTCTAAGTGAGGATATGCTGACAATACTTATAATAATTAAATTAAATAACATTTTGTGAACTACTATTTACTAATAATATTCCTAATATCAAATTTTATCCTATTCTCTATTTTTAATCTTAGCACATACGGTTACGAAGTTGCAAAGGTAAATTACTTGAATGAATTCAAAAACATCGCTTTCATTCCTATTAAAGATAAAATTTTGCCACAGTATGATGAATCTACCCCGCAATCAATAACTGAAGTTAAATCACAAAAAGACTCGAAGGCAAATGATATTAATAAATCAAATGATTCAACAAAATCTGATGAATCTACCCCGCAATCAATAACTGAAGTTAAATCACAAAAAGACTCGAAGGCAAATGATATAAATAAATCAAATGATTCAGAAAATGTAGTAGTAACGATAGTATCATCTGATGGATCTACCCCGCAATCAATAACTGAAGTTAAATCACAAAAAGACTCGAAGGCAAATGATATTAATAAATCAAATAATTCAGAAAAAACTGTTCCTCCCTCAATAGGGATAAAAATATTGTCACCAGTCAGCGGAAAGGAAATTCCTGATGGGAATCTTACAATTTTTGGTATTTCAACCGATAATGAGAAATCAAATTGTAGTGTATCCGTAGATTGGAATAATCAAAAACCGTTCCAGAAAGCTAAAGCGGCAGGTCCATACGGAAACGATGATTATTCATCTTGGACATTCACGTACTCTCCCTCGTATCACACAATTGAAAATGGAATAAATGATCTAACATCAAAACTTGAATGTATAGAAAATTCCAAAGTAACTACAAAATGGCATAGTATTAATGTAACAGGAGAGATCACAAAAGATGCGATACCAACCTCAGACCTAGTATATCATGATCCTCTTGGAATCCTCCCACAACTAAAACCCCTATCTACAATTCCATCAGCTAATACTACTGGCATAACTAGTAATGAAACAACGATAGCTCCTACAAAACTTTCGGCCCTTTTAGTGTTACCTAAAGATCAGATATTTCCAGGAGAACATCAAAACTTCGCGGTAAAAATTTCAGATCCAAAAACCTTACAAGGGGTTGCAGGAGCCAAATTAGCCATTAAAGTCGTTCAAGGTTCGGTCTTGCTGGACGAATATAATGGAACGTCAGATGCGTCTGGTGAGTATTCTTGGAATCTAAATTCTGATACTCCGTCTGGTAAATCTGATGTACTGGTTTCAGCATCTGCTAATGGTTATGAACCGGCTTCAATTACAGGAAGTTTCCAAGTTCAAAAACAATTATTAGTTGAAGCAAGTCTATTAAAAGATCTTGTTGTTCCTGGTGACAACCAAACTATTGACGTAAAGGTTATGGACGCCAATACTAAAGAAATAGTATCTGGTGCAAATGTTATGGCAGAAATTGGAAAACACAATGAATACAAAGGAACTTCAGACACATCTGGTGCATATTCTCATTCCTGGAATATAACCTCGAATACTCCGTCTGGTAAATCTGATGTACTGGTTTCAGCATCTGCTAATGGTTATGAACCGGCTTCAATAACAGGAAGTTTCCAAGTTCAAAAACATTTGTTGGTTCAAGCAAGTCTATTAAAAGATCTTGTTGTTCCTGGTGACAACCAAACTATTGACGTAAAGGTTATGGACACCAATACTAAAGAAATAGTATCTGGTGCAAATGTTATGGCAGAAATTGGAAAACACAATGAATACAACGGAACTTCGGACACATCTGGTGCATATTCTCATTCCTGGAATATAACCTCGAATACTCCATCTGGTAAATCTGATGTACTGGTTTCAGCATCTGCTAATGGTTATGAACCGGCTTCAATTACAGGAAGTTTCCAAGTTCAAAGACAATTGTTGGTTCAAGCAAGTCTATTAAAAGATCTTGTTGTTCCTGGTGACAACCAAACTATTGACGTAAAGGTTATGGACGCCAATACTAAAGAAATAGTATCTGGTGCAAATGTTATGGCAGAAATTGGAGGAAAGACGTTTTCAGAAAAAACTGATAATAGTGGAGTATTATCTTATTCATGGGATACTCCTGTTACAAGTGGTGGGAATAGATCTGATGTTGTCTTGGATGTTTCATCTCAGGACTATCCCAAGGTTATAAAAACGATCTCTTTTAAAATGGATAAACCACAAAATCTATTAGAACCACCAATTAGCAATATTAGCAATTATGAAGATAAATTAGTAAGGGTGGATACTAAAGACTCGAATACTAATTTAGAGTCTCAAAATAAATTCCAAGAATGTACAAACATGCTATCTACTATTACTTGTGGTACTGAAGGCGATGACAAACCTGTCCTCAATCCTACTACCGATGACAAACCTGTTCTCAATCCTACAGCCAATGACAAACCTGTTCTCAATAGTGACAATGGAGATGAAAATACTCAGAATGACAATCAAAAAGAAAGGAATGCTTACGATTTTCTGTCATCGGTAACCACATCGGTAACCAAATGAATTGATCAGTAGAATAAATTAATATTTGCAATCAAGTCTTTAAGTAATAATTTAGATAATGAGCTTTTGAGAATATCGTAAGCGTGATTTACTAGCATGGATGGATTTTTTAAATTTGGTAATTAATTAAACCTTGATCACAATCTCGGACTTTTAACTGAAGTTTTATCCAAAATTAGGATAACCTTCCTCAAGTGAGTTACTCTCAAATAGTAATTTCAATTATGATTATCCAAGATTGAAAGTCATCAAAATTTTATCAAAAATTCAAATAATTTCAAGGTTGATGTATTTATAAACACACGCTCTAAACGACTTAATGAGACAAAATGTTAAAATTAGCAAATAACAAGTTGAATTTAATATTTACAATTTTCTCATCAGTACTACTGATACTTTTATTCAGTTTAACTCCAAATAACTCTATTGCTTTTGGTTATCAAAATTACGTGCTGGTTCAAAATTGGGAAAGGAATAACGATATACATAAAATTAGTGAAATACATGATGTACTTGCCACCAAAGATTTTGTATTTGTACCAGATTATGAAAATCATAATATAAAGAAATTTACAAAAAATGGGACATTTATTTTAGAGTGGGGTCAGGAGGGTACAGGTCCAGGACAATTTGATACTCCGCATAGTATGACTATTGATTCGCAAGGGTATCTGTATGTTTCTGATATGAATAACAAACGTATCCAAAAATTTGATAACAACGGTACTTTTATTATTGAATGGGGCATCGAAGGAACTGGAGGAGCCGGAGAATTTTTGCACCCTCATGGAATGGCAGTTGATTCTAATAATGATGTATATGTCGCAGATGCCCAGCTTACTGATATTCAAAAATTTACCAAAGATGGACAATTTATAAGAAAATGGGGCTCAGAGGGTAGTGGTCAAGGTCAATTTGGTTGGATGGAAAATATAGATCTTGATTCTAAAAATAACCTGTATGTTGCTGATTTAAAAAACGATAGAATTCAAAAATTTACAAAAGATGGAAACTTCACTTTGGAATGGGGTTCTAGAGGAGAAAAAGATGGTGAATTTGAGAGTCCTGCTGGAGTGGCAGTTGATTCTTTGGACAATGTGTATGTAATTGATGATACCGGTAGAATACAAAAATTCACAAGTAATGGTACTTTCATTGCAAGTTGGGGATCCGATGGAATTGGAGATGGACAATTTTCGAAATCAGAAGGGCTTGATGTAGATCCAGATGGTTACGTATATGTAGCAGACACCGGAAATAAGCGTATTCAAGTATTTGCATTATCAAATTCAACCGTTGCTCCTACTAAATAGTATATCTATTGCAGTAACAATATTTATGCTGGTAAGTAGTAAAGAACAAAAAATTTTTTATGCTAATGAGAAGATCAGGAGAGCCAAATTCATTCTATCGGAAAAGATTTTAGTTTACATACTCACGACAATATAATATAGATAAGTTAAGATCAGACAGGTCTCGTAAATTTTTCTATAATTTTTTTATGTTCGGGATACATTTCTGTAAGTCTTTTTCTGTTACCTATTTTCCAATCCTTATAATCAAACCCAGGAGAGACCGTGCAACCCACCAGTGAATAAGAATTCTTCTTATTTATAGAAACTGCAAACCAACAACCTGACTTTACTACCACCTGAAACCTTTCTCCTTCATTAAAATTTGGTCCTAGGACGACCCTGTTTAATTTTCCTTTTGAGTCTATTATATATAGTGTCAAACTACTACCAGAATAGAAATGCCAAATCTCATCTGACTTCATGATATGAAATGATGAAAATTGGTTTCCTGTTAACAAATAATAGATGGCAGTGCACGCAGATCTTCTCCCATCATATTCAAACAAATCAATAATTTTATCAGATCTATACGTATTGGTAAAGTACCCACCCTCTGGATGTTCATCAAGGTTAAGTTTCTTGATCCAAAATTTGGCATATTTATTCAAGACTGGGAATGAATGTACTATACCAACTTATTTGAGCATGTTGGAATTTTTTTTCACCAAGTTTCAATCTGAGGGATAATCTGTAAATTTAGAATGGATTATGGATCGAAAAATATCTCATAATTTCATATCTACGGATAGAGCCAATGTTTGAAATTGCTCGAACTAAGATACCATCAGTCCATAAATATTATTAACATTTTTGGATGAGAGAATACTCGATTTATGACCATCAAAGAATCCATGATTTTTCATGTACCCGTATTTGAACTGCTCGTAATATTTTTCTACATAATCATCCAATTCTTTATTCAGAAATAAGTTTTGACGATATTGGTATGATACTATAATTCATATAAGGAGCTTATTCCTTAGATTGAAGTTACAAGGACATTAATAAAGGAAAATATTAAATAACTTAGATGTAGAATATAAATTGTATATGGTAATAGGTGTGCAAATTTTACTTTTGATAGTTATGATTTCAATTTCTGCTACTCTAACGCAAGTTAATCTTGTAAATGGAACGTCGGAGAACAACTCAACTAGCAGCGGAACATCAGCTAAAAATAAAGATATATTTGCATTATTACAACTTGAAAGAGATTTAGCAAAGGCTGAGGGTTCCTTAAAAGAGTTACATTCTGGTAAGAAGAATCCATTTGATCTATTGGGAGAAGTAAAAAATGAGGGAAAATTCAAACCAGAATCTGGGAGTTTTCTTCCAGAATACGATGATACTGCAAAAGATAACAATAACTGAAAATATTTTTACTACATAATTTAACATCAATTACCTAATATCAATAGATCGCAGAGGTTTGCTGTCTTGTAAAAATATGTGGTAGTTGTTGTATTATTATGAAAATTTCGCTCCCATTTCTCACGACCAGCATACTATCAAAAATTATCGCGTTTTACGGCCAAATTTGACTGTGGAAGATTAAGGGAGATCTAGCCTGCAATTATGAAACAAATAACTTTCTTACTGTATATTTTAATAGAACGTGACATCAAAAAATATTTATTAATTCAAGTTAACTCGAAGTTGTAAGTAATTTGCTGATCAATAGATTTAGAAATATGGGATATGTTGTAGGTTTTTCAATAATATTTCTCATTATTTCATCAAATTTATTGATTAATAATGCAAGTCATATACTAGCCAACCCTCTTCTAAATAAAGTCTCTTTTGATAAATTGGATACGTATTCTATAATACCTATCAAGGACAAAGAAGGTGATTCTGGAATACCGCAATTTACTTCTAATACCAATCTTGGAGATTCAATGAACCCTCTATGTGAGAATAACGCTGATCAAAATCTTGGAAATCCTTTATGTAATCCCTTGGATAACAAGGCAGATGATCAAAAGAAGATAGATGATCAAAAGAAGATAGATGATCAAAAGAAGATAGA
>Ga0193719_10000270_pt1 | contig 18551 bp, 17 predicted proteins | sample U2a2metaG_FD_160103 | JGI IMG/M metagenome (GOLD analysis project Ga0193719, IMG submission 160103) | Soil microbial communities from a riparian zone of the East river system, Colorado, United States - U2a2 | ecosystem: Environmental > Terrestrial > Soil > Riparian zone | place: USA: East... | reverse complement strand
GCACATGATCGCGGTCGCGCCTGCGCTCGCCAGGGTCTCCAGCCGCTCGAGCCCTCGCCGGAACTCGTCGGTCTGCATGTGATCGGCGTAGCCACGGAACCCCGCGCTCCGCAGCCCCAGGTTGACCGAGTCCGGCCGCGCCCGCCGCATGCCGCCGAGCGCGGGCAGGTGCACGTAGCCGATCCCGGCCGGCTCGAGGCATGCCGCGAGAACCGCGCGATCGAACTGCGGATTGTGGCGGGAGTGGGGCACGCTGCGGACGTCGGCCAGCGTCACGATCCCGTGGGTCCGCAGCAGCCCGGTGAAGACGTCGGCGGGGCGAGTCGAGTGCCCGATGGTATGGAGTGTGCGCATCGCGGTTGCGTGAAGGCTAGCCCAGCGCCGGGCCCGCGCAAAGCCGGTCGGGCACGAGGAGCGAATCCCCGTGCCCGACCGCGGAACGAGGTCGGCCTCGGCCGCTACGAGGCCAGGGCCACGTAGAGGCTCGTGCCGTCCCGGCGGACCATGACGACCACCGGCGCGCCCTTGGGGTGCTTCTCCAGCGCACGCTTCATCTGGGCCGCGTCGGCCACCGCCTGGCGATCCACCTCGGTGATGACGTCACCGGCCCGGATCCCCGCGTTCTCGGCCGGGCTGCCGCTACGGACCCCGCGCACGATCACCCCGCGCGGCTCGGACAGCTTGAGCTCCTTGGCGATACTCGGGGTCACCGTCTCGACCGTGAGGCCGAGCGGGCCCTTCGCCTCCTCGGCCTGCGCCACGACGGGCTGGCCGGGCTCGTCCATCTGCGCGACCGTGACGTTGAGCGCCACCTTCTTGCCCTCGCGGACCACGGTGACGGGAACCTGGCGGCCCACCGCGGTGGCGGCCACCAGCTTGGGAAGATCCGCGGACGTCGCCACCTTCTGGCCGTCGTAGTGCGTGATGATGTCGCCGGCCTTGACGCCGGCCCGCGCCGCGGGCGACCCGTCCTGCACGCCGGCGACCAGGGCGCCGGTGCCCTCCGTCACGTTGAAGCCCTTGGCGAGCTCCGCGGTGAGCGGCTGGATGGTCACGCCGAGCCAGCCCCGTGTCACCTTGCCGGACGCGACGAGCTGGGTGACGACGGACTTGGCCTGGTTGACCGGGATCGCGAAGCCGATGCCGACCGAGCCGCCGCTCTGGCTGAAGATGGCGGCGTTGATGCCGACCGCCTGGCCGCGGCCGTTGATGAGCGGCCCGCCGCTATTGCCAGGATTGATGGAGGCGTCGGTCTGGATGAAGTCGTCGTACGGCCCCTGGCCGATGACGCGGCCGGTGGCGCTGACGATGCCGGTGGTCACGGTCTGCTCGAGGCCGAACGGGTTGCCGATCGCCATCACCGGCTCGCCGACCTGGAGCTTGGTCGAATCACCCAGCGGGATCACGGGCAGCCCGCTCGCCTCGACCTTGATCAGGGCGAGATCGGTCTTGGGATCACGCCCGACGACCTTGGCCGCCATCTCGCGGCCGTCGGCGATCTTGACGCGGATGTCGGTGGCGCCCTCGACCACGTGGTTGTTGGTCACGATGTAGCCGGCCGCGTTGATGATGAAGCCCGAGCCCATGCTGCGCACGGTGCGACGCGGCGGCTGCTGCTCACCGAACCGCTTGAAGAACTGCTGGAGCTGCTGGTTGTCTCCGAACGGGCCCTGGTTGCCGAACGGGTTCTGGAACTGCACGCGCTCTTCCACGCGCTTGGTGCTGATATTGACGACCGCCGGCTTCAGCGCCCGGGTCAGCTCGACCCAGTTCGGCTGCGGCACCGCCGCCACGGGCGCGGACGGCATCGGCCGGTCGGTCCACAGCGGGGCGGACGTGGTCGTGTGACCCAGGTGCGGCGCAAGCGCCACGAGCCCCACGATGGCGGCCACCATGACGCCCAGCCAGGCCGCACGATATCGAAGTGCCAGTCGATGCATGAGCGATCTCCTTCTCGGTTCGGTTGGTTGTCTACGGAGCCGCCCGCTCCCGGGCGGCCTTCAGATGCTCGCGGGCGATCGCCGCGAGGGCGCCGCCTGGAGCCAGGTGCATTGCGTTCCGGTACTCGCGCTCCATCCCGTCCACGTCGCCCGCGCGCCGGAGCGTGTCGGCGAGGAGGAGTCGGACCTCGGGCGAGTGGGGCGCCATGTCGGCGGCCCGGCGAAGATGGACCACGGCCTCCGGCACGCGTCCCTCGTCGAGGAGCACGGTCGCCAGACCCGTTTCGTACGCGGGCTCCCGCGGCGCGAGCCGCACCGCGTCCCGGGCGTGGCGCAGGGCCGCCTCGTCCTGTCCGAGGCCCGCGTACGCGAGGCCGAGATAGTAGTGCGCGCGCGCATCGCGCGGCGCCGCCACCACCGCGCGGGTCAGCGCGCGGGCCGCCGGCAGGTACTCTTCATCCGAGACGAGCGCGGCCCCCGCATCGACCAGCCCGCGAGAGCGCCACGCGCCGATCCCGAGCGCGAGCGCCGTCACCATCGCGCCCAGCGCGCCGACCGCCGCGCTCCGACCGAGCCACCGTCTTCCACGCATGAGATTCGTGCTCACCACCCGAACGGTAGCCCGCCGACATGAAGGACGGGTGAGGCGGAGATGAGAGTTCGCTTAGCCGGAGGGCGGGACGGCGAGGGTCACGGTACCGTGGCACTTCGGGCAGTCGAAGCTGCGGCCGTCGGCGAAGCGGCCGCCCGGTCGGAATTCCTGGGCGGCGCCGCAGCGGGGGCAGGCGCCTTGAAGAAGGATCAGCCGGCGATCCTCGCGGGCCCGGACGAACGCCATCACGATGCCCCCGACCACGAACGTCGGCACCAGGACGAAGTGCGCGACCGGGATGAAGACGCTGGCCAGCCCGAGCCCCCAGAACATCCCGAGCCCGCCCAGGATCCGCCCGAATCGCGTGCCGGGCGGCTGCACCACGACGCCCGCGGTCACCGGGCTGGGCTCGTACCCGAACGCGGTGAGCCGGGCCTCGACGTGAGCCTCATGCGCCATGGTCTGGGTCCTCAGGCGGCCGCGGACGGCCGGACCGCCATCGGCTCGACGAGCCGGTGCTCGGCGATGGACCAGTCGACGTTGCGGAGGAACGCGTCGAGGTAGCGGCCCCGCTCGGTGGCCCGGTAGTCGCGCATGAAGGCGTGCTCCCAGACGTCCATGACCAGCAGCGGCTTGAATCCGGCGGGCACGCCGTCCTGGTGCAGGCTGACCCAGTGGTTGGTGAGCCGGTGCGTCATCGGGTCTTCGCACAGCAGTACCCAGCCCACGCCGCGGATCCCTCCGATGGCCTGGAAGTCGGTGCGCCAGGCCTCGACCGAGCCGAACGATTCGGCGAGGGCGCGGGCGAGTCGCGACGTCGGCTCGGGTTTCGGCGGCGCGCCGCTCGTCAGGTTCGAGAAGTAATACTCGTGGAGAATCATGCCGTTGTACTCGAAGCCGAGGCGACGCGTCTGCTCCGCGAACTCCGCGTCGCGCCCGGAGGCCCGGCCACGCTCCCGGAGCGCCGAGAGCTCCACATTCAGGATGTTGACCTGACGGACGTAACCGGCGTAGAGCGCGAGATGCTCGCCGATCTGGTCGTCGGAGATTCCGTCCAGTCCCTTCAGGTGATCGAACCGCTGCTCCGCGTACGGCTTGTGCCTGGCGACTGGCATCGTGCGTGTCCTCCCATCCGCACCCTAGCAATGCCGGATGAGAATGGGATGAGAGGCGGATGAGAAGCGGAGTCAGGCCGGAACGAGCGGGAGGCGGATCGTGAAGCGACTCCCGGACCCGGGCCGGCCCTCGACGGAGAGGGTGCCGCGGTGGGCCACCACGATCGAGCGGGCGATCGCGAGGCCGAGCCCCGCCCCGCCGGTGTCCCGGCTGCGGGCTGCGTCCAGGCGCACGAAGGGCTCGAAGATGCGCTCGGCATCGGCGGGCTCGACACCGATGCCGGTGTCGGCCACCGTCACCTCCGCCGATCCTCCCGCCGCGGTCAGGCTCAGCTCGACCTTGCCGCCCCGGGGCGTGTACTTGACCGCGTTCTCGACGAGATTCACGAGGGCGCGCCGCAAGGCGGTGACGTCGCCGCGCGCCGTCGCGGACGTCGCGCCCTCGATGCGGACGGTCACGCCCGCCGTCTGACCGAGCCGCGCGCCCACGTCGAAGACCTCGAGCAGCAACGCCTCCAGGTCGACCACCGCGCGCGTGGGCTCCGGACCGGCCATCGAGCGCGAGAGCAGCAGCAGGTCCTCGGACAGGCGGATCAGGCGCTCCACCTCCTCGAGGCCCGAGGCGAGCACCCGCCGATACTCCTCCGGCGACCGCTCGCCCCGGAGGGCAACCTCGATGCTCCCCCGCAGCGCGGCCAGCGGCGTTCGCAGCTCGTGCGCGGCGTCGGCCGCGAAGCGGCGGCTCTGCGCGAACGCCTGCTCGAGGTGCGCGAGCATGTCGTTCATGGTCTCGGCCAGGCGGTCGAGCTCGTCACCCGTCCGGGGCCGCTCCACGCGCTGACTGAGATCCTCCGCGCTGATCCGCCGTGCGGTCCGCGTCATCCGATCCAGGGGACGGAGCGCGACCTGCGCGACGAGGGCGCCGCCCACCGCGGCCAGCGCGACCCCGAGCGGGATCAGCACGGTCAGGGTGTCGAGATACCGATCGAGGGTGGCCCGCGCGCGACGCAGCACCATGCCGACCTGAACGATCTCCACGACCCGGCCTTCACGGACGATCGGCAGCGTGAGCACGCGGACCGGCTCCGCGTCGGCGAGCAGGACGGTCTCGAAGGTGTTCTGCCCGCGGGCCGCGCGGGCCCGCGCCGCGGCGGACAGGGCCAGCGGGTAGGGCCGGCGTGCCGGTGGGCTCGTACGGGGGCGGCCCTCGGGATCCAGGAGCTGGAAGAACTTGTCGTAGAGCTCGGGTCCCAGCAGCTCCCGCAGCAGCATCTCGTGATCGCCGGCCTCCCGCGCCGCCGAGCCGGTGTCCTTGACGACCTGCGCGACGGTGAGGAGGGACGCGTCGAGATCCTGCAGCAGGCCGACGCGCAGCCAGGAATAGGACAGCGCGCCGATGGTCACGACGATGGCCAGGAGGATCCCGCTGTACCACAGCGTCAGCCGGGTGCGGACGGAGAGCGACGGAAACGACCGCCTCACGGCTCGGCGCTCAGGGAGTAGCCCGCGCCGCGCACCGTCTGCAGGAGCCGGGGCTCGCCGTCCGCGTCGATCTTGCGGCGCAGGTAGCCCACGTACACGTCCACGATATTGCTCTCGGGGTCGAAATCCATACCCCAGACGTGCTGGGTGATCATGGGCCGGGTGAGCACCCGGCCGGTGTTGCGCAGGAAGTACTCGAGCAGCGCATACTCGCGCGCGGTGAGCGAGATACGGCGCCCGCCCCGCACGACGAGCCGGGTGGCGGGATCCAGCGAGAGGTCCTCCAGGCGGAGCACCGGCTCCGTGGCGCCGCGGCCGCGCCGCAGCAGCGCGCGCACCCGTGCGAGGAGCTCCTCGAACGCGAAGGGCTTGGCCAGGTAGTCGTCCGCGCCCGCGTCGAGCCCGGCGACCTTGTCGGCCACCCCGTCCCGGGCGGTCAGGAGAAGCACCGGGACCTGCACCCGGCGCGCCCGGAGGGTCTTGAGCACGCTCAGGCCGTCGCGCCTGGGCAGCATCACGTCCAGGACGACGAGATCGTACGGCGGGCCGCCCGCCACCGCGTCGAGCGCGGCCTCGCCGTCCGCCGCCACCTCCACCACGTGGCCCTCCTCCACGAGTCCCTGCCGGACGAAGGCCGCGACCTTGCGCTCGTCTTCGACCACGAGGATACGCATCTCGGATGTAGAATCGCACCGGGTAGGAGGACTCGCAACGGCATGCGAGCCCCGAGCTCGTTGCGGACAGAAACGACAATGGAGGCTCCATCGTGATCGATCTCTTCAGCGACACCCTGACCAAGCCGACCCCCGACATGCGGCGCTTCATGTGCGAGGCGGAGGTCGGCGACGAGCAGAAGGGCGAGGACCCGACCGTGAACCTGCTCCAGGAGATGGTCGCCGATCTCCTCGGCAAGGAGGCGGCGGTTTTCCTCCCCTCCGGCACCATGTGCAACGAGATCGCGGTCAAGGTGCACACGCGGCCGGGCGACGAGGTGCTGGCCGACCGCACCTCGCACCTGATCCACTTCGAGGGCGGCGGCCCCGGTCTGCTATCCGGTGTGCTCATGGCGTCGCTCGACGGCGAGCGCGGCGTGTTCACCGGCGCGCAGGTGCGCGCGGCCACGCACCCCCGCTCGCGTTACGCGCCGCCGACGCGCCTGGTCTCGGTGGAGAACACCAGCAACCTGGGCGGCGGGCGAGTGTGGTCGCTCGGCCAGGTGGAGGACGTGAGCCGCGCCGCCCGCGGGCTCGGGCTCGCGACCCACATGGACGGGGCGCGGCTGCTCAACGCGGTGGTGGCCTCCGGCACTCCCGCGCGTGCCTACGCCGCACAGGTGGACTCGCTCTGGATCGATTTCAGCAAGGGATTGGGCGCGCCGGTGGGCGCGTGCCTGGCCGGCTCGCGCGCCTTCATCGAGGAGGCGTGGCGCTACAAGCAGGCGCTGGGCGGCGCCATGCGGCAGGCCGGCATCATCGCGGCGGGCGGGGTCTACGCGCTCCGCCACCACGTGGACCGCCTCGCGGAGGACCACGACAACGCGAGGGCCTTCGCGCGCGGCATCGCGGGCCTGCGCGGGATCGCGCTCGACCCGGCCCACGTCGAGACCAATATCGTGATCTTCGACGTGACCGGGACCGGCCTGACCGCCCAGGCCCTGGCCGACCGGCTGCTCGCCACCCCCGCGAAGGTGCGGCTCAGCGTGATGGGCGAGAGCCGCCTGCGCGCGGTCACCCACCTCGACGTCTCGCGCAAGCAGATCGACGCCGCGGTGGAGGCCATGGCGGCCGTCACCGCTTGACAGACGGGGGCGCGCCGCTTAGCGTCGCAGGGATGACCGCCGCCGCGATCTCCCCCGAGCAGCTCGCCACGCTCCTCGAGCAACCCTCCCCGCACGCCCTGCTGGACGTGCGCGAGCGCGCCGCCTTCGAGCGCGGCCACATCTATCGCGCCACACCGCTGCCCCGCCGGCTCATCGAGCTGCGGCTGCCCGCGCTGGTGACCGCGCCCGGGACACTGATCGTCCTCTACGATGACGACGGCAGCCTCGCCGCGCTCGCCGCGCCCACGCTGGCCGAGATGGGCTACACCGAGGTCTTCGTGCTGAACGGCGGGCTCGAGGCCTGGCGTCGCGCCGGCCAGCCGGTGGTCCAGGGCCTCAACGTGCCGAGCAAGGTCTTCGGCGAGCGCGTGCTGCACGACTTCAAGACGCCCGAGATCACGTGCCTCGAGCTCTCCGCGCAGATGGCCGAGGGCCGGGACATGGTCATCGTGGACACGCGCACCCCGGAGGAGTACTCGCGCGGCTGCCTGCCCGGCGCGTGGAGCATGCCCGGCGGCGAGCTCGTGCTCCGCATCGGCGAGCTGGTCGAGCGTCCCGAGCAGACAATCGTCGTGCACTGCGGCGGGCGGACCCGCTCCTACCTGGGCGCCGAGTCGCTCCGCCGCATGGGGCTGCCCAACCCGATCGTGGCGGTGAAGAACGGCACGATGGGCTGGCAGCTCGACGGCCTCGAGCTCGAGCGCGGGGCGACCCGCTGGCCGCCCGCTCCATCCGAGAAGAGCCGCGCACGCGCCGTCGAGATCGCCACCCGCGTGGCCGCCGAGGACGGCACCCCGCTCGTCTCCGCGGACGCGGTCGCCGAGCGCTGGAACCGGCGCGACCGCGAGAACGTCACCCTGTTCGACGTGCGGACCCGGGAGGAGTACGACGCCGGGCACGTGCCCGGCTCGAGCTGGGTCCCGGGAGGCCAGGCGGTGCAGGCCACCGACGACAACCTGGCGGTGCGCGCGGGGTGGCTGGTCCTGATCTGCGACGGCTTCGGCCGCTCGATCATGACCGCGGGCTGGCTCAAGCGTATGGGCTTCCCCCACGTGGCGGTGCTGGAGGGCGGCGTGCCGGCGTGGCAGCGCTCCGGCCGCCCGCTCGAGATCGGGGAGCCGGTCCCGACGGCGTTCGGCTTCGAGGCGGCGCGCCGCGTGGTCGAGCACCTGCCGCCCGGGCCCGTCGGCGACGCGGTGGTGGTGAGCGTGGACCCGAGTGACCTCTACCAGCGCGGGCACGTGCCCGGCGCGCGCTGGATCGGGCGTGGCCGGCTCGAGCTCCTCATCGGCGACGCGGTGCCCGACACGCGCGCCGCCGTGCTCGTCACCTGCGCCGACGGCGTGCAGTCCACGCTGGCCGCGGCGACCCTGAGACGCATGGGCTATGCCGCCGCCCGCGTGCTGGACGGTGGACTCGCGGCCTGGAAGGCGGCGGGGCTCCCGGTGGAGACGGGGCCGGGCACGATGCTCGGCGAGACGGACGACGTGGTGCAGAAGCCCTACGAGCGCGGGCGGGCCGCGATGGAGGCCTATCTCCGCTGGGAAGAGGCGCTCGACCAGCGCGGCGTGAGCCCGCACGAGCTCCTGCCCCCGCGTCCCGCCAATCCGGGCGGGAGCCGATGACCCCATTCGGCCAGGATCCCCTGGTCAGCACCGAGTGGCTGGCCGCCCACCTGGGCGAGCCCGATCTCAGGGTGGTGGACGCCACCTTCTATCTCCCGCACCTCAAGCGCGACGCGCGCGCCGAGTTCGAGCAGGCGCACCTGCCCGGCGCGGTCTTCTTCGACATCGAGACCATCTCGGATCACGCGAATCCGCTGCCGCACATGCTGCCGGACGCGCGGGATTTCGCTCACGCGGTGGGCGCGCTCGGCCTCGGGACCGGCGACCGCGTGGTCGCCTACGGCGGCCGCGGGCTGATCGCTTCGGCGCGGGTGTGGTGGACGTTCCGCGTCTTCGGCCACGAGCGGGTCGCGGTGCTCGATGGCGGCTCAGCCAAGTGGAAGAAGGAAGGCCGGTCGGTCGAGTCGGGCGTGCCCTCCCCTCCCCGGCGGTCCTTCGCGGCCACGCCCCACAAGGAGCTGGTGGCCGATCTCGACCGGGTGCTCGCCACGCTCGAGCGGCGCGACGCCCAGATCATCGACGCGCGCTCGCGTGGGCGCTTCGCGGCCACCGAGCCCGAGATCCGTCCCGGCCTCCGGGGCGGCCACATCCCCGGGAGCCTGAACCTCCCGTACAACGAACTGTTCTCGCCCGACGACGACGTGCTGCGCCCGGAGGCGGACGTGCGCGGCGCCTTCCAGGGTGCGGGCCTCGACCTGGCGCGCCCGGTGGTCGCCACCTGCGGCTCGGGCGTGAGCGCGGCGGTGCTGGCGCTCGCGATGTATCGGCTGGGCCGCCGCGACGCCGCGGTGTACGACGGCTCGTGGACCGAGTGGGGCGGCCGCCGCGATACGCCGGTCGCCCCCTGAGCGCCCACGGACCGGAGAATCGACGATGACGTCCGAGATCTATACGCTCGAGCAGTTCGTGGCCGACCTCGACCGGATCACCACGCGCGAGACCGCCCCCGAGGCCATCACCAGCCAGATCGCGCCGCTCCTCGGTCGGCTGGTGAAGAATCCCGACGCGATCCCCGCCCGGTTCCGCGGGCGCGCCGCCGACGGCGGGCGCGGGCGCTTCATGGTGCACCGCGCCCCACGCTTCAACGTCACCGCGGTGGTGTGGCGGCCCGGCGACCGGGCGGCCGCGCACAACCACGAGACGTGGGGTGTGATCGGCGTCATGGACAACGAGATCGAGGAGACCCGCTATCGCGTGACCGAGAAGACGGGCGCCGACGCCACGCTGGCCGTCCTGAGCGTGACCCGACACGGGGCCGGCGCGGTGTCGCGCCTCGTGCCGCCCACCGACGAGGTGCACGCCATGCACAACCCGACCGCGCGCGACACCGTGGAGATCCACGTGTATGGCAAGGATCTCTACGGCCTGCCCCGCAAGACCTGGGCCGCCGACGGCCGCGTCTCGCCGCTCGTCAGCTCGAAATACGCCAACTGCTGAGCCGATGAAGAGCGCCGACGTCGTCGTCGTCGGAGCGGGGTGCGTCGGCGCCAGCGTGGCCTATCGCTTGGCCGAGCGCGGGGCCACCGTCACCGTGCTCGACGCGGGCGCGCCGGGCGCGGGCACGTCCGGGGCGAGCTTCGCCTGGACGAACTCCTTCAACAAGACGCCGCGCGACTACCACGATCTCAACGTCGCGAGCATGGAGGAGCATGCGGCGCTCGCCAAGGAGCTGGGCGGCGGCTGGCTCCATCAGGACGGCGCCCTCGCGTGGGAGGAAGGGCCGGCCGGCCTCGCCCGCCTCGGGCAGGCGGTGGAGCGGCTCACCGGCTGGGGCTACCCGGTCGAGCGCATCTCGCCCCGGCAGACCCGCGAGCTCGAGCCGGATCTGCGCATCGCGCCCGGCGTGGAGCAGATCGTGTGGACGCCGGGCGAGGGCTACGTGGAAGCGGTGCCCTTCATCGGCGCGCTGCTCGCCGAGGCCACGCGGCGGGGCGCTCGCGTGTTGACCGGCCGGCGCGTGACGGGAGTGATCCGCTCCGGCACCCGCGTGCGCGGGCTGACCACCGAGGGCGACGAGCGCTTCGAGGCCGACTGGGTGGTCGACTGCGCGGGCGTGGCCACGGACGAGATCGCGCGCCTGGCCGGCGTGGCCCTCCCGATCGATCGCGTCCCCGGCCGGCTGATCTACACCGCGCCGGTGGCCACCACGCTGCGCCGGCCGATCCACGCGCCGGGCTGTCACTTCCGCCCGGACGGCGGCGGCCGCATCGTGCTCGCGGAGGGCGCGCACGATCAGGTCTGGGCCGAGGCCGCCCCGCCCTGGCCGCCCGAGCGCTCGCTCGCGACGGTGGCCGCGCATCTCCCCGCGCTGGAGGGCGCCCGGGTCGAGGCCACGCGCATCGGCGTGCGCCCGATGCCGCGCGACGAGCGGCCGATGGTCGGCGGCATTCCCGGCCTCGACGGCTTCTACGTCGTCGCCTCGCATAGCGGCGTCACGCTCGGCCCGCTTTGGGGCCGCCTCGCCGCCTCGGAACTGCTCGACGGCGCAAGCGACCCGCGCCTCGGCCCGTACAGGCCGACGCGCTTTCTCTAGTCATCGGCGCGGCGCCCGGCCCTCGGTTCCACGTTTGACCTACCCCGGCCGATCTGGCAGGATCGCCGCGATGCCGCGGCAATCGCCCCCGGCGTGAGTGGTACCTCGATTAGAGGAGAGACCGAATGAGAGTGCTGCTCGTGGTCATGCTCGTCGTGGCGGTCGCGGTATCGGCCGTGTCGGCCCAGGCGCCGGCGCCGGTCAATCTCGCCTTCGCCACCCTGGACACCGGCAGCGCCTGGTACGTCTACGGCGCCACCATGGCCGAGCTGCTGCGCAAGACCCTGCCGCCCGGCTCGAACATCGACGTCAAGCCGCGCGCCGGCGGCGTCGGCAACCCGCGGCTGGTGGCCAAGAACGAGACCCCGCTCGGCCTGGCCTTCACGGTGACCAACCGCTGGGCCTTCGAGGGCAAGGAGGCCTACACCGAGAAGCTCGAGAACATCCGCGCCCTCGTCGGCGGCTTCGACACCTACTATCTGGTCGCGATGGCGACGAAGAAGCTCGGGATCACCTCGGTGCGCGAGATCCGCGACCGGAAGCTGCCGGTCCGCGTCTACACCCAGCCGGTCGGCGCGCTCGGCGAGTTCGCCGGGCGCCAGCTGCTGCGGGCGGCCGGCCTCGGCTACAACGAGATCAAGGGCTTCGGCGGCTCCACGCAGCACGTCGGCTACAACGTCATCATCGACGCCTTCAAGGACGGCCGCGCCGACATCATGTTCGCGGTGGTGACTCCCAAGCACCCGTCGGTGAGCGAGATCGTGTCCTCGGTGGACGTCGAGTTCCTCGGCCTCGACGCGGACACCGCCAAGGCGCTGCTGCCCCTCGGCTACGTGGCGGCCACCATGCCGCCCGACACCTTCAAGGGCCAGTCGAAGCCGGTGAGCACGGTCGGCTTCCCGACGGTGCTGATCACCAACAAGGAGCTGCCGGAGCCGATCGCCTACACGGTGACCAAAACGGTCCTGGAGAACAAGGACGCGCTGGTGCGCGGCCACGCCGGGCTGGCCGAGTTCGAGCCGCAGACGGCGTGGCAGCCCGACAAGGTCGGCATCCCCCTGCATCCGGGCGCCGAGCGAGCGTACCGCGAGAAGGGGTGGATGAAATAGCCGACAGCCTCGTCCTCGTCAACGGGCACATCCTGACCCTGGACCCGCGGCGTCCCGTCGTCGCCGGGCTCGCCATCGCGGGCGGACGCGTCACCGCGACGGGCAGTCGCGCGGAGGTCGCGCGCCGGCGCGGCCGCCACACGCGGGTGATCGATCTGCGGGGAGCGACCGTGATCCCCGGGCTCGTCGACGCCCACGCCCACCTCGATCGCGAGGGACTCAAGCTCATCTACCCGTCGCTGGCGCGCTGCCGCTCGATCGCCGATATCCAGCGGCTCATCCGTGGGCAGGCGGCCCACCGCAAGCCGGGTGAGTGGATCGTCACGATGCCGGTCGGTGTCCCGCCGTTCTACCAGGGCGTGCCCGACTGCCTGGCCGAGCGGCGCTGGCCGACGCGTGCGGACCTCGACGCGGCCGCGCCCGACCATCCCGTCTACATCCGTGGCATCTGGGGCTACTGGAATCGCCCGCCGGTCCACTCGATCGCGAACAGCCGCGCCCTCGCGCTCGCCGGAATCACCCGTGACACATCACCGCCGCCGGGCGTGGAGATCGTGAAGGACGCCGCCGGCCAGCCCACCGGCGTCTTCGTCGAGCACAACCTCATCCAGGTCCTCGAGTTCACCCTGATGCGCGAGGCGCCGCGCTTCACGCCCGACGACCGCCTGCGCGCGCTCCGCGTCTCGCAGCGCCGCTACGCGGCCCGCGGGGTCACCGCGGTCTACGAGGGCCACGGGATCGCGCCCGAGGTGCTGGCCGCGTACCGGGAGAGCCATGCGCGGAGCGGGCTGCACCTGCGCTGCACGCTGGCGGTCAGCCCGACGTGGGATGCGGCCGAGGCCACCCGCGCCATCCCGGCGCTGGCGGCGTGGGCCGGCGGGCGCGGGCTCGGCGACGATCGCCTGCGCGTGGGCGGCATCTGCCTGCACTACGGCGGCGACCCCGGCGTCGCCCGCATCCTGCACGCGTCCCAGCCCTACACGGGGTGGGCCGGCTTCGTGGAGAGCGCCAACGATCCCGCCGCCTATCTCGAGCAGGCCGATCTGGCCGCGCACCACGGGCTGCGCGTCAATACCCTGGTGACGCGCTGCCTGCCTGAGGTCCTCGACGCGTGGGAGGAGGTGGCGCGGCGCCATCCCATCCGGGACCTGCGCTGGGTCCTCGTCCATCTCAACTCGGCCACCCCCGAGCAGCTGGCGCGCATCCGCCGGCTCGGCGCGGTCGCCACGACCAACCCCATCTCCTATCTTTACCGCTCGGCGGGCGACGAGGTGGCCAGGCTCGGCGGCGCCGCCGACCAGCTCCTGCCCCACCGGAGCCTGGCCCGCCACCGCATCCCGTTCGGGATCGCCACCGACAACAAGCCGGCCGACCCCTGGGTCGCCTTCGCCGCCGTCGTGGCCCGCCGCGACATGCGGACGGGTGTGGTGGTGGGCGAGCGCGAGCGGCTCACGCGCGCCCAGGCGCTCGCCGCCCTCACGCAGGGCGGTGCCTGGGTGACGTTCGCCGAGCGCGAGCGCGGCCGGCTCACCCCGGGCTGGGTGGCCGACCTCGCGGTACTCGAGCACGACCCGCTGACCGCGCCGCTCGAGGATCTCGTCGGACAGACGGCGCGCCTCACCCTGGTCGGCGGCGAGATCGTCCACGATGCCTGAGCTGCGCTCGCCGCGCATCTGGCTGGCGATCGCCTGGTCGACCTTCCAGCTCTACACCGCGTACGCCGGACTCTATGACCTGCTGATCCAGCTGCCGGTACACGTGGCCTTCGCCGTCGCGCTCGGGTTCCTGACCGAGCCGACCCCCGACTCGCCCGAGGCCGCGTCCCGGCTGGCGGTCCGGCGGCCTCGGCGGTGGCTCGACGGCGCCCTGGCACTGCTGGCCCTGCTCTGCGCCGTCCACTACATCTGGCACAACGAGCGGCTGGCGAGCCGGATGGCCATGGTGGACGATCCGGAGCGCCTGGACGTCGTGGTCGGCGTGCTCTTCACCGCGCTGCTGCTGGAGGCCTCCCGACGCCACATCGGCTCCGCTCTGGTCATCCTGGCGCTAAGCTTCGTGGCCTACGCGTTCGCCGGCCCCTGGCTGCCGGGCTTCGTCGGCCACGGCGGAGAAACCTTCCTCAAGCTGGTGGACCAGCAGACGCTGACGACGCAGGCGATCTTCGGCATTCCCGCGCTGGTCTCCGCCACCTTCATCTACCTGTTCGTGGTCTTCGGCAGCGTCATGTCCCACGGGGGGCTGCTCCGCTTCTTCACCGACGGCGCGCTCGCGGTGGCCGGCGCGAGCCGCGGCGGCGCGGGGAAGGTCGCGGTGATCTCGAGCGGGCTGTTCGGGATGGTCAACGGCAGCGCGATCGCCAACGCGGTCACCACGGGCGCCTTCACGATCCCGCTCATGAAGCGCGCGGGCTACCGGCCGGAGTTCGCCGCGGGGGTCGAGGCGTGCGCGTCGATGGGCGGCCAGCTCATCCCACCCGTCATGGGCGCGGCGGCCTTCATCATGGCGGAGACGCTGCAGGTGCCGTACGCTTCGATCGCGGTGGCCGCGGCGATCCCCGGCGTCCTCTACTTCGTGGCGGTGGGGGTGATGGTGCACTTCGAGGCCGGGCGCCGCGGGCTGCCGGTCCTGGATCGCGATGCCCTGCCGCGCCTGGGCGCGGTGCTGCGGCGCGACCTGCACCTGCTGGGCGGCCCGGCGGTGCTGGTGTACTTCCTCGTCGACGGTCGCTCCCCGCTGTTCGCCGGCTTCTGGGGGCTGGTGGCGGCGTTCGTGCTGTCGTGGGTGCGACGTGACACCCGGATCGGGCTCGCCCGGAGCCTCGCGATCCTCGCCGACAGCGCGCAGGCCGCGATGCCGGTGGCGCTGGCGTGCGCGACCGTGGGTATCGTGGTCGGCGTCGTCAGCACGACCGGGCTCGGTCTCAAGCTCGCCACCGGGATCGTGGGGCTGGCCGGGGGCAGCCTGCTCATGACGCTGATCCTCACGATGGTCGCCGCGCTCGTGCTCGGTACCGGGCTACCGACCTCCGCGACCTACATCATCACCTCGATCATGGCCGCACCCGCGCTCGTCGAGCTGGGCGTGCCCAAGCTGGTCGCCCACATGTTCGTGTTCTACTTCGGGATCCTGGCCGATCTCACCCCGCCGACCGCGATCTCGACCTACGCGACCTCGTCGATCGCGGGCGCCGACGTGTGGCGCACGCAGTGGCTCGGCATGATGCTGGCCCTGTCCGGCTTCATCATCCCGTTCTCGTTCGCCTACGATCCAGCCCTGCTGCTGATCGACGCGTCGGTGGCCCACATCGCCTGGCGCACCTTGACCGCAACGCTGGGGATCGTCATGCTCGGGGCCGGCCTCATCGGGTACTTCCGGACGCCGACGCGCTTGTGGGAGCGCGCGCTGCTGCTGGCCGGCGCGCTGCTCCTGATCTTCCCCGGCGGCTGGAGCGACACCGCCGGGCTTCTCTGCTTCGCAGCCGTGGTCATCTCACAGCGCGCCGTGCGGCCGGCCGGCGCCACGGAGGGGGCGTGATGGCACAGGGGATCCGGGACTTCGTGGCCGCCTACGAGCAGGCCTTCCCGGGCGAGGTCGTGCACGTGACCGATCCGGTGACCACCGAGTTCGACATCATGGCGCTCGTCCTGGAGTACGAGCGGCGGCGGCGGTGGCCCATCCTCCTGTTCGAGAAGGTCGCCGGCGCCGACATGCCGATCATCGCCAACGTGGTGGCCAGCCGCAAAGCGCTCGCGTGGGCGCTCGGGGTGCCCGAGGCGCGCCTGGCCCAGGAATACGCGCGGCGCATCAAGGACACGATCAAGCCCACCGTCGTCGCGCGCGCGCCCTTCCACGAGCGGGTGCTGACCGGCGCCGATCTCGACCTTGGCCGGCTGCCGGTCCCGACCTACTTCCCCGGCGACGCCGGCCGCTACCTGACGGCCGGCATGCTGGTCGCGCGCGATCCCGAGACGGGCGTGGAGACGGAAGGCTACCACCGCTTCCAGCTGAAGGGCCCCGACCGGATGGGGGTGAGCCTCCACTCGCGGCGACGCATGTTCGAGTACCAGCGGCGCGCCGAGGCGCGGGGCCAGGCGCTGCCGTGCGCGGTCGCGCTCGGGCTGCACCCGCTCGTGTCGATGGGCTCCCTCGCCTACCCGCCCGCCGAGGTGGGTAAGTTCGAGGTGGTCGGCGGGCTCTTCGGTGAGCCGCTGGAGGTCGCGCGGTGCACCGCGATCGACCTCGCCGTCCCCGCCGCGGCCGAGATCGTGATCGAGGGCCTGATCCTCCCCGGCGTGCGCGAGCCCGAAGGACCGTTCGGCGAGTTCACCGGCTATTTCTCGCGCCGCTCGACCGAGCACGTCTTCCAGGCGAAGGCGATCTCGATGCGGGCCCGCCCCTGGTTCCAGTCGATCGGCTCCGGCCGCGCGGGCGACCACATCACGACGCTCGCGCTCGTGCGCGAGGCGGAGCTCTGGAACGCGCTCCAGCGCGTGATCCCGAACGTCACCGGCGTCCACGTGCCCCTGTCCGGCACGTCGTCGTTCAGCGCCTACGTCGCCATCAAGCAGGGCCGCCCGGGCGAGGCCAAGCACGTGATCCCGATCGTGCTCGGGGTGGATCACTATCTCAAGCTCGTGATCGTGGTGGACGACGACATCGACGTGTTCGACGAGTCCGACGTGATGTGGGCGGTGGCCACCCGGATGCAGGCCGACCGCGACCTCGTCACCATCGGCGGGAGTCTCGGCGCCCTGCTCGACCCGAGCGCCGACGAGCGCGGGGTGACCGCCAAGCTCGGCGTCGACGCCACCCGCCCGTTCGGCGAGCCCTTCGCGGAGAAGCTGGTGATGGACCCCGCGAAGATGGCGTGGGCGCGCGCGCTGGTCGACCGCCTCGGCGGCTGAAGAGGCCCGCGCGAAACCGCGGCGGCCATCGCCGCCGCCGCGGCGCCGCGCGCGCTGAACGGCCCCTAGCCGGGACCAAACTCCACGAGCGCGAACGAGACGACGCTCACCTGATAGGACGCGGCGTCCGGGACCGAGACGTCGAAGTAGGCGCGTCCCTTCCCGGGGACCAGGCCCCGCACGGGCCTGAGCACGCTCTCGACTTCATGACCCGCCGCGTCCAGCATGACGATCTGGATCTCGACATCCGTCGCGGGTTGCCCCTCGTCGTCGTACACGTACCCGGTCAGCCTCGACTGGCCCCGCCCGTCTGCCCTGGACTGCCAGTCGACGTGGAAGAAGTCGGCGCCGACCGACTCCGCCTGGTGGGTCGCCGTGCCGGGGACGTCGGTGTCGATGTCCCAGTCCCCGCTAACCGTGCCGGTCGACGGCGCCGTCATCGAACCGGCCCTCACCCCACCCGCACCCGTCGCCATGGTGACGGCGGCCAAGCTTGCCAATGCAATCGCGTAGATTCGAAGCATAGCGGTCCTCCTTACCCAAGTGTCTCCAGTGATCGTTACCTCGACGCGTCCGAACGGAGGGACTACGAGGCAGGCGGGGCGCGGCTCCGGGTCGCCCGGACCGCGACGACCGGACCGGCCCGCTCGGTCGGCGGCATCACGCGCCCGGCGGCCACGTGAATGGGCGGGTGCGGCGTGATTGCGACCCGGACCTCCCCGGTCTCCGACGTCAGGAACATCGCGACGTCATCGTGGTCGGCATCGTCGTAGATGCCCTGGACCCAGGACGGATCGGCGGGACTCGCGTGCGCGAGGGTGACGAGGGTCACAGGCGCGATCGCGATCAGCGCGACCAGGAGGACGCGGGAGGCGAGGGCCCGTGGGACCGAGGCGAGGATCGGCGTGCGGCCCGGCTTCATGATCATTGGGCGACGGGGACGGAACGGTTATTCACCGCCGCCCCCTCCCGGGCCTCGAGGGGCGGGCCTACTCCCCGGGGAGCCGCGGGTCGAGCAGGTCTCGCAGCGCGTCACCCACCAGGTTCTGGTCGACCGCCTCGGCGGCTGACGCGTCGGCCCGGGGAGCCGATTACCGGGCGCCTCGCAGCCAGGCCTCCGCCTCGCCGAGATCGCGGAAGACCGAGAAGTCGGGATGGACCTTCTGGGCCAGGCCCTCGTACATGCGGGCCATGCCGAAGTCCATCGGCGTCGACACGACGAGCGCGGTGCGGTGGCTCAATCCGTGCGCGACCTGCAGGTGACCGACGAGCTCGACCAGACGGCGCATGTCGCTCGGCGAGAGATCATGCTCCGCGTCCCGCGAGTCGATGAGCTGGGGGACGCGCGCGAATCCGTCATCGATCAGTGCCTGCAAGTGGACGGCGAGATCGTCGAATCGTACGATTCCGCGGGCGGTCGTCCGGATGATGT
>Ga0193719_10000269_pt1 | contig 18560 bp, 16 predicted proteins | sample U2a2metaG_FD_160103 | JGI IMG/M metagenome (GOLD analysis project Ga0193719, IMG submission 160103) | Soil microbial communities from a riparian zone of the East river system, Colorado, United States - U2a2 | ecosystem: Environmental > Terrestrial > Soil > Riparian zone | place: USA: East... | reverse complement strand
ACTCATTAACTACAGTGGAAACTGCAACTGAACGGGTGCCAGACGTCAGTAGCGTAGCTGCCAGTCTATTAGTTCACTACGCCCCGACTTGTCATGGCGCCGTTCAATGCACAAGCAATGGCTTTCACGCGACGGAGGCAAGTCGGGGCGTAGTGAACCGGCAACTGTGATCTATGCCACTGACTTCTCGCACCCGTTCAGTTTGCAGTTATGAGCGCCGTCGCTGCGATTTAGATGCTGCGGAGTACGGCGCCCACTTTTTCTCAGACTCCTCAATCTCTTCCCGCAGTCGGAGGTAGCTGTCGTAGCGCTCGGCACTAATTGAGCCCTCGGCTACCGCGCGACGCACCCCGCATCCGGGCTCGACCCGATGCGTGCAGTCCCCGAACTTGCATTCCGCGATGTGCGGACGAAACTCCCGGAAGCATTCGTCGAGGTGCTCGGATGCGAGGCCCCACATTCCGACCTCGCGGAGGCCGGCTGTATCCACCACGTAGCCACCGTCGGGCAACGGGTGCAGCAAGGCGCCGACGGTCGTGTGCCGGCCCTTGTTCACCGATTCGCTGATCTCGCCGACGCGCAGATCGAGTCCCGGGTACATGGCGTTCATCAGTGAGGATTTCCCCACGCCCGACGGTCCGGTGAGCACCGAGGTTTTCCCCGCGAGCACGTCGTGCAGCTCGTCGAGGCCGATTCGCTGCTTGACGCTGGTGAGATGCACGGGATAGCCGGCCGCAACGTAGTCGGCGAACGCCCGCTCCGTTGCTTCCTTGTCGACCAGCTCGATCTTGTTGATCACGATCCGGGACTGAAGCGAATTCCCTTCCGCGATTACGAGAAACCGGTCGAGCATGCGGCGGTGCGGCTCCGGCTTGGCCGCCGAGAAGACGACGACAACCTGATCAACGTTGGCGGCGACGATGCGCTCGCCCTGCCCTGCCCCCGGTTCGCGCCGCGCCAACTTTGAATGGCGAGGCAGAATCTCGGCGATCGCCCAATGGACGCCCCGCTCATCTATCTCCAGGACGACCCGATCACCGACCGCGAGCTTCCTGTCTTGCTTGCGCTCCTGTTTGAGTCTGCCGCGCAGCGATGCCTCGTGCGTCTCCCCCGAGTCGGCGCGGACGTGCCATACTCCGCCCGTCCCTTTGAGCACGACGCCCTCCTTGCGCGTCAACTGGTACCCTCGTTGCGCATCGAATCCCACCACGGCAGCAGCTCGCTGCGCCTCGTCTTGATGAGGCCATCGAGTTTCACCTTCACTTCATTGAGCGGTAGTGCGCCCACCATTTTGCGCGCCTCCTCCTCGGTGGTGGCGAAGGCGAGATACTCCGTCTCCAGATGCCCGCTCGCGACGGGATCTCCGTGGCCCCAGCGGACGAATAGCAGATAGGCAGCAAACGGTCGCTGCCTTTCTCCGCTCGTATCGGTCACGATCTCGACACTGTACGAAAGGCCGTCGCTTCCTTCGAATGCGGCTGGACGGTCGTGCACCGCCATGTACCCGCCAATCGTATTGGGGTCGCCTTTCGAGTGGTCGGGGGGAAGGAATCTGCCCATCGTCAGCGGCGGCGTTTGCCGACCATCTCCTTGAACATGTTTCCGGTGAGGAATGCAACGTTGGCGGGACGCTCGGCGAGACGCCTCATGAGGTACGGGTACCACTGCGTTCCAAATGGAACGTACACCCTCATGCGATAGCCCTCCCGGACAAGCTGGTCCTGGAGATCGCGGCGCACTCCGTAGAGCATCTGGAACTCGTAGCGGTCCGCCGTGATGTCGTTTGCCCGGGCGAACCGCTTCGCCTCCCTGATGATCGCCTCGTCGTGGGTGGCGATGCCGGGATAGTTCCCTTTGAGCATCAGCTCGTGCATGCAGCGAACGTAGTTCGCATCGACGTCCTTCTTGTCTGGAAAGGCGACCGTCTCCGGCTCCTTGTAGGCTCCCTTGCACAGGCGGACGCGCGCCTTGATTGAAATCGCGCGCTCGACATCGGCGAAGGTACGATACAGATAACTCTGCAGCACGATCCCCACGTTCTCGCGGTACGCCGGATAGAGTCGCTGCTCGAATAGGTCGAGCGTGCGCTGAGTATACTCGCTCGACTCCATGTCGATGCGCACGAACGAGCCATAGTCGCGCGACCGCTGCAGGATCTTCTGCATGATCGCGACGCAGAGGTCCTCGGAGGTGTCGAGTCCCATTGCCGTGAGCTTGACTGAGACGTTGGCGTCCGCTTTCTGCGCGTGGATGCGGTCGATCATGCTGATGTACGCCTCGCCCGCGACTCGCGCCTCCGCCTCGTTGTGAACGCTCTCGCCCAGCAGATCGAGCGAAGCGGTGATCCCTCGGGCGTTTAGCCGGGCGACAGCGGCGAGAGCCGTGTCGACGGTCTCGCCGGCGACGAACCGGTTGGCAAAGCTCTTGGCCACCCTGTTGTTGCGCACGAATTTGAATATTTGCTGCTGGTCCGAGAGATAGAGCAATGCGCTGCGGAGCATCAGTTCTGGAGTGGGTCTGTGGTTGACGCGGACGACCGGCGATTGACGGCGCGCCCGCGGCGGAGATCGAAGATCCTTGTCACCGGGAATCGGCCGCCTTTCTTGAGACTGCCGTCGAACAGATTCCAGGTAGTGAAGCCATCGTCGCTCTCCGGCTCGAGCAGATAGACGACGAGCTCGCCGCGCGGCTGCGCCGTAGACACGATGAAGGACTTCGGGGGAAGAGTCTGCAATCCTCGCTCCCACCGGCCCTTGAGACGGACTTCGTGGTGCCCCTGAAAAGTCCGCGGAGCTGTGATGATCGAATCGATCGTGAAGGATTCCCCGCGCGCGCTCCAGGCGGAATCGGAACGATCGACGCGAATGCCGTGGAGCCGAAGCAGTGTCGCGACCGCGGTGTCCTCGGGTGCCACCACGTAAGCCGCCGGAGGTGTCCGATCGAGCGTCGATGTGAAGCGATCGTAGACGGGCATGCGAATCGTTCTGAACCGGCCGGTGCGTCGCTCGCCACGTGGGACGCCGGGTTGGGTCAAAGAGGAGTCGCCGGTCTTCTCCAGATCCTCTTTGATCACATCCATCATTCGCGGCGTTGTGATGAGCTCGGAGCGGATGGCGACCATTTGCACGGAATCGGGAGAGCGGCCCCACGCGAGCGGCTGACTGTCCGCGCGCGCGGTCAGTGATCTGATCGCGACTCCTTTCTCGGCAACCAGCGAAAGAACCTCGTTGACGAACGCGTAGGTGGAAGCGATCCGCCGGGCGAGCGAATCGTGTGAGTACGCTTCACTCAGGATTCCGATGCGGCCACGAATTCCATAGTAGTTGGTGCCGAAACGTGGGCGCGAATCGTAGGTTGCCCAGGCTTCATGCACGCTCGTGTCCGCGGTGGCGCCGGGCTCGTCGATAAGGAAGTTCCCATAATCGAACACCTCGAAGCCGTCACGCGTCCGCATTCGCTCGCGCAGAACCGGGAGCAGCGAGTCGCGTGCGTAAACTCCTCCGAATACCGCGGCTGGGCTCAGCGACGGGGAATACGTGAGCGCGTATCCGTGAAAGCTTCCGTCGGTCGTGTGGAGATCGACGAACACGTCTGGGTCCCAGATGTTGAACATCCCCAGCGATGCGCGCGTTTCCGGAGCTTCCGCCTTTACGTAGTCGCGGTTGAGATCGAAGTTCTGCGCGTTCGGTCGGATGCCAACCATCTCGGGACCATTCTGTTCGGTGCGGTTCACCGATTGCGGCGCAAATCGCTCATTGCCGTCGGCGTTGTAGATCGGCACAGCAATCAGAACGATGGAGTCGAGCACGTTCGGCTTGCTCGAAAAAGTGAGATCGCGAATCAGCGCCAGGAGCGCGTCCTTTCCCTCCACTTCGCCCGCGTGGATGTTGCCCTGAACGTATACAATCGGACGCCCCAGTCGCTTCGCCTCGGATGCCGTGTAAACGACTGGTCGCGACGCGATGACATAAGGAATGTCACGCCCTTCACTCGTTTTGCCGATCGATCCGAAAGACAGCGGTGCACCCAGTGTTCGCAGCGAGTCGAGAAACTTTCTGACGTCGCTGTAGCGGGAGGTTTCGCGATATCGCATCAGCTCGGGACGAGTGCGGGGATAGTCCGCCGGAGTCAGGGGTTTGCGCACTGCCGGAGTACACGCGACGAGCTCAACCACTGTCGCCACCGCAAGAATCGACCAACGCACTACAGTCGGCACTCCACCCCTCACGAGCGCTCGTCGGGGTAGAAGACCTGTCTCCGACGAGCCATCTCGAGCAGCAGTTCCGCCGGCTCGAACCGTCCCGGGAAGCGGGCGTTCAGGTCCTCGAGCCGCTGAACCACTATCTGGATGCCGAGTGAATCCATGTAGCGGAATGGTCCGCCGCGAAATGGGGGGAAGCCGATTCCGAACACCGCTCCAACGTCGCCATCACGCGCCGAGCGAATGATCCCATCGCTCAGGCAGCGCGCGGCTTCGTTGAGCATCGCCAGCACTGTCCGCTGCTGAATCTGGACGGCCGGCATCTCCGGTAGAGCCGTCGCCTCGGCTCCAGCAGGAGGAGCGATGGATTTCACAATTGGAATGCTTCCCGGCGTGAGGAACAGACCGTAGACGGAAGGATCGACCTCTCCCTTCTTCCCTTCCTTGTCGTAGGTGAAAAAGCCCTTCTTCGACTTTCGTCCGTAACGTCCCGCCGCGACGACCGCCTGAATCGATTTCGCGGGTTGCATCCTGTCCGGATACGCTTCGGCCATGATTTTCCCAGCCTTGGTCGCGACATCGAGTCCGACTTCATCGATGAGTGTGATCGGGCCGACGGGAAATCCAAAATCGACGAGCGCCTTGTCGATTATGTCGACCGCCACGCCCTGATCGAGCATAATGGCAGCCTCGTTGATGTACGGCGAGAGAATCCGGTTGGCGTAGAATCCCGGTCCGTCATTCACGACGATGACGGTCTTTCCCAGCTTCTTCCCGTACGCCACCGCCGTCGCGGTCACTTGCGGATAGGTCTCCGCCGTCGTGATCACCTCGAGGAGGGGCATCTTCTGCACAGGAGAGAAGAAGTGCATTCCGAGCACGCGCTCGGGGCGGCTCGATGCCTGCGCGATCAGGGAAATCGGAATGGTAGAAGTATTAGTAGCGAAGATTGCATGGGGGCTGATCGCGGCCTCCGTCTCGCGCAGAACCTGATGCTTGATCGCGAGATCCTCGAACACCGCCTCGATCACGAGATCGACATTTCCGAATCCTGAGTAGTCGACGGTTCCGCCGAGCAACGCCATGTAGTCGCTGTACTGGATTTTCGAGATCTGCTTCCTGGTGAGCCGCTCCTTCAGGATATCCCGCACCGCCGCGTAACCCTTCGCGACTCGAGCGTGATCGGCGTCCTTGAGACGCACGAGACTCCCATGCTGTACCGCGATCGATGCGATCCCGGCACCCATGAACCCGGCGCCGATGATCGCGATCTTGTTGACGGGCAGCGGCTCGAACGCCGCGACGGGCAGGTCCGGGTGTTGTGAAGGCTCAACGCCCGGATCCTTCTTCAGCTCGTTCGTCGCGAAGAAGAGGAAAATCAGCTGCCGCGACACGTCGGTCATCGCCATCTCCCCGAAGTGGCGAGACTCCTCCCGATACCCGTGTGCAACGCCCTTCTCGTAACCGGCGGCAACGGCATCGATGGCGGCGATGAGCGCCGGATAATGTCCGCGCGATTTGGCGAGCGTCTGTTCGCGCGCCTTCCTGAGCACTAACGCGCGTCCTGCCGGATTTCCATCGATGAACAGACCCTTCACTCCTCCGGTGCGCCGCTCGCTCTTCCTTTTTCCTTCCGCGACCTCGCGCGCGCGCTGAATGGCGACGGTGCGAAGTATCGACGGGTGCACGAGCTCGTCGATCAAACCGAGGTCGAGGGCCTTCTTGGCGCGGACCTGCTTGCCGGTGAGAATCAAATCCAGCGCATTGGTGAGTCCGATTCTGCGCGGCAGCCGCTGTGTTCCGCCTCCGCCGGGGATCAGTCCCAGCTGAACTTCGGGAAGACCGAGGATGGTTTTGGGATGATCAGTCGCAATGCGATAGCGGCAGGCAAGCGCAGTCTCGAGTCCACCGCCGAGGCAGGCACCATGTATCGCGGCGATGATCGGCACGCGAAGGTGTTCGATCGAATCGAGCAGCATCTGTCCGTCCCGGCTCAGCCGCTCGGCGTCCGTCGCCGTCTTGAGCTGCAGAAACTCTTCGATGTCGGCGCCGGCAATCCAGACGTCGGGCTTGCCGCTGATGAACACCGCCGCGTGGACAGTCGCGTCGCGCTCGAGCCTGCTCACGAGTGCAACGAATTCGTCCTTCACCGCGCGGTTCAGCTTGTTGACCGACTCGTTCGGAAGATCGAATGTGATGATTGCGATGCCGTCGGTGACCTCGACCGAAAGCGCCGGTTTCCACCGTGTCCCGACCAATCCGCCGATCGTGACTTCCGAAGTCGAGCTCATCGTGTTCTCTCTACGACCATCGCGAAGCCCATACCGCCGGCCGTACAGACGGTCATTAGTCCGAATCGCCCGTCACGACGCCGCAGCTCGTTCAGGAGCGTCGTCGTGATTCGCGCGCCGGTCGCGCCGAATGGATGCCCAATCGCAATCGAGCCGCCCATGACGTTGAGCTTTGCCCGATCCACCTCGCCCACCGGCTGCGAGAAACCCGCTCTCTCCGCCCACCACTTCGACTCGAATCCCTTGAGATTCGACAGCACCTGCGCCGCGAACGCCTCGTGCATCTCCACCAGGTCGATGTCCTTCAACGTGAGACCGGCGCGCTTGAGCGCGACTGGCGCCGCCAGCACCGGCGCCTGAAGAAGCTGCTCTCCCGGATCGAGTGCGGCGTAGGCGTACGATCTGATAATCCCGAGCGGAGGATAGCCGAGCGCTTTTGCCTTTTCCTCATTCATCAAAAGAACGCACGCGCCGCCATCGGTGAGCGGTGAGGAATTCCCGGCGGTCACTGAACCGTATTTCCTGTCGAACACTGGCTTGAGCGCCGCGAGCTGCTCATAGCTCGTGTCCTCGCGAATGCCGTTGTCCGACGTCAGGACACTCTCGAATTTCGGTGGCACGTAGACCGGCATGATCTCGGCCGTCAATCTTCCGTCGGCGGTGCCGGCGGACGCGAGACGATGCGAGCGGAGGGCGAAATGATCCTGCTCTTCGCGCGAAATGGCGTTGAGCTTGGCCATCTTCTCTGCCGACTGTCCCATCGTCTCGCCGGTCGTAGGCTCGGCGATCGCCGGCGTGATCGGAATGAAATCCCTGGGGCGCAGCCGGGCGAGTATCCTGAGCCGCGCGGGCAGCGATTTCGCTTTGGATGCCAGAACGAGCGTCTCGGCGAACCTTTGCGAGTGAAGAATTGGAATGTTGGACAGCGATTCCGAGCCGCCAGCGATCGCGACATCGAGGTGGCCCAGAGCGATCTGGTCAGCGGCGTCGGTGATCGCCTGATTCGCCGACGCGCACGCTCTGCTCACGGTGTAGGCCTGGACACCCTTCGGCAAGAGCGGAAGCAGCGAGACTTCGCGCGCTATGTTCGGCTCGACCACTGACGGAACCACCGTGCCGAACACCAGCGCCTGCACTTCCTTCCCATCCAGATTCGTGCGCTGCAGCAACTCCGCGACGCACAACTTGCCAAGATCGATCGCGGAAATCGACTTGAAGGCGGTCCCAGCTTTTGCAAAAGGCGTCCGCACGCCCGCGACTATCGCGACGCGGCGCCCGTTCCCGAATGTTGCCATGAAGGGAACTTAGACGGGCGCCGTTTATCTATCTAGGACGTGCCTTCCTCTCTCGTGGCACGCTCTTTCTCGAGCAGCAGCCGCTTGCGCTCGAGCCCCCATCGATATCCACCGAGAGCACCGCTCTGTCTTACGACACGATGGCAGGGAATGACGACGGCAACTCGATTGTTCGCGCATGCGCTCGCCACGGCGCGTATTGCCTTCGGAGCTCCGATCGCTTCGGCGATCTCGCCGTATGAGCGTGTCTCGCCAAACGGAATCTTCTGCAGCTCATGCCACACTTTCCACTGAAACGCGGAGGCCTGGATGTCGAACGGAATGTCAAGTCGGACGCGATCGCTATCTACCGCCTCAACGATTTCACCCACCCACACACCTAGTGAGCTCGACGGCGTTGCGACCCGCTTGCGTATTGCAGCGGGATACTCGCGCTCGAGCGCCGCCTCGAGAGTCTTCGCGTCGTCGCCGAGGGTAACCGCGCAGACACCGCGATCGGTCGCGGCGACAAGCAGAGTGCCGAGCGATGTTGTCGCAATCACGTAATCGATGTGCGCTCCCGCGCCGCCACGGCGGTACGTCGCGGGTGTCATCCCGAGTCTTCTGTCTGAATCGCCGTAAACTCTGCTGCTGGAGCCATAGCCGGCGCCGAAGGTGGCGCGGCTGACGGTCTCACCGCGCTTGAGCTCGCCCTTGAGCCGCTCGCTCTTCCGCGCGCGAATGTATTGGGCCGGTGTTAGTCCCAGTAGCTCCTTGAATTTTCGCTGGAGATGATATGGGCTGAGTCCCGACTCCTCGCCAAGTAGCTCGAGTGTGATGCGCTCATCGCCGAGATCGGCGATGTGATTGTCGATGTAATCTCGCGCGCGCTCGACTGCGGGGTGGGTCGACTTCGCTCGATTGGGACGGCAGCGCTGGCAAGCGCGGAATCCGGCGCGCTCCGCTGCCTCCACGGACGAGAAGAACGCGACGTTATCGCGCTTCGGCCGCCGCGAGGGGCATGATGGACGGCAATAGATTCCCGTCGTGGTGACCCCGTAGAGAAAGCGGTCATCAGCCGAAACGTCTCTGTGGAGTACAGACTCCCAGGCCATAGCTTCATTCATGGGAGTCTCCTCCATTGGATGTTTTGCTCTCATCGAGACCTTCTTTTCGCTCGTCCGTTCAATATAAAAATCATAACAGCCGGCGTCAGAATCACGCAGGTCTGCCATTCCGTCTTCCACGGCCACTACGCTATAGGACTGCATGGTATCCTCACTGGTGGAACGGTCCGTTTCGTTGTTCGTGCCGAATGATGCCCCTCCGTCAGCAGGGGCGATATCCGAATCTTGCGGTCAAATTCCTTATAATTCCGCTGCTTCCGCGGACTCCTAATCATCGAAGCGAATGGCTGAATTCTCCGGAGAACAGTTCGATCTTCTTGTAATCGGAGGCGGCATCACCGGGTGCGGTGTCGCGCGCGACGCGACAATGCGCGGGTTGAAGGTCGCGCTCATCGAGCGTGATGATTTCGCCAGCGGGACATCGGGCCGTTCCTCGCGCCTGATTCACGGCGGCATTCGATATCTGGAACAGGGACAGCTCCATCTCGTTCACGAGTCGATCCGCGAGCGTCAGACGCTGCTTCGAATCGCCCCGCATCTCGTGAGGCCGCTGGCGTTCACCTGGCCGATCTACCGTGGCGCGCGGGTCGGAAAGGTGAAGCTGAGCGCCGGACTGCTCGTGTATCAGCTCATGGCGGTGGGACGATCGCGGAAGCACTCGACGCTGAACGCGGCCGAGACGCTGGACCGTGAGCCGTGTCTCAAGAGCATGGGGTTGACGGGGGGCGCCGTTTACTACGACGCATGTACCGATGATGCGCGACTAACGGTCGCAAATGCAGTAGCCGCTCGAGAGCTCGGCGCTACCGTCGTAAGTCATACTCGCGTGACGGAGATAATCCGCGACGGAGCCAAGGCTGTGGGCGTGGTCGCGCGATCGCAGCATACGGGCGAAAGCGGCGAGATCCGCGCGCGGGTCGTCGTCAATGCCACCGGCGTCTGGCAGAACACCTTCGACAGTGGCGAACGCGCGAGGCGAATGCACGGCAGCAAGGGAGCACACATCGGAGTTCCCCGGGAGCGGGTGGGGAACCGGGACGCTCTTACCCTCATTTCCCCGGTGGATGGTCGCGTGATGTTCTGTCTTCCCGCGGGCCCGCAAACGATCATCGGTACAACCGATACCTGGACCGACGAGTCTCCCGAAACCGTGCACGCTTCGGCCGCCGAGGTGGATTACTTGCTTCGCTCGGCAAACGCGTATTTCCCGCGGGCTGAGCTCACTCAGGATGATGTGGTGAGCGCCTGGGCGGGGATCCGACCGCTCGCGAGCGGTCAGGGTGCGAACCCGAGCGCGGTCTCGCGCGAGCACAGCATCGTGACCGATGGCTCGGGGGTTATCAACGTCACCGGCGGAAAGCTCACGACATACCGTTCGATGGCGGCCGAAATCGTGGATCGCGTTCAGGAGGCGCTTGGCCGGGAGAGGAGTGAGGCTCCGACAGATTCCGTCGAGCTGCCCGGCGCGGATCGCCCGAAGGAAATCGCGCGGCTACAGCACGAGGACACATCTCTCGCCAAGCCGCTGGTCGAAGGACTCGTCTATACAGGTGCGCATCTCGTATACGGGGTTTCCGGCGAGATGGCGCAGACTCTCAGCGATTTGCTGATCCGCCGCACGCACCTGGCGTTCGAGACGCGTGATCACGGCAAGAGCGTCGCTCCGCGCGTCGCGGACATCGTTGCACCGCTGCTCGGCTGGAACGATCAGATAAAAGCCGCGCGCATCCGCGATTTCGAGGAGGACATCGCCCGCATTTTCCTGATCAGCAAGCAATGAACCCGGGTCAGGCCTCCACCGCTTCGACCGTGACCGGGGGTGGCGGTTTGAGCAATAGCTCGGTTTCCATCTCCACTTCCGTCTGCAGATTCCTGCGATCGCGGTTGATCGTCGCCATCGCCCTCCGCTTTCCTCCGACCATATAGGAGACGGCGCAGTCCTTCTTCATCACGTCGCCTTCTATTCTGGCTTCGTCCCAACGCTCGACATGACCGACATACCGAATGGACAACTTGTCGTAGTGCTCACTCCAGAAGAACGGAATGTCGTCGAAACGGTCGCGGCCGCCGAGCATGTTGAGTGCGACGACCTGTCCCTGGCGCTCCGCGACCACCCAGTGCTCGATGCGGAGGCGGAGATCGGAGTACGCGTCCGGCCATCGTGCCACGTCACCGGCGGCATAGACTCCACTGGCGCTGGTCTGGAGAAACTCATTGACGGCGAGACCGTTATCGAGCATCAGACCCGCCGATTCGGCGAGCTTGAGATTTGGCCGCACTCCGATTCCCGCGACAACCAGATCCGCATCGAGCCGGCTCCCGTCGTCGAGAACCACGCTCTTCTCGTCGATGGATGTGACCCTACGACCAAGGTAGAAGGTGACGCCATGCTGTTGGTGAACGTTCATGATGAGCGTTCCCAGCTCGCGTCCGAGCGTGCCCTCGAGGGGAAGTGCCTCTGGAGCGACGACGCTCACCTTCAATCCGCGAGTGACGAGAGAGGCGGCGACTTCCAATCCGATGAAGCTCGCGCCAATGACCACGGCCGTCTTCGAGGCGCCGAGCTTTCCTATGATCGCGCGACAATCCCCCAGAGAGCGCAAATAATCGACCCGGCCGCCACCGGGAACGTCGAGGCGGATGGGACTCGCCCCCGTCGCGATTAGCAGACAGCCGTACTTGCGACTGCTGCCATCACTCAAGTTCACCGTCTTCGACTTGACGTCGATCTCCGTTGCCTCGAGCCCGGAGAGAATTTCGATGTGCTGGGCGACGTAAAACTCGCTGGGGTGCAGTGGCAGCCACTCCTCCGGCGCGTTCCCGGCCAGGTAATCCTTTGAAAGGTTGGGTCTGTCGTACGGCGCATCCGGGTCCGGATCAATAATGGTGACCGGTCCCCGATATGCCTCACGCCGCAGCATCTCCGCGCAAGCATTACCAGCGGCGCCCCCGCCGATTATCACGACCGACTCGGGCCCCGCGGTGGGGGTCTCTTCGAAAAGACAACGTTCCGGCGCGCACGACCCCCGAGCTCGGTGGCCCTCTCCTTTCTGTTGACCGTGATCCCGCTTGCGGGTGACTCGCACGATGTCGCTCTCGACAGCCACATCGTACGAGGGCAAATCGATGAGCGCGGGCGCTCTGGATGCCGCTCCATTGTGCAGCTCGAAGCAGGCATGGTGCCACGGGCAACGAATAGTTTCGCTGACGAGAACGCCCTGGTCGAGCGGGGCTCCGTAATGCGTGCACTTGCCGCCGACGGCGAACCAGTTCGGCTCGACATGAACGAGTAGCACCGGCTCCCCAAATGCGTGACCGGCGATGAGCTGGCCGGGACCAACGGTGCTGACGTCGATCCCCGTGGCCAGATCAGGACCGGTCAGCTCATCGGACTGCTCGGTCACTTCTGGTCGTCGAGGAGGCTCTGCGCCCGGTCGCGGTGTGCCACGAAGGCCGGCGCAACTTTCGTCTCCAAATCCTTCACTTGGGCATTTTGAGTCGCCGGCAGCAATGTATGAGTCACCGCATCGAGCACCGCGTTATGAAAATCAACCTCGTGCTTCAGAAAAGCGCGGTCGAATGCTCTTCCCTTGAGGCTGCGGAGAGACCGCATCGCCTGAACATGCGCCTTGGCGAGAGCGAAGTCCCGGGGTGGCGTCGGGATCACCTTGAGCGACCTCGCGAGGTCACGCCCCTGTTGCCGGACGTTCCGGTGATCGCGAACCAGCATTGCCCCAAAATCACGAACCGCCTTCGAGTGCCCCTTGCTGATAGCGAGCGATGCTGTCTCCATATCATACGTGTTGGCTGCATCAAATATTGCTACGATTGTGGGATCGTCCAGCTTTGGTGCGTTGGCCTGGGCGTCGGCTGTGGAAGCAGGGAATCCGAAAGCGGCAGCCACAACTGCCATGGCGCCATATCTGAGGATGGTGCGGTTCTGCGAAATCATTTCGAAACCTCCAAGAGAGACAGAATGTTGTGAACTGCCTTGCTGGTTCGAGCTTATCGGACTCCCTGGAATAAGTCAAGTTTTTCTTTGACTTATTGGCTGAACGGCGTTAAAATGAGGGCAAATGACTGAATTGCGAAGACGATCTCCGAAGCCCCGTACCGACGCGACACGCGCTCGACTCCTCGCCTTGTTGCGAGAGGGCGCGTGGACCGTTGATGATCTCGCCGAACGTCTGGGCGTAACGGATAACGCGGTACGCTTTCATCTGGACGCGCTCGAGCGCGCGGGAACCGTGCGTAAGGAGGGAGTGCGGAGGCCTCGCGGCGCGGGACAACCCGCATCTCTCTTCTCGCTCAGCGCGGGCGGAGAGGAAGCATTCTCCCGGGCTTACGCACCGGTGCTGATTGCGTGCCTGGAGGAGCTCCGCGACCGAACCCCGGCTCCGCAGCTCGTCGCGTTTCTCAGGCGCGTCGGCAAACGAGTCGCAAGTAGTATCGATCATCCGACGGGCTCACTTTCATCACGCGTGACCGGCGCGTCGGATCTACTCAATTCGCTTGGCGGATTGACGGCGGTTGAGAAATCGGGCGGGACGTACCGCATCGTCGGACGTGCATGCCCGCTGTCGGCCGCTGTCGAGGCGGATCATTGCGTGTGTGCCGCCGTCACTTCCATGGTGGCCGAAGTGGTCGGCGCGGAGGTGACGGAGCGGTGCGATCGTTCGGGACGTCCAAAGTGTTGCTTCGAGATTTCTTCAGACCACAGCGCCCGAACGACCGCTCACGGTTGACAGTCGGCGATTACTGGACCGTGATGGTTCCCGACATCGCCGTCCCGTGCTGGGAACAGTGATAGTTGTAAGTCCCGGCCACGGCGAAATTCCTGCTAAAGCTCCCCTGATCCTGCGTCGGCGACGTGGTGCCGTCGTCGAAGGTCACGCTGTGCGCCACGCACGTCTGGCCATTGTAGGAATCACCCGTGCAGCTGTTCCACGCCCATTTCACCGTCGTTCCGACTGCGACGGTCTTTGTGCCTGGGGTGAACATGTTGTTGCTCACGGAAATCCCGTCGGCTGGCGGAGGAGTGTTGACGCCGTTGTTCGTTGGACTGGTGGTGCCGCCACCACCGCCGCCGCAACCGTAGAGTGAGGCTACCGCCAGCATTACAAAAACACCTTTCATGATGAAACGCCTCCCGACGCATCTGGTTTCTGAGGAGACGCTACCCAGGCGCGCAGGACGCAACAAGCGCTTTTACTGCGCGGGCCGGTGGATGACCGCAATCAGGCGGTGAGCGGTGGCGACGAATCGCCCCGCGGTTAATCACGCCGCGTCGTGTATGGTCTTGAGCTGGATGATCTTGAGGCGGCGCGTCGTCGCCGGAAGCTTGAGCACGACTGTCTCACCGACGCTTCTTCCCACCAGTGTCTTGCCGATCGGCGACGACATGCTCACGTGCCCCTCCTCGAACTCCACCGAGTCGCCGAATACCAGGCTGTAGCTCTCGCGCTCGCCCGTCTTTTCGTCCTGCACTACCACCTGCGAGCCGAGTCCGACCTTGTCGGAGGGAATCTGGGTTACGTCGATCTGCGATAGCTTGCTCAGACGCTGGCGCAGCTGTCCCAGGCGCGCCTGGACGAATTGCTGCCGCTCGAGCGCCGCCTTGTACTCGCTGTTCTCGCGAAGATCGCCCAGCTCGACCGCTCTGCGAATCTCCTGTGGAAGCGTGATGCTCAGCTCGTGCTGGAGACGTTGGGCCTCCTCGCCGAGCTTTATCTTGAGTTGTTCGATCATGCGACGCGAGCCTTCCTGAAGGTCCTTCGCCTTTACCGAAAAACGAGCGCCCGACCGCGATGAAAGGCCGGGCGCCCGCTAATCCAAGCTAGAGTGTCTTCCCCCGGGAGGCAATCACCCGGGGTAGGCGAGTATGGCGACCGCCCTATCGATGCTGCGGAAGCTTGGAATCTGTGTGGTCGATCGTGGCCGGCTCGGTGGATGACTTCTCGTACTCCTGCCTCAGCTTCGACATCATCGCTTCCCGCCGGTCGAACAGCCTCTTCAATGGCCGCGGCTGGTGCCGCGCAAAAGCGTAGGACGTGAGGAGCGGCAGCGCGACGGTCGAATCCAGATAGCAAACCACCGCATCCGGCAACCGGTCGGGATCGATCTTGCCCCAGCTTACCGCTTCCGCCGGCGTCGCGCCGGAGAGTCCGCCCGTATCCGGGCGCGCATCCGTGATCTGCAGGAAGTAGTCGTGTCCCTTTTCGTCGATCCCGAGAACCTCCTGGATCTGCGGCTCCGTCTGGAGCATGAAGTTCTTCGGACTGCCGCCGCCGAGAATCATGACACCACTCTTCCCTCCCCCGCGCTTGGCATCGAGAACAATCGAAGCCGTCTCGTTCACATCGCGATTGGGATCGAGCAGGAGCTTATTCCCGTCGAGCGCCACCGCCGCGATGTTCATTCCGATCGAGCTGTCGCCGGGCGATGACGTATAAATCGGAACAGCAGCGGAGTACGCGGCTGACAGCAGCGATTTCTGCCCGATGCCAAGCGCCTTCTCCCGCTCACGGACGTACTTGCCGGCGAGGTTGTGAAACTCCGCACTCGACATCGCTCGCTGGAATTCCTTTCCCGTGATGATCTTCCGGAAGAACGCATCGGTCGAAAGAAGCACGTCGTAGTCGAAGAAGATGTCGTAGATGCGGACGACTCCTTCCTCGCGCAGCACGACGTCCGATTCCTGCGCGTTGCCGCGGTGCATCGCGAGTCCGAGCCCGAAGTGCGCGTCGTGGTAGAGATTCGCACCGGTCGAGATGATCCAGTCGACGAATCCTCCCTCTATGAGCGGGATGAGCGACGACATTCCCAGGCCCGCCGGCGTGAGCGCGCCGGTGATGGAAAGACCGACCGTGACATCGGGCTCGAGCATCTTCCCAGTGAAGAGCTGGCACGCTTCGCGAAGCCGCGCGGCGTTGTAGGCGAGGTAGGTTCCCTCGATCAGCTCGGCGACGGTCTCTTTCCCATCGATGCGGCGAGGATCGATTCGCTGTCCCTTCAGAAAGCGGCTGCCCTCATGCGCGGTGTGCTTTACTCCCTGCTTCTCACGTGCTTCCGCGGCGAGCTTCTGCTGCGCCTTGGGTCCGGCCGCCGACGCCTTGCCGTGACGCGACGACTTGAAGCCGCCGCGCCCTCTCCCCTCTCCGTTGCTCTTACTGCTTTTTGCCATCTTGCTTTCCTTCCACAATGTCGTCGAACCGCCGTCCAGCGGTCTTGCCCAGCGACTTGTACGCGGAGATGATCGCATTGGCTGCTTCGGCCGGATCGTCCGTCACGAGCATGAGATCCAGATCCCCGTCCGAGATCTTCCCCTCGCTCAGGACTCGAGCCTGGAGCCAGCGTAGCAGCCCCGCCCAGTAGTAGCGGCCGAACAGAATGACGGGGAACCGGTAGATCTTCCCTGTCTGAATGAGCGTGAGCGCCTCGAACAGCTCGTCGAGAGTGCCGAAACCGCCCGGGAAGATGACGAACGCCACCGAGTACTTGATGAACATCGTCTTCCGAACGAAGAAATACTTGAAGTGGATGAGCGTGTCGACGTACGGGTTCGCGCCCTGTTCGAATGGGAGCTCGATGTTGCAGCCGATCGATCTGCCTCCGCCGAGCCGCGCTCCCTTGTTCCCGGCTTCCATGATACCCGGTCCGGCGCCGGTGATGATGTCGAAGCCAGCCACGGCCAGCAGCCGCGCGGTTTCCACCGCCGCATCGTAGTGGGGGTCGTCGGGTCCGATGCGCGCGGAACCGAAGATCGTTACCGCTTTCTCAACCGACGCGAGAGTGTCAAATCCGTCGATGAACTCGCCCATGATGCGCAGCACGCGCCACGGATCGGTTCTCGTGAAGTCGATGCGCGGCCCCGACTGTTGCAGGAGTTTTTCGTCTTCGGTGACGGGCGACGAGTCGCGAATGGCGTCGTCCACCGTGCGAAGGACAACCTCGAGTTTTCCCGGGGCCTGCTGCGAGGGCGGCGTTCTTCCCGCCTTGAGATGCCCTTCCTCCGTCCGCTGCTTGAGTCCCTCGAGGGCCTTTTGCTCGGCGGAGGCCATTACTTCAGGATTGAGCTTCTTACCGCCGGCGGTGCGCGCCTTCGTTGACCTCAAGGCTCCAGGATTCGTCCGGCCGAAGTTGGATTTATCTTTTCTGTTCTTCATCGTTAGCCGCTGTCGCGGGCTCTGCTGCTCTCTTCATTGGGAAACTAAAGTTGCGTGCGTCTGCACAAAGCCCGCCAGGTGATGGTGCTCAGGTTGTCATGATCATAGCGGATGGAGTGAGACCGGATGCACTCGCTCGCTCCATTGACGGCGGTCATTTGCCCGCGCTCGCTGCACTTCGCGATGAAGGGCAGCTCTCTACCATTACGTCTGCATTTCCGTCCGTGACGGGACCTGCGTACGCGCCGTTCATCATGGGAAGATATCCGGGAAGCATCGGATTGCCCGGACTTCGCTGGTACGATCGCTCGCGGCGCATCGCCAGGCTGCCCGGACACTCGAGGAGTTACGTCGGGCCCGAGATGCGCCTCGTGGATCGGGACATTGACCGCGCGTCGCCGACCATCTTCGAGCTCGCCAAGCCGAGCCTCGGCGCGCTGAGCGTGATCGGGCGCGGACTCCGGCGCCGCGAGCGCATAGGTCAGAGTCCCGGGTTCGTCGCGCGGGCGGGGGCGACCCACTTTCGCGGAAATGTCCGCGGCTGGCTCGCGATCGACCAGCAGGTGGGAGAGGAAGCCGCGCTGCGTCTGCGCACGCAGCGCGTGAAATTCGCGTTCATCGCTCTTACCGGAATCGACAAGACGTCACACGCCGAAGGTCAGGATGCCCGGATCGTCGGCGATGCGATGCGGATCGTGGATGACACCGTAGCGCAGATCCGTTCCGACGCGGAGCGCGATGGGCGATGGAAGAAGATGCACCTTTGGGTGGGAAGCGATCATGGACATTCGCCCGTGCGCGAACATGAGGATCTCGTCGCGCTGATCTCCGGGTGGGGATACACCACCCTCGCGCACCCCTGGGCGTTCAATGCTTCCGCGGATATTGCCGTGATGGTGAGCGGCAACGCGATGACGCACCTGTACCTGGATCTCGAGCAGAAGACTCGCCCCTGGTGGCCGTCACTAGGTGATAGGTGGAACGATCTGGCTGAGAGTCTCCTCTCCCGTGCATCGGTCGATCTGTTGATTCTCCCCACCAGTCCGGCGTCGTGCGAAATTCGCGCGAGGGACCGGGGCTCCGCGACGCTCACATGGAGCGAGTCCAGATACGTCTACACGCCACAGAGCGGTGATCCGCTTGGCATCGGCGTGCAGAATTCGCTCACTGATGGCGAAGCGTACGATGCAACGATGGAGAGTGATTACCCCGATGCGCTCGTGCAGATCGCGCATCTCATCGCGTCTCCCCGCTGCGGCGACATCGTGCTGTCGGCAGCGCGGGATTGGGACTACCGGGCCAGGTACGAGCCGATTCCGCATGTCTCGTCGCATGGAGCGCTGCATCGGGAGCACATGCTCGTACCGTTGCTATTGAACCGTCCGCCCGCGAGGGTGCCGCGACGCACCGTTGATGTGATGCCGAGCGCTCTGGTGGCGCTCGGCATCGACGTGCCGAAGACTCTGGACGGAGTTTCTTTCTTCTAGACGACTACTGGACGG
>Ga0193719_10000268_pt1 | contig 18581 bp, 13 predicted proteins | sample U2a2metaG_FD_160103 | JGI IMG/M metagenome (GOLD analysis project Ga0193719, IMG submission 160103) | Soil microbial communities from a riparian zone of the East river system, Colorado, United States - U2a2 | ecosystem: Environmental > Terrestrial > Soil > Riparian zone | place: USA: East... | reverse complement strand
GCGGGTCTCCTTGGTCGCTCGCTTGACGCGGCCTACGAGGACACCCTCACCTCCCTGCACAGATCCGTAACTGCGCGCGCCTTCGGCGCGTGATGCGTGGCGGTAGCGCGGGTTTCGCGCGTGCTCCCTAGCGGCCGTCTCGACGCTCCCCGCGCCGCCTTGGCGGCGCGACGTCGTTTGTGCGAGGCGAGGCTTCGACTCGATTTCAATCGCGTCGCGGCGATTGAGCTGGAGTGCGGGCGTTTCAGACCAGGGGTGGAAGGGAAGTCGGAGGGGGTCCTCGTAGGCGACAACCCACGAGCGACCGGTAACCGGTGACGCCGCCTGCGGAGCGAACCGTTGATCAGCTGCGCAAAGACTTACGTGGAGCGCCGACGAGCGAGAGCCTGGAGCCGAAGAGGACCCCCTCCGACGTACCGACGCGCCGAGATCTAAAACGCCAACCGCTCGAACCTCACTCCATTGCGAAGACGCGATTGAAAATCACGTCGAACGCGAAGCTCTTGGGCTTGGTCTTTTGCTCCATAATATCCGCGATGCGCTCGAGGCGCGCCGGAATGGCCATGATCTTCTCCTGCGCTGCGCGGCCGAGATCGTTCAGCCCCTCCATCGTGTCGATCGACCAGTACTTGATCAGCTCCTCGACGATCCTGAGATAATCCCGGGGCCCATAGATCTCCGCGCGTCTCACCACGTCGGCGAGCTCGCGGAAATGGGGCATGTTGACTCCGGGCATGTCGATCGCCGGCATGATCTTGGAGGCCGCGACCAGACCCTGGTTCGGATCCCTCTCCATCACCGCCTTGAATACGGAGCGGTAGAACGTGTAATGCCGTGCTTCCTCCTTCGCGACGTTCTGCAGCACCGTTCCGATCGTCGGCTCGTACTGCGAGGCGAACTTGCCGGTGTTGGCGTGTGAGACCTGCGTCGCCCTCTCCTGGAGCGACGTGTATACGAAGACGCGATAGGGATCGCGGTCCCACTCGGGCTCGAAGCCCGCCTTGATGTACTCGAACTGCATCTTCTCGATCACTACCGGATCGAATACGCCAGCGTCCCGCGTGTAGTCGTGCAGAATCGCGCCGTGCCGGTCCTCCTCCGCCGTCCAGAGGTTGTTCCACTTCGCCCAGATGCTATCTGTGCCGAGGTACACCGCGAGGAGGCGGTGGAAGTGAGGCAGCCCCTCTTCGGTGAGGAGATTGAGCGCCAGCGCGACGCGCGCCGGGTCGCTTATCCCTCTCGCGCGTTCTTTCAGCGCCTTGAGATGACGGTCAGGGTCCTCTCCCGGCGGCGGCTCCAGCAGCTCCGCGGGGAACCAAAGCACACGTTTGGCTTCGTGCGCCGCCATCAACTCCACCACCAGGGGCTCGAGGTCGGCGAGCACCTCGATCTTCGACAACGTCTCTTCTTCTACTGGATTCACTCGCGACCTCGGACAGTATTAACGACGCGGCGACAGCCCCGCTGACGGCACGGAGAAGTAGAAGCTACCCAAACACACGTCGCCGCGCGCGTCCTGAACGGGCTCCGGCGGCATGCCCTTTTAACATAAGCCTCACACAAGTGGGAGAAAAGTAGAAATCCACAATCCCTCCCAGGAGGTAGGCGGTTCGTCCTCGCCCGGAAATTGCGGCCTGACGCTTGCGCATCAGGATTACTCACTCAGACGCGGTCCGCGTCAGGACAATCCACCGCTAGCAGGATGGATGTCCACCGGCCACGACTGACAAACTCGAATATCGCGGCAGGAGATGGATAATGGCAGACCAGGCCGACAACAAAGGGGACAGAATGGACGAGCGAAGCATACGTAGCAGCGGAGTGGGAGGCGGCGGCAGTGGAACGATCAGTGGGACGAGAGGAGAGAGCGGAGCGGAGTCACGCAGTACAGGCGGTGTGAGTCGCAAGACTCCCCGCGGATTCGCGGCGATGGATCCCCAGGCGCAGCGCGCAATCGCGGCGAAAGGTGGGCGCGCCGCCCACCAGAAAGGAACCGCGCACGAATTCACGAGTGAAGAGGCCAGAATTGCGGGAAGAAAGGGTGGTGAAGCATCCCGCGGCGGTCGCCGGTCGAGCGAAGCGAGCGACAATAACAACTGATCGACCAGGCCGGACGGAAGCGAACGAGGCACGGATCTCTCCGTGCCTCTTCGTTTTTTTCGGAACCCAGGCTCCTCGACTAAAACCGATCGTGCCCTGCACTGTTTCTGGGCGCGGACCCACAATCCCTCTCGCCGCAAACTCGTTCTGAGATGCTGGCGGAACTTGTGGTGTTCGGCCCCGTAGTTGCATCCACATGTTTCTGGTAGAGAAAGCCCGCTCGTTACTCCTCCCCGCCGTAAAATGATGGACCCCGGGCAAGAACCCACCGCCGACGACCTCCGCGAGTTCTCGCGCCAAGCGCGCGACGCCGGGAGGAGTCCCCGAAATCAACTGGCTACAACGGAGATTGCGGACGCACCCCTGAAACGAGACGAGCACGAGGACCTCATATCGGCCCTCGAGGAGCTTCGCCTCGCCGACGAAGAGCTGCGGGCGCAGAGCGAGGCGTTTGCTGCCACGAGTCGCGCCCTGGATCAGGAACGCCGCAAGTTTCGCGAGCTGTTCGATTTCGCGCCCGACGCATATCTCATCACCGATCTGTACGGAACGATACGCGAAGCGAATGTCGCCGCCGGGCGGCTGCTCGGCGTCGATCCGAGATACCTCGTCGGAAAGCTGCTTCCGTCATTCTTTGAGGAATCAGCGCGGAAGCAATATCCCGAACAGGTCGACCAGCTCTGTGACCGGGATCTCCTCGACGATTGGGAGATGTGGCTTCACCCCCGCCGCGGGGCGATGGCCAGAGTCTCCGCCTCGGTGGCGCGATCATCGAGAAACTACCTGGCTGCTGAATACCGCTGGATCATCCGCGACGTCACCGCCCGGCGACAGGCGGAGGAAGCGATTCGGGAAGAAAAGCGCGAGCTCGAGCTGCGAGTCAAATCAGGAACAGTTCAGCTCGCCGCCGCGCAACGGATCAAGGACGACCTCCTCATGAGCGAGCGCAAGGCGCGCGAGGAGGCGGAAGCAGCCAATCGCGCGAAATCCGACTTCCTCGCTCTGCTCAGCCACGAATTCCGGACTCCGCTACAGGCGATATTCGGATACACTGAGCTGCTCGAGCGCGAGATTCACGGCCCGCTTACGCAGGCGCAGCGCCGCGATCTCCAGCGAATTCAACAGAGCCAGCAGCTTCTGCTCGGATTGATCACCGCGATACTCGACTTCGCCCGAATCGAGAGCGGGCAGGCGATCGAGACGCACCTGGCTCCGACTGCATTGAACGAAATTCTTGGCAACATGGAAGGATTGATCGGTTCTCAGCTTGAGACGAAGGACCTGAAGTACCAGTATCGCTGTGACGACGTGTCCACTGCCGCGCGTGCGGACGCCGCGAAGGTGCAGCAGATCCTGCTGAACCTTCTCGCCAACGCGATAAAGTTCACGCCGTTCGGCGGCAGAATTCTACTCGAGTGCGAATCCGAGCCGGATGCAGTCGCGATTCACGTCATCGACAGCGGCATTGGAATCCCCGGCGACAAACTGGAAGCCGTATTCCAGCCGTTCGTTCAGATTCGGGCGAGGAATGCCTTGAGCAACGGCACCGGACTCGGACTCGCGATCAGCCGCAGACTCGCCAACGCCATGGGTGGTTCACTCACCGCCGTGAGCGATCTGGGCAAGGGCTCAAACTTCACTCTCCGGCTCCAGAAGGCTTGAGTTGCGAAAATAGCCGGCCGCCACACGGGGAAAAGCTCAGGACGCTGCCGCGGCGGCCGCTGCTCCCACGGGGCCCTTCACCGAGCACTGCTCCAGCATGTCCACCAACTCGTGCATCGTCGTGATCCCGCGATCGCGAGCGTAGTACCTTCGGATCTCCTTGTATCGCTCGTCTTTGGGGAGAAGCAGTCCCTTCTCCAGCACCCATTTCTGTAGCGGGCTCGGCCGCGGCCCCCACCAGCCGCAATCCTGGAATTTGTTGTTCAGCAGGATCACGATCGGGATCGATCGCGATTTTCCGGTGAGGTGGCTGTCCATGATGTCCAGGTTTTCATCACGGGCGAGAATGCGCATGTCCATGTTGCTCACCGACTCGGCGAGCTTCGCAACGACCGGAACGATGTTCACAGAATCGCCGCACCAGTCCTCGCTCAGCACCAGCAGGTGCCAGTGTCCGCCGATTGCCTCGACGCGCGCGGATATCTCGAGCGGGATTACGACGTGGTGCGTGATCCCCGCCCACATCGCCTGGTCCTTGATCGGACGAGCCATGAACTCGCCGAACGTTTCCCCTTCACAGTATCGTGCCTTGGTTATCATCGGATTTTAATTCTAGCGGAGCATGTCAACGTGAATGATTCCGTCCTCCTCGTACGGATCGGAGACGGTCTTGAATCCGAGGCCGAGATAGAAATCCTCGAGCCGGCGCTGCGCCGCGATCCTGATGGGCTGGCCCGGCATCAGGGAGTCGATACGTCGCAAAGCTTCAGCCATCAACGCTCTGCCCTTGCCGGTTCCCCGCACTTCCGGCGCGGTGACGACTCGTCCAATCGATGCTTCATCGTAGCGCACTCCCGGCTCGAAGATGCGCGCATACGCCACGAGTACTCGCCCGGTCGAGCCCTGCGACCAGCCGAGCAAATGCCAGGCGCTGGGATCGCGTCCGTCGGAGTCGGGATAAGGGCAGTTCTGCTCGACTATGAAAACCGCCTCGCGAAGCCGCACGACGGAGTAGAGGTCGGCCGCCGTCAGCTCGCTGAAGCGGGACCACTGCCAGAAAAAATCGTCCGGGCCGCGCGAGGCAATGGCGGGGCTCGACGCGGATCGCGCGCTTGTCTTACTCATTACCGGTGCCTATTGTGAGCCGTTGAACCGTCCTCATCCGATAAAAATAACATGCAAAGAAGCACGTTCGGCCTTCTCATCCCGGGAGTTCTGCTCGCAGCGTCTTGTTCGCCTCCGCCTTCGGCACAGGTGGAGCCGCGACCGATCGCCGTCACGGTCGCATCCGATGTCACGCTCGGCCTCGCGCGCGATCCGGCCCTCGCTGCCGCCATCGGAGACATCTCGGCGTCGGAGATTCGAGCGACGGACTCGACGCTCGTCTCCTTCGGCACTCGCCACACGATGAGCGATACGCTCAGCAACACCCGCGGAATTGGAGCGGCGCGCCGGTATCTGTTCAACAAGCTGGATGGCTACAGCAAGGCGTGTGGGGGATGTCTCCGCGTCGAGTACGATCCCGCAATGATGGAGATGCGTGGTCATCCCCAGCGGCCAGTGGTCAACGTCGTCAATGTGCTCGCCTGGCTGCCGGGCCGCGATACCACGAGAGTGCTGGTGATGGGAGGCCACTACGATTCGTGCATCTGCGCGCGCAGTGATCTCGGGCCGTTGGCGCGATTCGAGGCAACACAGGACGCGCCCGGTGCCGACGACGATGGATCCGGAACCTCGGCCGTCGTGGAGCTCGCGCGCGTATTCTCGAAGCATTTTCCGCGGGGACTGGAGGCGTCGGTCATCTTCGTCGCGTACTCCGGTGAGGAAGAGGGACTGTACGGTTCGACGCACCTCGCCCAGAGACTTCACGCTGCCGGTTACAAGGTCGTCTCGGCCTTCACTGACGACATTGTCGGCAACGTGGTAGCGGAAGATGGAAGCGTCGACTCAACGAGCGTCAGAATCTTTGGCGCCGAACCGGACAACGGACCGAGCAGAGAGCTCGCGCGTTATGCGTGGGCGACGGGAACGATCTACAATTCGTCGTTTCAGATTCTCCCCGTGTTCAGGCTCGATCGCATATCTCGCGGGGGAGACCACAGTCCCTACGTGAGTCTGGGCGATCCGGGTCTTCGCTTCACCGAAAGACTTGAGAACTACAAGCGCCAGCATCTGCCGACCGACGATTTCGCCCACGTGAACTTCGGTTACGTCGCGAACGTCGCCAGACTCAACGCATCCGTCGTCGGGACGCTCGCCAACGCCCCTGCGCCTCCGGCCGCGCTCGCGCGTCGCGATCAGGCATCGGGCGGACAGAAGTGGATGATCACCTGGGGCCCCGTCCAAGGCGCCGCGAGGTACGAGGTTCTTTTCCGCCGCACGACGGCGCCGACCTATGAGAGGATTTATCAGGCGGGCGCGGCGGCGTCATTTCTGCTTCCCGATCAGCTCGACGACGGGTGGGCGGCGGTTCGCTCCGTCGGCGCGAACGGGCATCGCTCGCTTACGAGCGCGGTCCCTCCGCCCTGTCCGACGCTGACCACGCGGGCCGATTCCGTCGCCGCGGGGGATCTCATCAGGAACTGCATTCGCGCGCCGGGGCGCTAACAGCAAGCGCCCGGCGAACATAGAGGGAGACGTTGTGCAGCGCTGACACAATCGTCTTTCTTGAGAAGATCAGCGGGCCCTGCGTAGTGCCGGAGCCGACACACTGTACCCTACCGTCGTCCTAATGAAGTCTTTCAACTCCTTTGCCGTTTTCCTTATCGTCGCGCTGGTCGCTTGCGGCCCGCCACCTCAAGCCCGCGTTGCCGCCGCCGCGCCGCCTCCGCCGATCAAGTACGTGGCCCCCGAGCTCGGCCTCAACAACTCCGGACTCGACACCGCCGTCGCCGGCAAGCTCGACAAGATCGTCAAGACGGCGATCGAGGAAGCGGTGGCCCCCGGTGTTGCAATCGCTGTCGGACGCAACGGACACATTGCCTACATGAAGGGCTACGGCTACATCGACTGGAATCAGCCGGGCTCCCCCGCGGTCGACACCAACACACTCTACGACCTCGCCTCGCTCACGAAGGTGATCGCGACCACGACGCTCGCGATGATTCTCGAGGAAGGCGGCCAGCTGGACATCAGTCGTACCGTGGTTTCGTACCTTCCCGAGTTCAATTCACCCGAGAAGGCGCAGATCACAGTCAAGCAGATCCTGACCCACAGCGGAGGGCTCGAGGCGGGCGCGAATATTTACTCCACGGCGCGCGGTCGCGACCAGTACCTCTATCAGATCAATGCCCGGCCGCTCGAGTACACGCCCGGCTCGAGCATGATCTACAGCGACTGGGACATGATTCTGCTCCAACTGGTGATGGAGCGGATCACCGGCAAGACGCTGGACGTCCTAGCCAACGAAAAGATCTTCAAGCCGCTCGGCATGATCGACACCCAGTTCCAGCCGTCAATCGCGCTCCGGTCGCGCATCGCGCCGACGCAGGTCGATGAGGCGCGCGGTGGCCTGCTATGGGGAACAGTACACGACGAGAATGCGTGGGCGATGGGCGGCGTTGCGGGACACGCCGGTCTCTTTTCCACCGCCAAGGATCTCGCCCTCTTCTCGATGATGATCCTGAACGGCGGTGAGGGCGCGAATGGAGTTCGGATCGTGAAGCCGGCGACAATCGCTCGTTGGACGGCGCGCCAGGGAAAGGAATCCACCCGCGCGCTCGGCTGGGATTCTCCCGAGGGAGGCTCGAGTGCGGGACAGTTCTTCTCGCCCTGGAGCTTCGGCCATACCGGATTCACCGGCACCTCGATCTGGATCGATCCCGAGAAGGATCTCTTCGTCGTGGTCCTCACCAATCGTGTGAATCCCACGCGCAACAACAACCGGCACGTCCAGTTGCGGCGGGATGTCGCGGACGCGGTTCAGCAGGCAGTGCTCGGCGCACGGATCGTGAACTGGGAAGCGCGATAATCTCAGCGTTAGTCAACGCCGTCGGCTGACAATAGATTCTCCGGCATGAGAATGCCGAAACCCGTCCGCCCCGCTCTAGCCGCCCTCGTCTTCGCCCTTTCGCTGGTAGCAGCCCGACAATCCGGCGCGCAGGCGCTGGAGCGGTTGTTCTATTACGTCGATCGCCAGGACAGCTACGAGAGCCTGGTAAAGAACATCGACCAGATCACGATACTCGGCCCTCAGGTCTACACGGTCGACAGCCTCGGCATCGTTTTCGGAGAGCTGGACTCGCGCGTCCTCGCGCTCGCCAAGGCGCACCGTGTCAAAGTGATGCCACTCGTGGTCAACGAAGCCTTCAACCAGCCGGCGCTGAGAAAGCTGTTGGCGGACACCGCGGCGCGGAGTCGCGCCACGCGGAGTCTGGTGCAGCTTTGTCAGCAGAACGGCTATTGGGGAATCCAGTTCGACATCGAGAACGTCAACATCCAGGATCGCGACCTTCTCACTGCCTGGTACCGTGAGACCGCGAGCGCGCTGCACCGCGGCGGCTTCACGCTCAGCATTGCCGTCGTGCATCGCACCGAAGACAACGCCGGTCCCACGGCCTACCACCGATTCCTTCAGGACAGCTGGCGCGTCGGATACGATCTCGCCGCCCTGGCGCAGGCCGGAGATTTCATCTCGCTCATGACTTACAGCGAGAACACACGTCGCACTCCACCCGGTCCCGTGGCGAGTCTGCAGTGGATGCGCGAGAACATCGACTATTTCCTCAAGTACGTTCCGCGCGAGAAGTTATCGCTGGGAATTCCTACGTACGGCGATCATTGGTTCGCGCGGGAAGACCGCACCATTCCCGAGCGCGCCAGATCATGGAGCGAGACCGTTGGCTGGACGTGGGGCTCGAGCATCGCCGAACGCCACGGTGCCGCAATGCAGTGGGACAGCGTAGCGGGAGTGCCGTACGCCTACTTCTCGAACGGCGGCGTGTACGAATGGGTCTTCCTCGAGAACGCGCGCAGCTTCAGGGAGAAGATGAGTCTCGCGCGGTCGTACCGCCTGCGTGGATTCTCGGTGTGGGTGCTGGGGCCAGAGGATCCCGCGATCTGGGACATTCTGAAGGCGGAGCCGAGGCCCTGAACCCGCGAAGCACACGAGCATGATGCGAACGTAGAGCGTAAATTTATAGCGTGTCTTCTTCTTCTCACTGATGCCAGCTTCCAGGGAACGAGTCCCCTTAGTAATCGTCGAGTACGACGAAATCGCCCGCACGATCGCCCGGCGCATCGCCGAAATCATCAAGGAACGTCGGCGAGCAGGGGGACATGCAGTGCTCGGACTCGCCACCGGCAGTACCCCAATTGGTATCTATCGCGAGCTGATCAAGATGCACCGCGAGGAAGGCCTCGACTTCTCCGACGTCGTGACTTTCAACCTCGACGAGTACTACCCCATGAAGCCGGACAGCATCCACAGCTATCACCGGTTCATGCGGGAGAATCTGTTCAACCACATCAACGTGCGTCCGGAGAACATCCACATCCCCCGCGGCGATGTCCCGCGCGACGACGTTGATGAGGAGTGCGATGCGTACGAGGCCGCGATCCAGAAGGCGGGCGGAATCGATCTTCAGATACTCGGTATCGGAAAAACCGGCCACATCGGTTTCAACGAGCCGGGCTCCGGAGCGGACTCACGCACCCGTCGCATCTCGCTGGACACTGTTACGCGCCGCGACGCGGCCGGCGACTTCTTCGGCGAAGACAACGTCCCGACGGAAGCTATCACGATGGGCGTGGCGACGATCATGGAGGCGAAGGAGATCGCGCTCGTTGCAACGGGTGAGCACAAAGCCGCCATCATTCAGCGCGCGGTCGAGGGGGAGCCTGATCCCGATGTTGCCGCGACGTATCTGCAGCAGCACTCGAATGCCGTGTTTTACGTTGATTTCGCGGCGGCGGCGGACCTCACGCGCATTCGAACGCCGTGGGTGATCGGCGAGATGAAGTGGACGCGCGAGAAGGAGATCGATGCAGTCATCTGGTTGAGCGAGACCACACAGAAGTCGGTTCTCAAGCTCGACGAGAACGACTACCGCGAGCACCATCTCAGCTCGCTACTGGCGCGCCACGGAAAGGCGGGACCACTCAACGGTGAAGTTTTCAACGCCTTGATCGCGAAAATCCGCGGACGGAGCAAGCTCCCGTCCGGCAAACGCGTGGTCGTGTTCTCGCCTCACCCGGACGACGATGTCATCTCGATGGGTGGAATGCTCAACAAGCTGCACCAGAACAAGAACGGCATCCTCGTCGCCTACATGACATCGGGGAATATCGCCGTATTCGACCACGAGGTGCGCCGCTACGCGGACTTCTTGCGGCGCTTCGGGAACGACTTCGATATCAACGATTCGACCGCCGGCGCGCTGATCGAGGAGGTGGAAGAATTCCTCGATTCGAAGCAGGTGGGCGAGATCGATGCCTTTCCCGTGCAGGTGATGAAGCGCGCGATCCGCGAGGCGGAGGCGGTCTCCGGTATCGAGACGTTCGGGATGAAGCGCGAGCAGGCGCGCTTTCTGAACCTGCCCTTCTACCAGACCGGCAAGGTCAAGAAGGATCCCATCCGCCCGGAGGACGTGCGAATCGTCCTCGATTTACTCGAGGAGCAGAAGCCGGAGCTGGTGTTCGTTGCCGGCGATCTCTCCGATCCCCACGGCACGCACAGGATGTGTCTCGAGGCCATACAGGGGGCGCTCGCCCAGTACTCGGGGACGCCGCCGGAGGTGTGGTACTATCGCGGCGCCTGGCAGGAGTGGGAAATCGCCGAGGCCGACGTGCTGGTCCCGCTGTCTGAGGACGAGCTGCGGGCGAAGAAGATGGCGATCTTCAAACACCAGAGTCAGAAGGACCGCGCTCCCTTCCCTGGGCAGGACGACCGGGAGTTCTGGCAGCGCGTCGAGGAGCGGAACCGCAACACCGCGCAGCGGGTCGACCGCCTCGGCCTCCCCGAGTATTTCGCGATGGAGGCGTACGTCGTTCGACGTGGTGGCGCGCCGATAGAATCGGAAATGGTCGCGACGAGTTCGCTCGCCGAGAGAGAAACCGCGCGCCCGAGAGCGGTAACGGCCAAAGCCGCGCGCTGATTCGCCACAGTCGACAGCTGCCAGCGTTGGGATCTTTGCCGGTACGTCGGAGGGGATCCTCTTCGGCTCCAGGCTCTCGCTCGTCGGCGCTCCACGTAAGTCTTTGCGCAGCTGATCAACGGTTCGCTCCGCAGGCGGCGTCACCGGTTACCGGTCGCTCGTGGGTTGTCGCCTACGAGGACCCCCTCCGACTTCCCTCTGAGTCCAACGCGGGCGCACACGTCGTTGTCGCGCCTCCGCGCGCTTGCCGAAGCCCTCGCGCGGTCCCATCTCGGCGAGCGCGGGAGCGCGCCGAGCGAAGCTCGGCTCGCCCGTGAGAAGGGGGACAAGGCGCCGACTTACGAAGCAAGATGTGCAACCCCCGTGGCGCAGAGCGCCACTGCAGTTACAGATCTGTGCAGGGAGGCGAGGGTGTCCTCGTAGGCCGCGTCAAGCGAGCGACCAAGGAGACCCGCGACTGAGCGGAGCGAAGGAGCGCAGTTAGGGGCTCCGCCAGAGCGAGTGTGCGGCCGAAGGGGACACCCTCGCCGACCACGTGCAGAGGCACAAGTCGCAGCGACGCGAACTAGACCTTCAGTATGATTTTCCGGCGATAGAGAACCAGCAGGATGCCGTACCAGAGCAGCACGAACGCGATCGCAAACGCCAGCGACGCCACGCGTGGGGGAAGCCAAGGCAGAAACACCGATTGGTAGATCGCATCCTGGACCGCTGTGGATTTGCCGCCATAGTTGACGTGCCAGAGCGTGTAGATGAGACGAGCCATCACGCCCGAACCCACGAACGCCACGATCGGGTTCACTCCAAAGACCACGAACGGCTTGGTCCACCACTTCACGTTCACGTAGTCGACGATCCACATGATCGTCGCCAGCGCTACGCACGCCATTCCCGCAGTGAACAACACGTAACTGCTAGTCCACAGACTCTTGTTGATCGGGAACGACCAGTTCCACATCAGGCCAAGCACCATTGCGATCGATCCGGCGGCGAAGAGTCCGCTGATCCGCTCGAGGAGCGGCTTCTCCTTCAGCGCCAGCCAGCGCCCAGCGATGACGCCCAGCATCGCCGTAGCGATCGCCGGGATCGTGGACATCGGACCCTCGGGATCGAACGTTACGCTGCCGACCCAGGTGTGGTTCGTTCCCAGGATCAGTCGATCGAGGTACGCGGCGAGATTTCTGTCCTTGGTGTGAAGCAGCACCGCGCCGATCGCGTTTTCACCAGGAACGGGGATCAGCGTCATCGCAAACCAATACCCGAGTAGCAGCGTGCCGATGATGATGACCTGCTGCTTGAGTGTCGTCTTGAGTGTCAGAAGCCCCGCGCAGATGTACACTATCGCGATCCTCGGCAGTACTCCGAGAATGCGGACGTGCTCGATGCGGAAGATGATCCGGTCCCACGCCGTGGCGTTGGGAAGTGAATCGATCGTTCCCCATTGATAGAACGGGAACATCGCCATCGCGAAGCCGAGCAGGTAGATGATGATTCCCCGCCGGAGGATCTGCTTGACGAGAGCGGCATCGTTGTCGCCCCGCGCGCGCCGTGCCGACATCGAGAGGTACGTCGTGATGCCGACGATGAAGAGGAAGAAGGGAAAGATCAGATCGGTGGGTGTCCAGCCATCCCATGCGGCGTGCTCGAGCGGCGGAAAGATCGCGCTCCAGGTGCCGGGATTGTTCACCAGGAGCATGCCCGCGATCGTGATGCCGCGAAAAACATCAAGCGAGATCAGACGCTCGCGCGGCGCCGATGATGCGACGGCCGAGGTCGTCGCGTCGTAGCGCGTTGAAACCGTGCGCGGTGCCGCGGCTGTGCTCATACGTCCTCTGAGTACTGAGTAATGGTGGCTGCTACTATATATACATATACGAGCGGCCCCGGTGTCGCGTTACTGACTTTCCTTCCTTCCACATCTAGATGATATCTGATCCACTCAGCGATGCGCGCATCGTAGACTCGTGGCGCAAGAACGCGTCGCCCTGGACCACGGCCGTGAGGGAGAATCAGATCGCGAGCCGTGCGCTCGTCACGAATAAGGCGATCGTCGATGCAGTCCTGAGCAGATCGCCGCGGACGGTGCTCGACATCGGGTGCGGCGAGGGATGGCTCGCGCGAGCTCTCGCCGAGCACGGCGTCAGTGCAGTCGGCGTCGACGTCGTCCCCGCGCTCATCGAGCAGGCGAGGAAGGCCGGCGGCGGAGAGTTCAGGATATCGTCGTACGAGGACATCGCCGCCGGTCGCCTCGATGTCAGAGTTGACCTCGTCGTTGCCAACTTCTCGTTGATCGGCAAGGAATCAGTCGAGGGCGTCATACGGCGCGCGCCATCGCTTCTCAATTCCCGCGGGTCGCTTGTCATTCAGACACTCCACCCCGTCGCATCGTGCGGCGACGAGTCATACGCGGACGGATGGCGTACGGGCTCGTGGGCTGGATTCAGCGAGGAATTCTCGGACCCGGCTCCGTGGTATTTCCGAACGATGGAGAGCTGGGAGACGCTTCTCGCCGACAGCGGATTCAGAATTCTCGAAACGCGAGAGCCCGTCCATCCCGAAACGGGCAAACCAGCGTCGGTAATCTTCATCGCCGAATAAAGTCAAGCGCGATTCTCCGTCTTGCCCGCCTGAGTACCCGTCTGTAACGTAGGGCACTTCTCACCGGCAAGGCCCCATCACACTGGGGACCACGCGACTCGGAGATCCTCTGATGATGCTCACTATCCTCCGCCGCGGCGCACTCCTCCTGGTGCTCGCGATCGTTTCACCATTCGCTTTGGCCGCACAACAGGCCACCGGCACCGTCAGCGGACGAGTGACCGACGCATCAGTCGGACGAGGTCTGCCCGACGTCGCGGTCCTCGTCACTGGCACCCGCTTTGGCACACTGACGGGTCCGAATGGCGAGTACACGATCACCGGCGTGCCCGTCGGCGCCCGCACGCTCACGGTTCGGCGCATCGGATACCAGCCGACCACGGAAACCGTCACCGTCGTTCCCGGAGCGACTGCGACCGCCGACGTCGCGCTCCGAGTGAGCGCCGTGAACCTGAGCGAAGTCGTCGTTACGGGAACAGGCACCGCCACCGAGAAGCGCAAGGTGGGAACGAGCATCGCCACGATCGACTCCTCGCTCCTCAGCAGAGCTCAGGCAGTTACCGTCGATCAGGCGATGCAGGGAAAGATTCCAGGCGCGCAAATCACTCAGAACTCGGGCAGCCCCGGCGGCGGCGGAATCTCCGTGCGCCTCCGCGGCGTCAACTCATTCATCTCCGGCTCGGACCCGCTCTACATCGTCGATGGAGTGATCGTCGACAACGAGTCCGGTCAGCTCGCCGACCTCGGAGGCCGCTCCAATCCGCAGAACCGGCTCGCCGATCTCAATCCCGACGACATCGAGCACATCGAGATCATTCGCGGCGCAGCCGCGGCGGCGTTGTACGGATCGCGCGCCAACAACGGTGTCGTGCAGATCTTCACCAAGCGGGGAACCAGCGGCAAGCCGCGCTTCACATCGACAACCCGGTGGGGCACTAGTCAGCTGCGCGAGCAGCAGCCGTTCAACTTCTATCCGTTCGATGTCAACGGACTGCCAATCACGCGGTTCAATTATCAGGACGACATCTTCCACCGCGCTCCATCGTGGGACCAGAACGTCACCGTTGAAGGCGGCAGCGATCAGACCCGCTACTTCATGAGCGGCAACTTCGGCAACGAAGATGGCATCATGCGCTCGACATCCTCGCGCCGCACCGGAGCGCGCGTGAATCTGCAGCAGCAGCTCACTCCGCATCTCGTCGCCAACGTCACCTCGAACTACATCAACACCAATAACGAGGTACAGGCGTTCGGCGAGCAGAACGACTACGGGATCATGGGCTCTCTCTTCTTCGCTCCGACGAACGTCGACTTCCGTCCCATCAACGGAGTTTACCCGCTGCCGCCCGCGCTGGGAACGAATCCGCTGCTCGCGATCGACAAAATCCGTAACCCGCAGACGATCGAGCGCTTCATTGGCTCGACGAAGCTCACGTGGACGCCCGTCACCAGCCTGCTGTTCGACTACACCATTGGTCTCGACAACGTCGGTTTCTCGCAGAGCCAGTTCGTGCCGCGCAACGCGGTGCTCGGCACCGCGCCTCTCGCGACCGGCCGTTCGCAGTCTGTCGTCGAGAACAACCGCATCGTCAACCAGGATGCGCTATCGAGCTATACGTGGAGACCAATGGGTCCCTTCGAGATGCGGACGACCGCGGGCCTCAACTATACCTCCCAAAGAGTGGGTATCACCTCGGCCACCGCCAACGGCCTCGCTCCCGTCGGTGATCTGGTGAGCGCTGGCTCGATCTTCTCCGCTGCACAAACCGACGTCGAGCTGCGGACCTTCGGGTTCTACGGGCAGCACGAGCTGGCGTTCAGGGACAAACTCTTCCTCAACGGCGCAGTCCGCTGGGATGCGTCGTCGACGTTCGCTCCGTCGGAGAGGTGGCAGGCATTCCCCAAGTTCTCCGCATCCTACGTGGTCATCGACAACAAGCCGGGAGCGCTCAACAATCTCCGCCTCCGCAGCGCGCTTGGATGGGCGGGTAGCCAGCCCGGCATCCTCAATGCCTACTCACAGTTCGTGACCTTCACTCAACTTCCGTTCGCTGGACGTCCGGGTTTCGTCAACGACATCACGTTCGGCAACCCGGATCTCAAGAACGAGCGTGCCCGCGAGTGGGAGCTCGGCGCCGACGTGGGTTTCCTTGGCGGACGCGTCTCGACCGAAGCGACGTATTACAATCGACTCGTCTCGGATCTGCTCTTCTTCCGTCCGCTTCCCAGCAGCACTGGATTCTCCCGTCAGTTCTTCCCCATCGGCACGATGTCCAACAAGGGTATCGAGCTTCTCCTCAGGACGACCAACGTCGACGTGCCCAACCTGCAGTGGACGTCCACGATGACGTACGCCCACAACAAGAATCTGGTCGAGAGCCTCAACATTCAGGATTTCCAGTCGGCGGGCGGATACCCGAACCGCATTCGCGCGGGCGAGCCCGCTGGAGTCTTCTACGGGTCCTATGCGGCTCGTAATTGCCAAACCGGCGCGCTGCTGCTTGACTCGCTCGGCAGATATCGTCGCAGCAATCAGACGGCGGACATGGGGGCTACTCTCGCCATCCGCGAGGCCTTGAGTGGAGGCACCTGCAACGATTCCCTCAACAAAGTGATCGGCGACCCCAATCCGAAGTGGATGGGATCGTTCCTCAATGAGTTCACGCTGGCGAAGAAAGTCCGCGTCCGCGCGCTCCTCGACGGAGTGTTCGGCAACAAGATCATGAACCTCTCTACACGCGCGCAGAACGCCGGCATTGCCAGCAATTCGAAGTCCTACGAGCGCGAGCTGCTTCCTTACGGCGATCCCCGCAAACTTCCTCCCGGATACAACGCGCGGACGCAGGGAATCTTCGAGTACTGGATTGAAGACGGAACCTTCGTCAAGCTGCGCGAGCTGAGCGCGAGCTACACCCTTGACGGGCTGGGAGTGCAACGGTATTTCCGCGACGGCATTGACCTCACTCTCTCCGGGCGCAACCTCGCAGTGTGGACGAACTACAGCGGCTACGATCCTGAGATCAACCTGTTCGGCACGAATGCCGGCGGCATAGGATCGGTGCAGACGACTTCGGCCGACCGCGGTTTTGATTTCGGCGGCTATCCCATTCCTCGCGTCTGGCAGCTCAGCGCGCGGATCACCTTCTAGCGCTCGGAGAATCTCACCCATGAAAATGATGAGACAGAGTCTGGGCGCCCTCGCCGCGATAACACTCGTGGCGTGTAACCTGGATCTTCAGAATCCGAATCAACCCACCGAAGGGCAGGTGACGAGCAGCCCTGACGGAGTGATCGCCCTCGCGACTGGACTACAGGGCCGCTTCGCTCAGTCGTACGGCAACTACTCGTACATGGCCGGGCTCGTGACCGACGAATTTGCATCGACCACGGCCGCCCTGATCTCGATCAGCGACGCCGAGCAGGGCTCTGTGCCCCCCGGAACGGGTATCGCGGAGAACGTATTCAATTCGATTTACCGGACGGTGCGGACCGCGGACGATCTGCTCAATGGCGCGAATGCGCTAGCCGGGCAATTTGATGCGGGAACGCGCAGCGGTCTGCGCGCCCTTGCCTTCGCGATCAAGGCGGAATCGCTTGGTGAGGCGCTGCAATCGTATCAGCAGATTCCGATCAACACGTTCGGCGTGACCGCGCCGACTTACGTCGCGCGCGCCGAGGCGCTGGCGTTGGTGCGCACGCTTCTCGATTCAGCCGAAGCGGAAATTGCCGCTACTCCGCCGAGCGCGTTCTTCAACGCCAACATTTTGACGCCGGGCGTAAGCCTGCCAAACGTGATTCATCTCTTCCGCGCGCGGTACGCGAGAATGGGCGGCGACGACGCGACCGCTATCACTGCGTCGAACCTGGTGGCACGCTCGGGACCCGTGGCGATGTCCGTTCTCACCTTCCCCGCCCCGGCTGTGAATTTCTACGCGAACGTGACTGGCGGAACGAACGGCGTCGCGCCGCGCCGTCAGTGGAGAACCTCGATGACGGGTGGAGATCAGCGCTTCACCTGGTTCGTCGTTCCGTCGACGACCTCCACCGGGCGTGTCGGTGCGCTGCTCGATCTGTGGAATCGGTACGCAAATCCGCAGGCCTCGCAGCCGGTCTATTTCCCGGACGAGGCACTGCTCATCAAGGCGGAGGCGCTGGCGAATACGAATCAGCTGGCGCAGTCGCAGGCCGTTCTCGATTCGGTGCGGACTGACTGCACCGGCAATCGCGGGATCGACGATCCGAAAGCGTGTCTGGCGCCACTGGTTGGCGCGCTCACGCAGGCTCAGCTCATCACCGAGATCTACAACCAGCGTCGTTACGAGCTGCTCGGCACCGGCCTTCGCTGGGAGGATTCGCGTCGGCGGAATCTGATCCGCGGCCCTGTCGCCGCACCCGGGGTTCCGCTCGACGGGCAGCGGTGCTGGCTGCCTTACGCTCTCGGAGATCGAAACTCGAATCCCAACGTGCCTCCAGATCCCGCGGAGTCCACGACCTTCCCATCTGGCTGCACCTACTGACGAGGCCGCGAATAATGACGATCAAATCGATGGGTTTAATCGCGGCGTTGGCTTTCGTCGGCGCTGCGTGTGGAACCAAGGAAGCACCAGGTCCGCTGGAGCCCGGCGGACCGACGGGACGCGTGCGGTTCGTGAATCTGGTCACCGATCCCACCCGTGTTCCGGTGAACGCGATTCTGGAGAGCCTTCCCTTCGGAGTGAATCTGGGATACGGCGCGACGACGCCGGCAACGCTGCCATCTCCGTCGAACGCCAACTATTCGGCGATCTTGAGTGGCACGCGCTCACTCGTTCTGAAGAAGACCGCGGACACGACCGTGATTGTCGCTACGATCCCACTTACCGTCGCTGACAACCTGGATTACAGCGTGTACGCGACGGGCGGAACCGGCGGCGCGGCAGTAGCGAACTTCGTCACGACCGACGCGAACCCGGTTCCCACAGGGAGTCAGGTCGAAGTGCGGATCATCAACATGAGTCCGTCCGCAGGCGCCCTCGATGTGTTCGTGACAGCGCCCAACGCTGATCTATCGACAGCCACCCCAACCGCCGCCGGCCTCGCCTACCAGGCTGCCTCGCCGTACGTGGTACTGACGCCGGCCACATACCA
>Ga0193719_10000262_pt1 | contig 18867 bp, 14 predicted proteins | sample U2a2metaG_FD_160103 | JGI IMG/M metagenome (GOLD analysis project Ga0193719, IMG submission 160103) | Soil microbial communities from a riparian zone of the East river system, Colorado, United States - U2a2 | ecosystem: Environmental > Terrestrial > Soil > Riparian zone | place: USA: East... | reverse complement strand
GCCGAGTGGAGTACAAGAGCTGCCGGGCCAATCGCCGAGACCAAACTTGGAGGTGGACACTGGATAGATGGCCATCAGGTTACCGCGATCGAGAACCGCTAATTTTTGTTCGCGCGCGCTGATAACGATGTGATGCCGCGTGTCCGGCGCGGCACAGGACGAGATGATGAGTGCGATCGCGCCGATAAAAGTGACACGGGTGAAGGCGTCGATCGGGTTACGACTTGTCATGAGCGGTTGAACCTAAAAAAGTTCTCCGCCGTTTCCGTGGTCGCCTCGGCGATTTCTTGCAATGGCACGCCCCGCGCGGCCGCGATCGTCTCTGCCACGATGCGCGTGTGCGCCGGCTCACACCGTTTCCCGCGAAACGGCACCGGTGCGAGATATGGACAATCCGTTTCGACCATGAACTTCCAGAGGGGAACCTTGGCGGCGACCTCGCGCACGCTCGCGCCGTTTTTAAACGTGACGATGCCGGTGAAAGAAACCAGATGATCGAGGTCAAGAACTTCGTTCGCCTGTTCGAGCGTTCCGCCGAAGCAATGAAAGACACCGCGCACTTTTCCGGCGTACGGCTTCATGATTTCGAGTGTGTCGTCCCACGCGTCGCGTTGGTGAATGACCACATTGAGCTGAAGCTCGACCGCCAAATCGAGTTGTTCCTCAAAAAGATCGGTCTGTTTCGATTTGTAAGCGCCATCTTCAATGCTGGCTTCCAGTTGCTCTTCAGTTCCGCTTTGTAGCGCGCTGAACACCTGCACATTTTTCTGTTTCGCTGCTTCGACGCTCGGCAAATGATGATAATCAAGACCGGTCTCGCCGATCGCCACGACGCGCGGACTCTTCGCTAGCTCCCGCAACGGCGTGATCACGTCTTCCCCCGCTTGTTCGGCATAGGTCGGATGAACGCCGATTACGGCGTAGACGCTCGAATATTTCTCAGCGAGATCGACCGCGCGCCGGCTGCTCTCGATTGAGGTCCCGATCGTGATGATACGCGTCACGCCAGCTTCGTTTGCGCGACGAACCACATCGTCCAAATCGTTAGCAAAATCCGGATAATCGAGATGCGCGTGTGTTTCGATTAACACGGCGAGAAGATAGCGAAAGTCGCGAACTTGCCGAGGAATTTTTCTTAGAAGGCAACGGTTGAAAAAATTTGCTCGCCTAACAATGCTGCGCTGTCCTAGCATTTGACCTTCGCGATGTCCTCCCCTGAAACTCCTGAAGGTTGGTCCTGTGATTTTCGCTATGTATTGAACAGGGAGCTGGATCGTTTCGACGGCAAAGATGTTCCCGCCGAAAAACCAGCCGACAAAACGAAGCAGCCCGTACCGGAGGGTGCGAATTCCGTCACGCAAGGCGAAAAATCTACGGCCGGTGCGGACAAGTCAGCATCTGGAGGTGAGCAGCCGCCAGACGCGGCTGACAGCTCTTCCGCCGCGAACGGAAAGCCCGAAGAAGACCCCGATCCAATAGCACGTGCACACGCCAAACAATTAGTCGGACTGGCGTTCTCTGGCGGCGGCATCCGCAGCGCGACGTTTAATCTCGGCGTCTTACAAGCGCTCGCGCGACTGAAGTTGCTGGAGAAATTCGATTATCTTTCGACTGTTTCCGGCGGCGGCTATATCGGGAGTTGGCTAATGGCGTGGATGCGCCGACGAGGCGTAAAGGATGTGTGGGCTCAGCTCCGACCCGAGCGCGGCCGCCAAGCTGGCGGAACTGAAGTCGCCGAGATTCATTTTCTTCGCCGGTTCAGCAACTATCTCACACCCAAGCTCGGCTGGCTTGGCGCAGACATGTGGACGGTCATCGCGGTCTACCTGCGCAACTTGATCTTGAATTTGATCATCCTAAGCAGCGCTTTCGCGGTTGTTCTAATGTTGCCGCGATTAGTCGCTGTGTTGCCGAAGTATGCGTCGCAATGGCTTTCGCAACTCGGTTTTTACCTGGAAGGACATGGGTTCCCATTTGGCGCTCATGAGATCGGCTTGGTAGCGTTAACATTCTTAGCAGTCGGCGCATTCGTGGCTCTCGTCTTCGCCGCAGTCGGCATCGTTGGGAGCATGCGGTACTTCGGCGTCGCGGAGGAGAAGAATGCGGGGCGCGAGATCATCGAGAAATTGGAAAGCAAATCCGGGTGGCGCGATACGGATGGCACGAAACTGTCGACGGCTTTCGCAGCGCAGGGTCTGGTGTGGTACGAATGCCACCTTGACGACTTTATATTAGAGCTGCGTTTTCGCTTTGCGGGCAACGGATGCGGGAGCGTCTACCTATGGTCCCTCTTGGAGAAAGACGGTTCAAAACTGAAAGTCAAAGACGCAGTCGTAATACATTTTGCGGGGCCAGATCAGAAAGGCCCTTCCACCGCGGCGATCAATACACAGGAACCAGTCCGACCGGCGGCGATTCAGCCGGGATGGAACGACCTTGAGATTACGGCGGTGGATGGCCGCTGTACCGTGCGAGTGAACGGGCAAACGATTAACAGCGCGCTAATCGATCATCGTTCGCGCCTTGAACGTGGACTGCCCCTGGGTGGCGTTGTCGCGATCGAACGCACCGCAATTGATTTTGACAGACTCACCATCACGAAAATTGAATCCGCTTCCGGTTCGGGGGCAACCCAGGGCGAGGTCCAGCGTCGGATCGTCTTGCCACTTTTGTTCGCGGCATTTCTCGCCGTATTCCTTTTCGGCTTTGGCGACCGCACTCCCGACGAGGCGGCCGCGACGGGCTCCGGGTATCAGTCGATGCGTTATTGGCTCGGAGTGCATCTCATCGGAACGCCGTTCCGCTGGTGGTGGTGCGGTTTGGTGGCGGGGCTTGTTTCAGCGGCCCTCGTCTTGGTACCGGGATTGATTTGGACTTGGCGGCAGGGACGGTCTGTAAAAAAGGAAGCGAGAGATATTCGGCCCGCTGTCATCGCCATCTTTCTCGCGGCCGGACTGGGGGGCGTTGCCGCTTGCGCGTTATTTTATGGGTTCGTCGGCCGGACCGTATGGGAGGTTTTGATTTGGGGCCCGCCGGCGATTCTTGCTGCGTTCCTGGGCACAACCGTTTTGCTGATCGGATTCCTTGGACGTTTCATGCGGGATGAACGCCGTGAATGGTGGAGTCGCCTCAGCGCCTGGCTGCTGATCTATTCATTAGCGTGGATCGGTATGTTTGGCATTGCGTTCTACGGGCCGGCCATCCTACGGCAGATCGCGGGTTGGGGGCGCGTCGCTAGTGGAGCGATTACCGCAGCTTGGGCTGTTTCGACAATCTCCGGGTTGATTGCTGCGAGGGGCGCTACAACCGGGAAAGAAAAATCAAACACGCTCAACGATCTCCTCGCAAGAATCGCCCCCTACGTGTTTGTCGGAGGGTTCATCATTTCCCTTTCGTGGGTGGTAGACGCTCTTTTGGCCGGCGTTTCAGGTGTCCACCACACGGCGGATCCACGCGTGGGATTGATCGCCGATCAATGGCACGCAATGTACGGCATCAATCCGATCTGGCTGATCGGTCTCATCCTTGGCTTTGCCTTTGTCGCTATCGGCCTGTCCGTATGTCTCGACATCAATCAATTCTCGATGCACATGCTTTATCGCAATCGGCTCGGGCGATGTTATCTCGGCGCTTCCAACCGCCTGCGCCGCGCTCAACCGTTCACTGGTTTCTCATCAGATGACGATCTGCCTCTTACCGAACTCTCTAAGCTTACCTTCCACGGAGCGCTTGCGGCCCCGTATCCAATAATCAACGCTGCGCTCAATCTGGTGGGCGGCCGAGAGCTGGCTTGGCAGCAGCGGAAGGCCGCCTCTTTCACGTTCACCCCTCAGTACTGCGGATATGAATTCCCCGAGCTGCCGCCCGGTTTTTGCCTTACTGCCAGGTTTGCGAGCAAGCCGACTCCGGTAACCCTGGCGACGGCGATGGCGATATCGGGCGCTGCTGCCAGCCCCAATATGGGGTACCATACCGCTCCGGCGCCGGCGTTTCTGATGACCGTGTTCAACGTCCGCCTCGGCTGGTGGCTAGGTAATCCGCGCAAGAAGGACGGGTTTGAAAGGTCCGGGCCGCTCAACGTTCTGTGGCGGCTCGCGTGCGAGCTCTTTGGCCTAACCGACGAGAAGGGCAGATACATCTATCTGTCCGATGGAGGTCATTTTGAGAACCTCGGAATTTACGAGTTGGTACGTCGCCGATGCCGCTTCATCGTCGCCTGCGACGCGGAAGAAGATCACGCCTTTGGGTTCGGCGGTTTGGGCAACGCGATCGAAAAATGTCGCAGTGACTTTGGTGTCGACATCGACATCGACGTTGAACCAATCAGGCGCCGGTCAGAGAAGGGACATAGCGAGTGGCATTGCGCAATCGGCGAGATTCATTACAGCCGGGTCGATCGCGACGGGCGTGATGGCATTTTGGTTTATATTAAATCTTCGCTGACAGGTGATGAGCCCACGGATGTGCTGCGCTACGCCGCTGCGAACCCGGGATTTCCACACCAAAGTACGGGCGATCAGTGGTTCGACGAATCACAGTTTGAAAGTTATCGCGTTCTTGGATTTCACATCGCTGAAAACGTGTTTGGCGCACTCGGTGACGCGACCAAGCTGCCAAGACTTACTAAGGAAGACCTGTTCGTCGAGTTAGCTGAGGCTTGGTATCCACCAAGTAGCGCGACGGCCGATGCGTTCACCAAGCACACGCGCACGACTGTGAGGATTTATGATGAGCTGCGAAATAATGAGCACCTCGCCTTTCTCAGTGAGCAGATTTATCCGGAATGGTGGGTTTTGCTGAATAAGAATAAGAAGCCGTTCGATACGCTTAAGCCGCTACGTGACCAGCTCCCGACCGACGAAGGGGACGTCAAAGCCGGCTTCTATCTATGCAATTCTGTCCTGCAGCTTTTTGAAGACGCTTATGTCGACCTGAAACTCGAAGACGAGTTCGATCATCCGGACAACCGGGGCTGGATGAACCTTTTCAAACATTGGTCGTGGGCGCCGATGCTTCGCGTCACGTGGACGATCTGTGCGAGCAATTATGGCGCGCGCTTCCAAACGTTCTGCGACCGCCATTTGGGTTTGAAAATCGGCGAGACGAGGGTTCCGCCGATCAGCTTCGGAAAACCGGTCGATCCAACGGACAAATCGATGATGGATCACTGGGGTGATCCTACGGAACTGACCGAAAGTATCGACAAGGCGATTTGGCAGTGGCTGGAACGGCTCCCGGTCGGATCGAAAATAATTGCCGATGCAGCATTGGAAGCGACCAAGCTGGCCGAGGCTTCAAAAATCGATCCTAATAATATTAGCGAGCAGGCCGCTCTCGCGGAGGCCAAGGCACTTGTTACGACAGTCCTCGACGGCAAAAAGGGACAACAAGCTCAATTTCAGCCCCTGGGGCGGAACGATGCGGAATGGCTTGGTGTGGCAACACTGGTAGAGCTTTGTCGGCGTAGTGGTGTCAAACAAACCGTCAAAGACACCGAGGCGGTAAAAGTAGCTGACCGCGTTCGCTATTACGCTGCCGTCATCGCCGGTCGTTTCGCCGCAGAAGGCTTTGAGAAAGAACTCAATCCCGTTGAGCGCGACTTAATAAGATCCTTCTTCATCTTCAATCCGAGCCTGATCGTATCGGCTGAGATCCGCCGGCTCGAGGTCACACCTGATCCCAAGGCGGAGCGCTCAACACCGACTGAGCGCAACCTGCATTTTCCATTTGGTTTTGTTGTCCTGGCGAAAACCAAACGTCTAGATGACCCTGAAGAGGCCGAACCTGTTCAGAGGGTGGTGTATTTCCGCGTTCAAGACCATTTACGGCGGATGGGACTGGCGCGAGATGCTCTCGCCATAATGGTAACTGATTCGAGCGAGCTGGAGGCAGATCTCAGGAAAATGCATCCGCAAGCGCACGAAGTGCCGACGGACAAAGATCGCGCGCGCTTTATGCGCCTGTTCGATTCAGTAAAGAATACCACGCTGCAGAAAAAGACAGTTGCTTCGCCAGACTTGAACTAGCGCTGGGGTCCTACCATTCGAGTATTGTGCTCGCCCAGGTAAGGCCACCGCCGAACACGACCATGAGAATGTAATCGCCCGGCTTGATCCGCCCGCTGCGATTGGCTTCGTCGAGTGCGATGGCCACGGCGGCAGCGGATGTGTTTCCATAGCGGTCCAGGTTTACGTAGAATCTTTCGAGCGGAATACGGAGCCGATCTGCGATCGCTTCAATGATACGCAAGTTGGCCTGGTGCGGAATGACGCACGCAATGTCGTGAATAGACAAGCCAGCTTGTTCGAGCGCTTTTTTCGATGCGTCAATCATGGCGGTGACCGCTTGCTTGTAAACTTCTTTTCCGGTCATGTGGATCGTGTTCAAGTTCAGATCCACATTTTCGCGGGTGATCGGGCAACGCGAACCGCCGCCAGGCATGAATAAAATATCGGTGTACTCACCGTCGCTGCCAATATGTGTGCTAATTACGCCGTGAGAGCTGCCGCGGTGACGCAAGACAGCGGCGCCTGCCCCGTCCCCGAAAAGGACGCAAGTGTTGCGATCGGTCCAGTTAGTGATCGATGTTAATTTCTCGGCTCCGATCACAAGCACCGTGTCGTGCGTATGCGAGGTGATAAATTGTTGCGCAATTTCAATGGCGAAAAGAAACCCGGCACAGGCTGCGGAAATATCCAGACAAGCGGCATTAGTTGCACCGATCTTTTTCTGAACGAAACAGGCCGTGGCGGGAAATAACATATCGGGAGTGGCTGTTGCCACGAGAATGAGATTGATTTCCCTAGGCGAAATCTTTGCCTGTTCGATTGCCTTCAGGGCCGCCTTGGTGGCCATGTCGCTTGTGTTTTCGTCTTTAGCGGCAATACGGCGTTCCTTAATGCCCGTGCGAGTGGTGATCCAGTCGTCGCTGGTATCAACCATGCGCGAAAGATCCGCGTTGGTCACAATTTTTTCGGGCAGATAACTACCCGTGCCGATGATTGAGACCGTACGCAGCGGTTTAGCGGAGCGCGGGCTCGAGCGAGGCTGTCGTTTCATTGTAACGGCGAATCTCCTCGACAATATGCGGGTTCACCTGCTGTTCAATTGACTCTGCTGCCACCCGCAGCGCATTCTTGATCGCCAGCGGGCTGCTCGCACCATGTGCAATAATGCAGATGCCGTTCACGCCGAGAAGCGGGCTGCCGCCGTACTCTTCGTAATTGGTCTTGCTCTTAATGTCCTTAAAGGCGTGCCGAGCGAGATAGGCGCCGGCCATTCGCCATTTGGAGCGGTCTAATTCGTGCCTGAGCCATTTAAAAATCGCCACCGCGATCGATTCACACGTTTTCAAGATCACGTTGCCGACGAATCCGTCGCATACGACAACTTCGACAGGGTCCTCAAACAAATGCCGGCCCTCGATGTTGCCGACGAAGTTGAGCGAACTCTTCTTCAGCATCTTGAAGACTTCCTTGGTCTTCTCAGTGCCTTTCACGTCTTCTTCGCCGAGCGATACCAAACCGACCGTCGGACTCTTGTAGCCGAGAACATGGCGCGAATAAACTGAGCCCATGAAGGCGTATTGAAGAAGATGTTCGGGCCGCGCGTCGATGTTTGCACCTGCATCGATCAAAACAAAAACATTCGTTTCTGTTGGAAGCACCGCCGCGATGCCGGGACGGTCGATGCCCGGTAATGTGCGCAGCTTGATCATGCTTGCAGCGACGGCTGCACCAGTGTGACCGGCGGTCACGATCGCGTCTGCCTGGCCGCGTTTCACCAGATCAACGGCGCGACTTACCGACGAATCTTTTTTGTGGCGAACGGCCGTCCAGGCGCGATCGCTCATCTCCACCACTTGGGTGGAATGCACGATGTCGATCCGTGAGTCGTTGCACTGGTGCTCGCGCAACTCGCTTTCAATGCCGGCGGAGTCGCCGACCAGATACAGTTTCTTAATCTGCTGATACTCACGCAGCGCCATGACGGCGCCAGCGACGAGGTTGGGCGGGCCAAAGTCACCGCCCATCGCATCTAGGGCGATTTTCATCGGTGCGAAATCTTGCGAACTAAACTGGCGGATTGCAAAGGGAAAAATGAGGGACAGCGCAAATCAGGATTCGTAAATCGTGAATCGGAACCGATGTAACGATTTCACGATTTCACGATTTAACGCTTCAACGCGAATCTACTTGCCTTCGAGTGTCAACACTTGCCGCCCGCGGTAGTAACCGCACGACGGACACGCAATGTGAGAGGCGACGGTACTGCCACACTGCGGGCATTTGTTCAGGTGCGGGGCATGCCAGCGGTTCGCCGCTCTGCGCGTCCGCAAGCGCATCTTCGATGTTTTGCGTTTTGGAACTCCCATGTAAGGCAGCTAAAAAAGCATGTATTTGAGCAAAAACAATCGGGAGGTGGATAGAAACCGAATTCGTGAATCAATTTAACGGTCAACGATTAAACGCTTCAGCGCTTCAACTTCAACTTATCGAGCGCGCTCCAATCCGATTTGCGCGGCGCGTCTCGCGGCGTAGTCTCGATTTGCTTTGGCTTGCAAACTCGGCCAGCGTCGCGATCGCAACGCGGATGCGCAGGCAGATTCAGCAAAAGGTCCTCGCGCATGAATGGCGTAAGATCCACGGTCTCCGGTCCAGGCAGGTCCATGTGTACCGCAAATGCCGGTACCTGAATCTCGCGCACGAACCTCTCCAGACACGATACGCAACGGAGCTCTACCGGCTGCGAAAGTGATCCGCTTGCCCACAGCGCCCCGCCTGCAACGCCGAGATCGACGTTGTAATGCAGCGGTCCGACGCAACGAATTCCCTCCGCTTCCAGCTCGGGAATAGGGCATTCTTCATCTCCCTCGAGATGCAGACCTTCAGTTGGAATTTGTTTAAGATGAATCTTCATCGCTTGGAATCGGTCCGGTGGGATGATGAAACAATGACGAAGCACGAATGACGAATGACAAATGAAGGTCGAATGCTCGAATAACCAAACAGCGATCGGACATTCCTTTTCGTCATTCGGATCTCGTCATTCATTCGTGCTTCATCATTTGTCATTCGTCATCCTTGTGATTTCATCCGTTTAATCCGCGGTTCGAAAAATACGTGTCAAGAATGACTCGGGGCGAATTTTTTACTGAGCGTGTTGGCGACCGCGGCCGGCACAAAACCCGATACATCGCCGCCGAGACGCGCGATTTCCTTCACGATACGAGAACTAAGATAAGTATATTCCTCCTTCGGCATGAGGAAAATTGTTTCTACACCGGCATCGAGTTTCCGGTTCATCAGCGCCATTTGAAATTCAAATTCAAAATCCGAAACGGCGCGCAAACCGCGGATGACCGCCCCGGCTTTTTCCGCTCTGGCGAATTCGACAAGCAATCCTTTGAACTGGGCAATTCGCACATTGTCGATCTTGCCAGCGGTCTCTCGCAACAAATCGAGACGTTCCTTCAGCGAGAGAAGAGGCTGCTTCTCGTCATTATGCGCCACAGCCACAATGACTTCATCAAACAGTTTCCGCGCACGCTCAATGATATCGAGGTGACCGTTCGTCACAGGATCGAAACTACCCGGGTAAATGGCGCGTCTCATAAGCGGAATTGCGAACGCAAAGTCAAACATCAAACGTCAAACATCAAACTTTTCTGCGGTTGCCGAACTGCGTGGAAGCCGGGAGATTAATCTTTACTCTAAATGAACAATCCATCGCCGTATCGTACGATTGCTGTCGCCAGCACGTTTTCCCCGCGGTTCAAGCAGGTGCTTGCTGAAGCGAAGCGAATCCGGGACAGATTTTCCTCCGACCTTCATTTGATTTATGTGGGCGATCGCGATGAGGAAACATCGAAGAAGTTTAACGATGCCCTCGCGCAACTGCAGCTACCGGCCGATTCCGCAATTCATTACGAAAAAGGCGATCCAGCCCAAGCCATTCTCCGCGCGCTCGCCCTCCACGAGATCAACATGATTGTCGCCGGCGCCCTCGAAAAGGAGGTCGTGTTGCATCCGTTTCTTGGCAATGTCGCGCGCCGCCTTGTGCAAGAAGCCCGCTGTTCGGTCATGCTCTTTACCAAGCCGGATGCGAAACCCAAACCGCTGCGCCGAATTGTTTTTATCGCCGATTATTCCGACCACGGATTGCACGCATTGAAAACGACATTGCCTCTCGCCTTGGCTGAATCGTGCGAGCGGCTTTATGTCATTCGCATTATCACGACGTTCGACCAGGCGCGCGCGTCGATCCGCGCGGATGCCGGCGAAGGTGAAAAACCCAAGACAAAAGACGAGGAAGAAGATGCGCTGGAAAGATTCGTTTTGGCAGCTGGCGCAACCGAGGTCCCGATTGAGGCGCGCTGCATCCGCGGCAACACTGGGTTGGCTGCCTCGGACTTTGTTCAATCCGTCAAAGCAGACTTGCTGGTGGTGCCAATGCAGAAAAGCGACGGTGCGATTCAGCAACTACCGAGTAACATCGCCTGGATCACCGATGTGATTCCCTGTAATCTCTGGTTGATCAGGTAGGTGGATCGCGTTCTCCGAACGCGATGGTAATGTCACGCGCCGTAGGCGCACTTATTTAGCATCGTCTTCGGAGAAGCCGATCCACCTTTGATGAATCTCGAGCACCCGTTTCAACCGTACGGTCTGCCACATCTCGCGGTCATTTTTCTCACGATCGTCTTGCCCTTTGCGCTTGCCGCGATCGTGCGCCGCACAAAATCGCCGCGCGTCGAACGCGGAATTGTTGTCCTCCTCTCGGCAGTGCTCGCGTTGAACTATGTCGTCTATCTAATTTTCATCCGCAGCCGGGGCATCGCGACCTGGCAGCAAATGTTGCCTTTACAACTATGTGACTGGGGCTTGGTCGTTGTATTGGTGGCGATGTGGACTGGAAATCAGCGCTGGTTTGAGGTGGCATATTTCTGGGGGATTGGCGGCACGCTCCAGGCCGTACTCACTCCGGACTTGCGGTTCGGTTTTCCAGATTGGCGGTTCATCAGCTTTTTTACATCGCATTCTGGTATTATCATCGGCGTGGTTTTTCTAATGTTGACACGGCGATACCGGCCATACCCCATATCGATCGTGCGCGTGTTTCTGTGGTCGGAATTTTATTTTGTGGTCACCCTCATTGCCGACGAGCTGACGGGTTTTAACTACGGATTTCTGTTGCACAAACCGGAAGCGTTTTCCATTTTGAGTTTTCTCTCCGATTCACGTCCGCTTTACCTTCTGGAGATGCACGGAGTGGCGTTACTCTTCTTTCTAGGATTGTATGCGCCGTTTGCGATTGCGGATCTGGTGCAGCGCAACCGACCAACCATTCAATAAAAGCGCGGTCATTCCGAGCGGAGCGAGGAACCTCTCAGTCAGTGATTGGTCACACTGGATGATTTGCGTAATGTTTCGTCCGATTATGGGGTCCCTCGCCTCGAAATCATTCGTGGCTCGGGATGATACGCTGAGTAATTATGAGTAAGAAGCCGAAGACGTTGCGCGTTGGCGAAATTACGATCGGCGGGGAACACCCGGCATTCATCCTCGGCCCATGCGTGATCGAGTCGGAGAAGTTCGCCTGGCGGATGGCAAAAAAGATCGCGGAAATCTGCACGGCGGAAGATGTCGATTTTATTTTTAAAGCTTCCTACAACAAAGCCAACCGGAGCTCGGTGCGCTCGTTTCGCGGGATTGGTGTGCGAGATGGCTGCGAGATTCTTTCGGCCATCGGGCGCGACTTGAAAGTTCCGGTCACGACGGATGTTCATTCGCCCGAGGAAGCCGAGGTTGCCGCTGAAAAGATCGACTTGTTACAAATTCCCGCGTTTCTCTGCAGGCAAACCGATTTGCTGCGCGCCGCTGCGGAAACGGGTCGTGCGATCAATGTAAAAAAAGGTCAGTTCCTTGCGCCGTGGGACGTGCGAAACATCGCCGAAAAGCTGATCGCCTTCGGTAACTCAAGATTCTGTTTCACGGAACGCGGCACCACGTTCGGGTATAACAACCTGGTGGCCGACATGCGATCGCTCTATTGGATTCGCGAGGCTGGATACCGTGTGATCTTCGATGCAACGCATTCCGTGCAGCGCCCCGGCGGGGCAGGGGACTCCACTTCGGGTGATAGCGCTCTTGCGCCGGTATTGGCTCGCGCCGGCATGGCTGCCGGATGCGATGGCATCTTTATGGAGGTGCACGAAAATCCGGCGCGCGCTTTGTCGGATGGACCGAACCAGATTCCGCTAAAGGATTTGCCGAAGCATTTGCGCATGTTAAAGGCTATTCATGCTGCTGTCTCGTAGCGGCCGCTCCGCAAGCTCGCCGCAGCGAGTCCGTCCTATGGCGGACTGGGGCTGGTCCCTTTGGTTATTCCTGATGCTGTTGTCGATTGCGGTGATGGCAAGTCACGTGTTTGCGCAGTCGAAAGGCCACAAAAAGAAACAAACTCGCGCGGGAGCGGCGCCGAGCGTTTCCCCAGGCGAGCAAAGTCTGACCAATATTCCGTTGCCTATCGGCCACGAAGCGAAGGGTCTTGTGTTGCCAGATTTCGATGGCGAAGGCCATCTAAGGGGAAGATTCGAAGCAGGGACGGCACGACGCATTGACCAGGAGCACGTCGGCTTTGAACATCTTAAAATTACGACCTACACCCCGGAAAATCAGACCGATCTGCGAATCGACATGCACACGTCGGTACTTGACTTGAAGACCCGCATCCTAAGCTCGCAGGAGCGGACAACAATTCAGCGCGCAGATTTCAACATCGCCGGTGATTCCGTGCAGTTCGATACCAATACGAAGACCGGGCGACTGATTGGCAATGTAAAAATGGTGATCACCGACAAATCGCATCTTACAGGGAAAACAAATACGAACGAATGAAAACATTCGCGGCGTTGATCCTGTTTATCGCCTGCGCGACGGGGGAGCACCTTCAGGGGCAGATTGGCGCTGCGCCAACGGGCTCTGCTGCACCGGCGAAGAAGGCGAAGAAGGAAGAGAAACCAGCGACCGAAAAAGAAAATAAATCATCTACGACGAAATTGTTTGGTCCTGGGGCAAGCGCGTTACAGTCCAATGTACCGACCACAACGGAAATTTATTCGGATGAGGCTTTTTTTGATTCAACCAAAAACGTGGGCATCTTTAGCGGCCGGGTGAAGGTAACTGACCCGCGCTTCAATCTTCAATCCGACAAACTGACAGTGTTCATTACCAAGGGGCAAAATCAGGGCCTTGAGAAAGCCATTGCAGAAGGGCACGTTGGACTGGTACGCGACCGCCCGGACCCCAACGGTGGACCGCCGACGCGCGCAATCGGTCGAGCCGATAAAGCCGTCTATACTGCTGCCACGGGAGATGTTGAATTGACCGGAACGCCGCGTGTACAGGAGGGACCGAACATGCACGTGGCGACCAGCCCCGATACGGTTATGCTCATTAACCAAAACAGCCAATTGACGACGCATGGACCGAGTCGTACCGAGATTCGCCAGCAGCCGAAAGAGGAGACAAAGGGCGCAAAAAAAACCGAAACGACGCCCGTTCAGGTCTCGCCTGCTCCGCCTTTGCCAAAACCATGATTAGCCAAACTGCACCTGTCTCCATTCCAAAAGTCGGTGCGCCGCCTGCGGCAGAGAGAGAGACTGTTCTCACCACCGACCAACTCGTGAAGATTTACGGCGGCCGGGCAGTGGTGGATGGGGTCAACATGCATGTCAGGGCCAACGAGATCGTAGGACTGCTCGGTCCGAATGGAGCAGGCAAGACAACCAGCTTTTACATGATTGTCGGCCTCGTCAGACCCAACAGCGGACGCGTCATTTTTTCGGACACCGACGTGACCAACTACCCGATGTACAAGCGCGCGCGCCTCGGCATGGGGTACTTGCCGCAGGAAGAATCGATTTTTCGGAAGATGACCGTGGAGCAAAACATCATGGCCATTTTGGAAACCCTTCCCATGAGCAAAACGGAACGGCGGAATCGTTGCGATCAGCTGCTGCACCAGTTCGGCATCGAGCGAATCGCGAAAAATACCGCGCTGACCCTGAGTGGCGGCGAGAAGCGGCGATTAACGATTGCGCGTTCGCTGGTGACACAACCGAAGTTGTTGATGCTTGATGAACCATTCAGTGGCGTCGATCCCATTGCCGTCTATGATGTCCAACAGATTATCGTCAACCTGCGCAAATCGGGGCTCGCCATCATGATCACCGACCACAATGTGCGCGAGACGTTGTCGATCGTGGACCGCGCCTATTTGATTTTCGAAGGCCGCGTCGAAAGCGAAGGCACAAAAGATTTTCTCATTAACGACCCAATCAGCCGTCAGCTTTATCTTGGGGAACGCTTCAAGATGTAGGTGTCAACGACCCAGCCGCTGCAGGGGAAGCGCATCGCTTGCCTGATCTTGTTCTTGATCCAAAAGAGAGATCTACTAAATTTCCGACAAGGCAATGGAGTTTGCCTTCCTGAAGGGGAAAACCGCGTGAGCTAATGACTCCTGCCAACGCCGAAAGGCAATGGAGGAGTTATGACGCAAAACGTTTGGTTTGTTGCCGCGATTTGGATGGCGCTCGCGCTTTCGGCGAGCCTGATCTCGATTTGGGCGGGAGTATCTGTTGCCCTGGTTGAAATCCTTGTCGGCGTGATCGCCGGGAATTTTCTTGGGATTCACGCGACGACCGATTGGATCAATTTTCTAGCGCTCCTCGGCAGCGGCGTGCTGACGTTTCTCGCGGGCGCAGAAATCGACCCCCGTTCGCTGAAAGCGAATCTGCGCGCAAGCGGATTGATCGGCATTCTTTCTTTCGGCGTGCCGTTCGTGTGCGTCTGGTTATTCGCGCAGTTCGTCCTCGGTTGGCCCGTGCAGCAGGCGCAGATCGCTGGAGTCGCACTCTCGACCACATCGGTGGCGGTCGTTTACGCAGTAATGATCGAAGGCGGTTATAGCGAGACGGCCATGGGGAAGACGATTCTGGCTGCGTGTTTTATTACGGACCTCGGCACAGTTCTCGCACTCGGGGTTTTGTTCGCAAACGTCAACATGTGGCTTGCCATATTCGTCGCCGTGATGTGCGTGGTGCTTTGGTTTATGCCGACATGGACGCAATCTATTATTACGCGCCTGGGTGCGACGCGTGTGAGCGAGCCCGAGGTTAAATTCATCTTTTTTATTCTATTTTTGCTCGGCGGCTTGGCGACAACTGCGAAGAGCGAAGCGGTCTTGCCGGCGTATCTGGTCGGTCTTGTCGTGGCGGGCGTTTTTCAGCGCGACAAAGCGCTCGTGCATCGGATGCGCAGCATCGCGTTCGCAATCTTTACGCCATTCTATTTCATCAAGGCGGGGCTTTACGTTTCATTGCCGGCGCTCTGGACCGGGCTCGGGATAATTGGGGCTCTCTTGCTCTTGAAGATGATCACGAAGCTTGTCGGCGTGTTCCCGCTGGCGCGCATGCACTACATGGGAAAACGCGAAGCGAGTTACACAACGCTTCTAATGGCAACCGGACTGACCTTCGGCACGATCTCGGCGCTGTTTGGTCTGCAAAACAAAATCATCGACCAGCGGCAATACACAATTCTTGTCAGTGTCGTGATCCTGAGCGCGTTTATACCGACGCTGATCGCGCAAAAGTTTTTCCAGCCATCAGTCGAGGCGATGCACGCGTGGGGCCGTCTCTATCGCAAGCGCATGCGGGTGTTAAGCGTGGAGGACGTGGGAGACAACGGCGATATGAAAAATGAGTGACGAGAAAGAAGCACACGGCTTTAGCGAATTCCATCAGCGGCATGTCCGCACCACGTTTCAGTACATCGACAAGTTGCTCTCTGAGGCTGAGCACACCATGGCCGACGCCGGTTCGCCATCGCCCTTCCGGATGCATTCGGACGATACCACGCCGATTCAGCGCAAGGTGACGCGCGATTATATCCTCCGAATTCGCGAAGCAATGCGGCGCGTGATGGAGGAGCTGAACATTCCGCCGTCTGAATCGCAGTCCGGCGCAGTTTGGGCCGCCGCCATCAATCTAATGTTCTGCTCGATCTCGCTTAACGAACTCACACCGGAACGAATGCGCGCCTACGGACCTCTTTCTTCTGAGACTGCCGATAGATTGGACGGTATCCGCGCGGAGTTGGATGGATTGGTGGCCAAGCTGCGAACTTTTTTGGGTAAAGGCGCCGGCGGCGATCTGCAACAGCGGCTCCAGCAATTAGGCAAAACAGGTGATGAGATACGTTTGCTTAGTGAAATCGAGAGAATCATCGCCGCACACGGTCTCGTGGAATTTCGCGGCACGCTGAGCATGCTGCTTGATCGTATGGAAAGCGCAGCGTTTGAGGTCGGCGTGTTCGGCAGAGTCAGCTCCGGCAAGTCGTCACTGCTTAATTATATTTTGCAAACGGACGTGCTCCCGATCGGCGTCACGCCCGTGACTGCGATTCCAACACGCATCAGCCATGGCCCGGTAGCAGAGGCGGGAATTGAATTCGCCGAAGCGCAGGCGCAAATCATTCCATTATCGGAGCTCCCGGAATTTGCGACGGAACAGAAAAATCCGGGGAACAAAAAGCATGTCACGCGCATCTTCGTCAAGTTACCTTCCGAGCGTCTGCGGGAAGGCGTCACGTTTGTTGATACGCCGGGGCTCGGCTCACTCGCGGTCGCTGGCGCCGAGGAAACGATTGCATATCTGCCGCGGTGTGACCTTGGCATCGTCTTGATCGACGCGAGTGCAGGTCTTACGCAGGGTGATCTCATCGTCGTGCAGGCACTCTATCAAGCGGGCGCGGGCGCAATGGTCCTCATCAGCAAAGCCGATCTATTCGGCCCTGCGGATCGAGAACAAATGATTGCATACGTAAGAACGAACCTGCGTAGCCAGCTTCATGTTGAAGCGCCGGTGTATGCCGTCAGTATTTTCGGTGCGGACGCGGCGTTATGCGATCGCTGGTTTGAAAGCGAACTACGCCCATTCCTAGCCCAACATCACGAACTCGCCATCGCCTCGCAAAAACGCAAGATCGGCGCATTGCGCGAAGCTGTCATCGGCGCGTTGGAGCGCAGACTGCAAGGAGGCCCAGAAGCAGTTTCAGGGGAGAGTGCCATCGTATCGAACGAAGTTACCGAGGCCTTGCGCAATGGCGACCGCATTTTGGAACGCGCACAAGGCGAATGCTTTTTCCTTACCCGGAAAATTACAAAGATGCAGCGGGCGATCATCAATGTGGCTGCGCAGCACATTGGAGCCGCGTTGATTGAGTCTGACAATGTAGATACCGCGCCAATTTTTGCCGAAACACTTACCCGAATGATTGCCGAACCGGTAGCTGCGACTCTGCGTTCAATCGAACAAACACGCGACGCCCTGGCAAAGGCGATGGAGCTCGCTGCGTCGGCTTCGGGTCGGAGCGCTCCTGAGGAATTGCCGCAGCCGGCCGGCATGCCACTGGTTGACGTTGGCGAAATTTCTCAAAAGATTGTGATCGAAAAGCCCGCGATGCTTTCACTGCTCGGCAAGGGCATGCTGACATCGCACGTCAGGCGAAAGCTGGAGACTGAATACGATCGCGCTTTATTGGAATTTCTAAGCCTTTACGCAAATCGTCTCCGTCGCTGGATGGAGCAGAGCATCAGTGCACTGCGCAACGCGTTCACTGCATTCGCCGACATGCATCGCGCGCACTTCGAGGCGGCGCCAGCTTCAGGCCTATCCGATCCAGCGGCCGTCCAAGATGACCTTCGGATTTTGCGCAAATGGGACACTGCTACTGAGGAGTCGCCGGTCAGCAGCACATAAATTTTCACGCGGACAACCGCCTCGATACGCCGGGTTGGATTCGCGCAACCGAAGCGATGTGCGCTAAGTCTTGCGGTAACGCGCGATGCGTATTGGAAAATACGCGGCATTCACGTTAGAAGTTAATCCTAATGGCGGAGCAACCCGGGACCCAGACGATTACATCGACAAGCGCTCAGCAGAAAAGCGTCCCGGTTGTCACAGTCGAGAGCTTTTACAGTTTGCACGCGGAGAAGCTGCAGATGAAACTGGATGGTCCGCGCGTGGGCTTTCACCGGAAAATTCGCGAGCCCACCATCAATCGTCCCGGTTTGGCGCTCTCGGGATTCTATACCTATTTCGCGGAGAAACGGGTGCAGGTGCTCGGCGCGGCTGAGCACTCGTATTTGAAAAGCCTGGCCCCGAGAGCACGCGTGCGGCGGTTTCGCGCCTTATGTGCGCGTAAAATTCCGTGCCTCGTTGTCTCGCGTGGATTCCATCTCGATCCCTCCCTGCTCGCCGTTGCAGCCGAAGAAAATATCGCGGTGTTTCGGACGCCAATGATTACCATGAAGTTCATTAACGCGGCGACTATCGCGCTGGAAGTCGATTTTTCTCCGACCGTGACCGAGTTCGGCAGCATGGTGGACATTTTGGGTGTTGGTGTTTTGATTCGCGGCGCGAGCGGCATTGGCAAAAGCGAATGCGTCCTGGGGCTGATCGAGCGTGGCTACAGCCTCGTAGCTGACGACGTGACGCGGATCACTTCACTCGAGGGACGCGAGCTTATGGCGACAGCCCCGGAACTGACCCGCAATCATATGGAAGTTCGCGGGATTGGCATCATTAACGTAGCTTCCGTTTTCGGCATTGGCAGCATTCGAATCGAAAAGCGCCTCGACCTTGTCGTCACACTGAAAGAGTGGGAGGAGATGGAAGCCGTGGATCGGATCGGGCTTGATCGGGAATTTTACGGAGTTCTTGGGCTTCAGGTGCCGCACGTGACAATTCCGGTGAGGCCAGGCCGCGACATGGCGCGTCTGATCGAAGTTGCGGCGATGGAT
>Ga0193719_10000261_pt1 | contig 18897 bp, 21 predicted proteins | sample U2a2metaG_FD_160103 | JGI IMG/M metagenome (GOLD analysis project Ga0193719, IMG submission 160103) | Soil microbial communities from a riparian zone of the East river system, Colorado, United States - U2a2 | ecosystem: Environmental > Terrestrial > Soil > Riparian zone | place: USA: East... | reverse complement strand
AAATCGTCCATCTCCTTACGCAGCGCGGTGGTGTCGTTGCCTTTCGCGACGGTCTTCAATGTCTCCAGCTTCGCGGTGACCTCGGCCTTGATGTCGGCAGGGATCTTGTCGTCGTTGTCCTTCATCACCTTCTCGGCCTGGTGGATCATGTGATCCGCCTGGTTGCGGAGCTCGACCTCTTCGCGCTTCGCGCGATCCTCTCCGGCGTGGGCTTCGGCCTCCTTGACCATCCGCTCGACCTCTTCCTTGCCAAGCGTCGACGACGCTGTGATCGTCACCGACTGCTCGCGGCCGGTGCCCTTGTCCTGGGCCTTCACGTTGAGGATGCCGTTGGCGTCGAGGTCGAAGGTGACCTCGATCTGAGGCATTCCCCGAGGCGCGGGTGGAATTCCATCGAGGTGGAACCGACCCAGCGTGCGGTTGTCGCGCGCCATCTCGCGCTCGCCCTGCAGCACGTGGACCTCGACCGAGGTCTGGCTGTCAGCCGCAGTCGAGAAGACCTGCGAGCGTGATGTTGGGATCGTTGTGTTGCGCTCGATGAGCTTGGTCGCTACACCGCCCAGGGTCTCGACCCCGAGGGAGAGTGGCGTCACGTCGAGCAGCAGGATGTCCTTGACCTCGCCCTTGAGGACGCCGGCCTGGATGGCGGCGCCGACGGCGACCACCTCGTCGGGATTGACGCCCTTGTGTGCCTCTTTCCCGCCGAGAAGGTCCTTGACCAGCTTCTGGATCACGGGCATGCGGGTCGAGCCGCCGACGAGAACCACCTCGTCGATCTGCTGCGGGGTCAGGCTTGCGTCTTTCAGCGCGGCCAGGAACGGTCCGCGGCAGCGCTCGGTCAGATCAGAGGTGAGCGACTCGAACTTGGCCCTGGTGAGGGTCATCTCGAGGTGCTTGGGGCCGGTCTGGTCGGCGGTGATGAACGGGAGGTTGACCGAGGTCTCGAGACGGCTCGACAGCTCGATCTTGGCCCGCTCAGCAGCTTCAGTGAGGCGCTGCAGGGCCTGGCGGTCGGACTTCAGGTCGATGCCGTTCTGCTTCTTGAATTCCTCGGCGAGCCACTCCACCACCCTGCGGTCGTAGTCGTCGCCGCCGAGGTGGGTGTCGCCGTTCGTCGACTTGACCTCGAAGACTCCATCGCCCACGTCGAGGACTGAGACGTCGAAGGTGCCTCCGCCAAGGTCGAAGACGAGGATCGTCTCGTTCGCCTTCTTGTCGAGGCCGTACGCGAGCGAGGCAGCAGTTGGCTCGTTGATGATTCGGAGCACGTTCAGCCCCGCGATCTGGCCCGCGTTCTTGGTCGCCTGCCGCTGAGAGTCGTTGAAGTAGGCAGGGACTGTGATCACGGCGTCGGTGACCTTCTCGCCCAGGTACGCCTCGGCGTCCGACTTCAGCTTCTGGAGGATCATCGCGGAGATTTCCTCCGGGGTGAACTCCTTGTCTGCGTTGGGGATCTTGACGACCACGCGGTCGTCCTTGCCGGTCTTGACCTCGTAAGGAACGATCTTCCTCTCCGAGTCGACCTCGGCGAACTTGCGGCCCATGAAACGCTTGATCGACGAGACTGTGTTTTCCGGGTTGACAGCAGCCTGCCGCCGGGCGAGCTGCCCGACGAGGCGCTCACCGGATTTCGTGAAGGCGACCACGGAAGGCGTCGTTCGGGAGCCTTCCGAGTTCGGAATGACGACAGGCTCGCCGCCCTCCATGACGGCGATGACGGAGTTGGTCGTCCCCAAGTCGATTCCTACGGTTTTCGGCATATGTCAGCTGTTCCTCCAGCCGCGGTGATGCGGCTTATTTGAATGTTTATGTCTGATCTTGTTCCCCACCTCATTCGTATCAAAACCAAGGGGGGAAGATTCCAATCGCCGTACTCTTGCTCTGATGCCAATTTACGAGCTCGACCCGGTTGACGAGATTGCCGTCGCGGCGGTCGGCGAGCCCGGCCAGCGGCGCTTCTTCCTGCTGGCCAAGGGAAGGGGCCGGACGCTGACCCTGACCTGCGAGAAGGCCCAGATCCAGGCGCTGATAGTCCGCCTCCACCAGATGATGGAGGCGCAGGGGATCGAGGCCATGGAGCGAGCCGCGGGCGACGCCGCCATCTCGCCAGGCGAGCCTGAGTGGCAGGTTGGCGAGGTGGGCCTCGGCTACCACGAAGCCCGAAAGATGTTCGTGCTGGTCGCCAGCCAGTCGGCGGCGGGCGAAGAGAGCCCTGCTGAGGATTCGCCCAGCGTCCGTTTCTGGCTCAGCCACCAGCAGGTGGTCGCCTTCTCAAAGCAGGCCGAGAGCGTGCTGACGGCGGGGCGCCCGCTGTGCCCGCGTTGCGGCCTGCCGATCGACCCAGCCGGCCACCCCTGCCCGGTCCTCAACGGTGCCCGGCCGATCTTCTAAGGCCGGCCGCTCGCCCGAAAGCCACGAGGTGGAGTCGACCGAGCGCATCCTGACCGAGCTGCCTGACCTCGAGCTCGTCGGGGTGCTGCGGGGCGCCTCCAACTACACGTTCCTCGCGGAGCTGGGGCCGCACGCTCCTTCCGGCCTCAAGGTCGTCTACAAGCCTGCGCGAGGCGAATCTCCTCTGTGGGACTTTGCCGCGGGGACCCTGTACCAGCGCGAAGTTGCGGCTTACGAGCTGAGCAAGGTCCTTGGCTGGCCTCGGATCCCGCCGACTGTCGTGCGCGAGAAAGGGCCGCATGGCGTCGGGGCGCTTCAACTGTTCATAGAAGCGGACGGCAGGCATTTTCTAAGTGAACAGGCATCGCAGCGCGAAACCTGGCGACGCATCGCGCTGTTTGACGTAATAACCAACAATGCAGATAGGAAGTCGGGCCACTGCCTGTTTGATGCCAAGGACAACGTATGGGTCATCGACCACGGACTGACGTTCCACACCGACCCAAAGCTCAGGACAGTGATCTGGGACTTCTCGGGCGATCCATTGCCTGCCGACCTGTGCGGCGACGTGGAGGGAGCCCTGATCGAGCTCGAGAAAGGCGCTCTGCTCGAGGAGCTGGAGCCGCTCTTGAGCCCTGGCGAGCTGCGAGTCTTGATGCGGAGACTGCGTGGGGTGCTCAACCCGGGCTGGCGCTTCCCCGAGCCCACCTCCGCCTGGTCGGTGCCCTGGCCGCCGATCTAGTGCGCCTGCTAACCTTCCCGGGCTGCGGATGAAGGTCCTACCACGCGTCGCCATGGCTGCAGCCGGGATTGCTTTCGCCATATACGCTGCCGGCGCTTTCTCAGCACTGGCGGCGTCAACGCCAACTGCGCCACGAAATCTCAAGGCAGCGGCTGGGGACCAGAAGGTGGTCCTGACCTGGACCGCCCCCACCACGGGGGTTCCGACCTATTACCAGGTCATCACCTCACCAGCCGACTACCCGCGAACCAACACCTCGGCTACGAACATCACAGCAACGGGACTCACCAACGGGAGGACTTACTCGTTCGCAGTTCGAGCCCTTAACGCGTCCGGCTATGGCCCTGCAGCCAGGATCACCGCCGTCCCGCACGCAACTCCTCCGAGCGCTCCGAAGAACCTGGCCGCGACACAAGGGCCCGGGTCTGGGCAGTACACGATCACCTGGGATCCTCCAGCCACCACCGGCTCATCGCCCGACGGGTCCTCGCCGACCATCGACCACTACACGGTGAGAGTCAGCCCTGCCGCGACGTGCCAGATGATCTCTCCGACCAGCTGTATCGCTTCCAACATTGCTGACAACATCACATTCACATTCACAGTCACGGCGACCAACTCGAGGAACGTGACTGGGCCGGCCGCCGTCGTTTATGCGCCGCTTCCTGGAGGCGCCACGATTGGATTGCAACCTTCCGCCGGCATATCCACCACCTCGATCACGGTGACCGGGGAGCTCTTCTTGAAAAACGAGAACATCACCCTCTACTGGGATGTGTCAACCCACATCGCCGCCACCCTGGTCTCTGACGACAACGGTTCCTTTACCAAGGTCGTGAAACCCTACAAGGGGGACAAGCCGAAGACGCACAAGCTCTGCGCGAACGTCCAGCCCAAGCCGTGCGCCAACTTTGCCCTTCAGGCCCCGCCATCTCCGAGCCCCACGTCTTCCGGAATCCCGTCGCCGGACGAATCTCCGTCACCATCACCTTCCGCGCCGCAGGCCTCAGGAGTCAGGCCGGCCGCCGGTGGCGGGATCAGCGGGCTCGACATCATCACCAGACCCCCGTTCGTCTTCCTCCCGATCATCGGCATCCTGGGCCTTCTCGGGGTGCTTGCCTACTGGCTGTTCAGCTCCAGGCGCCGCCCGATGGCGCCGACTTCTGCGTCGGTGGTCCACCACGCCACGCGCCCTGACTACATGGAGCCCTTCGCGGCCCCGGCGCGACCGCCTGCAGTCCCGCCAGCCGCCTCAGCGCCGTGGCCACCGGTCCCGCCGGCCGCCTCGGCTTGGCCGCCTGTCCAACCCGCGCCGCAAGCTCAGCCTCCTCCGCCTGCGCCGACCCCCCCTGCGCCGCAATTTCAGCCTCCCCCTGCCGCGCCTCAACCGCCTCCTCCCGCGGCTCCCCCCCGGTCGGTTGAGTGGCCGGCTTCGCCCCACGTTGAGGGCGCCCCAGACGAGCCTCCCGACCTGCCGGAACCCTCGGACTAGGTCCTAGTGGGCCGCACCACTATGGTCAGGAGCCCTTTCCGCTCTTAGACTTTCCGCGCAATGCCGCTCCTCGAGGTGCGCGAGCTGACCGTTCGCTTCGGTGGGGTGGTGGCACTTGACCGAGTCTCATTCGACGTAAATGCCGGCGAGGTGGTGGCGCTCATCGGGCCGAACGGCGCAGGCAAGACAACGCTCTTCAACGTGATCACCCGCGTCTACAGGCCAGGCGGTGGAACCATCTCCCTCGACGGTGAACCTGTCCTCAAGCTGCGGCCGCACCAGGTCATACGCCGGGGCCTCGCGCGCACCTTTCAAAACCTGGCGCTCTTCCATTCCATGTCGGTGCTCGAGAACGTGGTGGTCGGCGATCACACCAACATCCGGAGCAGCTTCCTGGGCGCATCGGCACCGATTCCCTCAGCAGTAAAGGCCGAGGCGGACGCTCGCAAGCGGGCGATTGAGGTGCTGCATTTCGTCGGCCTTGAAAAGCACTCCCATCACCCTGTGGCCGCGTTGCCGTTCGGGATCCAGAAACGCGTCGAGCTGGCGCGCGCCCTTGTTTCCAAGCCACGCCTTGTTCTCCTCGACGAGCCTGCCGGCGGCATCAGCCACGAAGAGGTGGCCGACATGGCCCGCCTCGTCCAGCGCATCCACTCCGATCTCGGTGTGACGGTGCTGCTTGTCGAACACAACATGGGCTTCGTGATGGGAATTTCCGACCGGGTGGTGGTCCTTGACTTCGGCCGCAAGATCGCCGAGGGCACTCCGACCGAGGTGCAGAGAAACCCAGCAGTCATCGAAGCCTACCTGGGCGCTGCATAGATGCACCTGCTGGAGCTCGACGGCGTGCGCGCCGGATATGGACCGACGCAGGTCCTTCATGGTGTTTCGCTGAAGGTGGCCGAGGGCGAGATTGTGTCGCTGCTCGGCGCCAACGGCGCCGGCAAGACCACGACCCTTCGTGCGATATGCGGCGGCGTCCGCTGGGAGGGCGGAATCAAGATCTCAGGCCGCTCTCTTCACCGCATGTCGACGGAGGACATCGTTCGGAGCGGTGTCGCTCATGTGCCGGAAGGGAGAGGCATCCTCACCGATCTCACAGTCGATGAGAACCTTCGCCTGGGTGAGCATTTGCGCCGCGATCGCAGCCAGGTGAAGAACGACTACGACCGAGTTTTCGAATACTTTCCCATCTTGCGTGAGCGCCGCAAACTCTCCGCCAGCACGCTTTCCGGCGGGGAGCAGCAGATGCTCGCTCTGGCACGCGCCCTGTTGATGCGACCGCAGCTCATGTTGCTCGACGAACCGTCGCTGGGGCTTGCTCCGCTAATCGTCAAGTCTCTCTTCGACATCATCCGAGATATCAACCACACGGATCGCGTCGCGGTGCTCCTGGTCGAGCAAAACGCACGCCTGGCCCTCGAGCTGTCGACCCACGCCTACGTGCTCGAGGTCGGCCGGGTCGCAGTGAGCGGATTGAGCGCGGACCTGAAGGGCGACGACTCAGTGCGCCGCTCGTACCTGGGGTACTAGATGCACAGAGTGGACAGCACCGGCCAGCCAGACCGCATCTCGGCCCGTCCGGCCGGCGCAGTCCACTAGTGCAGGACTTTCTGCAGCAGGTAGTCAGCGGAATCGCCAGCGGCGGCATCTTCGCCAGCCTGGCGCTGGCCCTCGTCCTGATCTACAACGCGATGGGCCTTGTCAACTTCGCCCAGGGTGAGATGGCGATGTTCGCGACCTTCATTGCGTACACGTTGATCGAGCGAGGGATGAGCTACTGGATCGCGCTCCCATTGACGCTGCTGCTCGCGTTCGCCGGCGGACTCATCATCCAGCGAGTCGTCATCAGGCCTGTGGAACGCGCGCCGGTGCTGACGCTCGTGATAGTGACGCTCGGCCTCGCGACCTTGATCAACGGCCTGGCGGGGTTTGTCTTCGGCTACGTCCCGAAATCCTTCCCCAGCCCCTTCTCTGTGCAGACCATCTCTATCGCCGGCGCCGTGGTGAGCTACCGAGACCTCGGTGTCATCGCAGCGTCGGCGGTCGTGCTCCTGCTGATCTATCTGCTTCTGCAGCGCACGACGCTCGGGCTGACGATGCGCGCCGCTGCGCACAACCCCGACGCAAGCCGCCTGTTGGGAGTCCGCGTCAGCTGGATGCTTGCGATCGGCTGGGGGCTCGCCTCCGCAGTCGGCGCCCTGTCAGGAATCATGGTCGCCCCGATCCTGCTGCTCGAGCCGAACATGATGCAGACGATCATCATCTACGCGTTCGCTGCCGCCGTCCTCGGTGGCATTGAGAGCCCGCTTGGCGCGGTGATCGGCGGGGTCATCGTCGGCGTCACAGTCAACCTGGCGGGCGCTTACCTGGTCGGCGGCGATCTGCAGCTGGCGGTGGCCTTCCTGATCATCGTCGCAGTGCTGGTGGTCAGGCCGCATGGGCTTCTCGGCCGCCCTGCCGTGAGGCGAGTCTGACCCGTGCTTTCGAGAGTTCGGCGCGCCCCTCCCCGCTACTGGCTGGTGCTGGTGGTGGCGGTGCTGCTGCTCGGGCTGCCGTCAGCAGCCACGAGCTTTCAAAGCAGCCAGTGGACACAGGTGCTCATCTTCACCATCGCGATCATGGGTCTCAACGTGCTGGTCGGTTACAGCGGCCAGATCTCACTGGGACACGGGGCCTTCATGGCCCTCGGCGCTTACACGACGGCGATTCTCGTCAGCCGCTACCACGTTGACTACCTGCTCACCATCCCGATCGCGGGGCTGGTCACCGGCGCTGTCGGCTTCCTGCTCGGCATCCCTGCGCTAAGGCTCTCGGCCTTGTATCTCGCACTCGCCACCTTCGCGCTTGCGGTGGTGACGCCGAGCCTTATCAAGCGTCCCGAGAAGCTCACCGGTGGAGTGCAAGGCATTCTTTTGGTCCCACCCGAACCGCCCCAGTTCGCCAAGGACGCTTTCGCGACAGTGACCAATGGGCCGCAGATGACCAGTGAGCAATGGCTTTACTACATCAGTCTCGGAGTTGGAGCCGTGCTCTTCTGGCTTGCGTGGAACGTGATCCGCCACCGTCCAGGCCGGGCGATGCGAGCCGTCCGCGACGGGGAGGTGGCCGCGGCTGCGTCGGGCATCAACGTCGCGGGCTACAAGACGCTGGCGTTCGGCATGTCAGCCTTTTACGCGGGAGTCGCCGGCGCTCTTTACGGCTTGACAACCGGTTTCGTCAGCCCTGACACGTTCCCTGTGGAGCTGTCGTTTCAGCTCCTGGTCGGAGCGGTGATCGGAGGCCTGGCATCGACCGTTGGGCCTTTGCTGGGCGGAATCTTCGTGTACTGGCTGCCGATCATCTCCAGCCAGACCATCTCGGATCAAGCATGGATCCCTACGCAGATCTCCGACGTATTCGTCAAGGCCGGGCCGGCAGTCACGTACGGCGCGCTTTTGATATTGATAATGATCTTTGCGCCACGAGGGATCGTCGGACTGCTGACTTCCGCATATGCAGCACTCCGAAAACGCCTCCTGGGGCCTGGCGAACGAGGTAGTGGACAGATGCCTCCAGACCCTCAAACTGTGTGAGGAAGCTTTTTTCCGATATTAGGAGGATTTCAATGGCGAGAACGGGACCACGATTAGCCACCCTGGTGGTGTCTCTCATGGCGCTGGCCGCCTGCGGCGGCTCTGAAGCCCAGACAGATCCCGGCATAACCAGCAGCTCCATCAAGCTCGGCGTCACGATCGCCCAGTCCGGCGCCGCCGCTGCGTACGGGACGATCGCGAACGCGTCGAACGCTTACTTCAAGTACATAAACGACCAGGGAGGGGTCAACGGGCGGAAGATCGATTACAAGATCCTCGACGACGGCTACAACCCCGCCAAGGCAGTGCCGCTGACCAAGCAGCTGGTTGAGCAGGACAAGGTGTTCGCGATGTTCGGTGGCCTTGGAACCCAGCCTCAAACTGCAGTGCGGGACTACCTCAACACCAGCAAGGTGCCCCAGCTTTTCGTCGCCACGGGCGCGACAACTTTCATGGCCGACTTCAACTCACACCAGTACACGATCGGCTGGCAGCCTCCGTATCAGGGCGAGTCGCGGATCTACGCCAAGGACGTGGTCGCCAACCACGCGGGCGCGAAGATCGCCGTGCTCTATCAGAACGATGACTACGGCCAGGACTATCTGAAGGGCCTGACCGATGGACTTGGTTCGAACGCCTCGATGATCGTGGCCAAGGAGAGCTACGACACCACCGCCGCCGACACGCTGTCGCAGCTGTCCAAGTTGAAGGCGAGCGGGGCCAACACCCTGTTCATCTTCGCGACCCCCGGTTTCACCATCAAGTCGCTGGTGATCGTCACCAAGCTTGCCTGGGAGCCGACGATCTACCTCAACTCGGTCTCCAACCCACAGGTCTACATGGGCCTTGCCGCCAAGGCCGGCGCCGCGCTCAAGAACGTGACGAGCGTCGGATACATCAAGGATCCCACCGACCCGCAATGGGCCAGCGATGACGGCATGAAGCTTTATCAGACGGTCATCAAGGGCTGCTCGACATGCAACCCACTTGACGGATTCAACATCTACGGCGTCGCCGTCGCCTACACCATGGTGGACGTGCTCAAGCAGGCCGGGTCTAACCTGACGCGCGCCAACGTGATAAGCATCGCGTCGAGCGGCCTCAACGAGACCAACCCGTTCCTGCTCCCCGGAGTGAAGGTCACAACCGGTTCGAGCGACCACTTCCCGATCACCCAGGAGCAGGTGATCACATGGTCGGCCAACGGCTGGCACCTCCAAGGCTCTCTTATCGACGAGCAGGTCTCCTAAGCAAGCGTGAGGTCCGGCTAATAGCCGGACGCTAAATCCTCCCCGCCGCGTGGCGGGGAGGCCACGCCGCGGATTAGCGCGGCGAGGTGGGGGCGTGGGGGCGGTCCAGGGCCGCCCCCGTTACCATTCGGAAGCGGTGACTGCACGACTCAAGCCTTACTGGATGCACGTGTACCTGCTTGTGTACACGCCGACCCTGCTGCTCGCCGACAGCCTTGTCACAGCGCTGTGGCAGCAGTGGCTCCTCGGAATCCTGACCTTCGCCGCGCTGTACCTCGCAGCCCTGAAGGCTCCCAAGGAACAGCGGGTGCAGGTGTGGGTGTGCGTGGCAGTCGCCACAGGCTTCGAGATCTTCGGCTCTCTCATCTGGGGCATCTACATCTACCGCTTTCACAACGTTCCCCTTTACGTCCCGCCGGGCCACGGCGCTGTGTACCTCTTCGGGCTCATGGCTGCCCAAACCCCGGTCGTCCTGAAGTACGGCCGCCGAGTCGCCCACGTCATCCTCGCCGGAGCTACAACCTGGGCCCTCGCCGGCCTGACAGTGCTGCCCCTCGTCACAGGCCGCTTCGACCTACAGGGAGCGATGTGCCTGCCGGTCTTCGCCTGGTTCGTGCTGCGATCGCCACGCTGGCCTCTGTTCGCCGCCATCTTCATCGCCACCGGCGAGCTGGAGATCTTCGGCACATTTTTCGGCAACTGGGCGTGGCTCCCCGTCGCACCGTGGACGCACATCCCGTCCGGCAACCCACCGTCGGTCATTGCCGGCGGCTACTGCATCATCGATGCATCAGTTCTCCTCGCGATGCGAGGCGCAGTCGCTCTTCGGGCCCAGCTCCAAGCGCTGCGAATGCCCGCCGCCCAGGAGGTTGACGAAGCGGCCTAGAGCGTCGGCTTGAAGACCATCATCGCGACGATGAGGAGGACTATCACGCCGAGCACCGGCCCAAGGATCTGCCCCCGCTGAGCCAGGCGCATGAACTCAGCAGACGTTGTGTCGCCGGCCTCAGCGAGCTTGATCTGGTCGCGGAGCGCCGGCGTGTAGAAGAACAACGCGAGGACGATGAGCGCTACGTACAGGATGAGCGCGATCAGTATCCACAAGGTCGTGATCGGGTATGGCACGAGGAAGACCATCAGCAGGCCGGTGATCAATAGAAAGCCGTATGCCGGGTTGGCGATGCGGTCATCGAGGAACTTCACCCCTTTGAGCGCGAACGCCGTCTGGTTTGGATCGCGTCTCGCGCGAACTATCCAGACTCCGTAACTGATGTTCAGACCAACCGCCACTATCGCAGCGAGGATATGGAAGAACTTGACGACGACGAACAGCGACACTACGCCGTGATCTCGACCACTGCAGTGCCGACTGTGGTGCGGTTTCCGTCGGGATCCTCACCCCAGATCTCCAGCTCGGCGTGCCCACCCGTGACGCTTGTCACGCGACCGCGACACCGGTAAGGCCGGCCGGGCACGTCGACACCTCGATAGCTGACCTCGAAGCTTTTCAGCGTCCCGCGCTCCCCGAGCCAATCCGTCACGAGCTGTCCGAGGAAAGCAGCCTTCAGGAGCCCGTGAAGGATGACGCCGGGCAGCCCCACGCCCCGTGCGTACTCCTGGTCGTAATGGATCTCGTAGAAATCGCCCTGCGCTCCCGCGTACTGCACGAGCTGCCGCGTCGTCGGATGCTTGATCAGGTCAGGTAGCTCGTCCCCAGGCTGGAGGATCATCGCCTTATCGCCGTCCCGCGCAGCCTGGCCACGGTGCGCCCGTGGCCGTTGAAGTATTCGGTCTCGAAGATGATGAACAGCAGGCTTCCGCTCGAGCCGCTCTTCTCGTAGACATCCACCACCCTGCCGATCGCCGTGATCGTGTCACCGACCTTGACAGGTTCGAGGTACTCGAAGCGGTTGCCACCATTCAGCCAGCCCTTCCCATACTCCTCGGCCTCTGGCAGGTGCGCCGACACGGGGGCCAGCGCGACAAGGTACGTCGGCGGCGCTTCGGTGAGCCATCGCGGATAGGAATCGCCGATCGCCTCGGTGAACCGCTTCAGGTGACCCGCCTCGACCATCACCGTGGAGGGCGGGCCTGGCGTGCCGATGCGGGCGCGCAACCTGTCGACGACTGACGGAGTTGTGCTCACCTGCCCCGAGGAAGTCCTAACACACGCTCCGCGATGATGTTGCGTTGGATCTCCGACGATCCCGCATAGATCGTCTCCGCCTGCGCCCACATCCAGCCGAGCTGCCACCGCCCGTCTTCGACAGCGAAAGGGGAGTCAGGAGCCAGCGCCCCGTACGCGCCCTGCAAGCCGACCGCCGTCTCCTGGAGGCGCTTGTCCATCTCGCTCCAATAGAGCTTGGTCATGCTTGCTTCCGCCCCTGGAGCTTTGCCTTGCTGCGCGCTCGTCAGGTTGCGGAGCCCGATGAGGCGGAAGACGTGCGCTTCGATCTGTGCCTGCGCCACCTTCTGGCGCACATTCACATCCGCGCCGGCGCCGCGATTGCGCGCGAGGGTGGCGAGCTCCGCGACAGCACGCTCGAACCTCGCGGCTTGAGCCAGGCCGCCGCGCTCGAAGCCGAAAACGGTCATCGCGATCTTCCAGCCCGCACCGGGCTCTCCGACGAGATCCTTGTCCTCGACAACGGCGCCGGAGAGGAAGATCTCGCAGAACTCGCCTCCGCCTGTCATCTGCTTGATCGGTCGGACCTCAACTCCGGGCTGATGCATGTCGACGAGGAAGAACGAGATTCCCTTGTGAGCGTCGGCTTCAGGGTCGGTGCGAGCGAGGAGAAAGCTCTTGTCGGAGTAGTGGGCTCCGCTCGACCACGTCTTCTGGCCGTCGAGCACCCAGTGCCCGTCGCGGCGTTCCGCGCGAGCGCGCAGGCCGGCGAGATCGCTGCCCGCGTCGGGCTCGCTGAAGCCCTGGCAGAAGACGAGCTCGCCACTGAGGATCTTCTCGACGTACTGCTCCTTCTGCCATGGCGAGCCGTGGACGAGGAGCGTTGGCGCAAGCAGGCTCACGCCGAGGCGTCCGAGGATGGCGGGGGCACCTGCCTTCGCCATCTCCTCGTGGTAGATCGCTTGCATGATCGGAGTGGCAGCGCGCCCGCCTGCGTCGCGGGGCCACGAGAGCTTGAGCCAGCCTCCGTCATGGAGACGCCGCTGCCACTGGCGCTGCATGTCCTCGTCGGCGTCCTCTCGATAGCCGCCGACGCCGCCATTGGCCCATTCGCTGGGGAGATTGCTCTCGAGCCAGGTGCGAACCTCTTGCCGGAAGGCCTCCTCTTCAGCCGAAAAGCCCAGGTCCATGTGATTCGGAGGCTATCAAAACGGGAATGCTTGATAAAGAAATGGCTTCAGAAGTCCTTTGCGGAAGGTGCGGCACTCTGCTGACAAATCCGAACGCTCCGTGTCCTCGCTGCGGGGCGCCGGCCTCCGGGCGGTACCAGGGGCCCGTGATTCGATCTCGCAAGAACCCTGCCCTCGCAGCGGCACTGGCGCTCGTCCCAGGCCTGGGCCACTTCTACCTGGGCGAGAACAAAAAGGGTGTCGCCTTTCTGGTCGGAATCGGCGGCCTCGAGTTTTTCGGCCTCGACCTGGACCTCAGCATCATCGGAGCGCTGATCGGCGTGCCTCTCGAAGTCGGGGGCGGAAGCCTTTGGATCTTCAGCATCATCGACGCCTACCGCACGGCACGCCGCATGGAGGCCGAAGCAGGCTTCAGGGCCAGCGCGTAGCCGGAAGTAGGCCGATCGCCTAGCCCTTGCGGCGGCTCCGGGTCGCAGTCTTGCGACGTGCAGGCGCAGCTGTTTTGCCTCGCCGCTTCTTCGTGGGTCCAGCCAGCGCTTTCTGAACCCTGCGCTGGATGGTGCGCAGGCTCCGCTCGACGGCTGTGCTCGCTGCGGCCGACCCGCGTTCGGTCAGCTGGTCGACCTGCCGCTTCAGCTTGCGGTTCTCCTTGATCAGCTCGGCGACCAGGTCGTTGAGCTGTTCGATCAGCTCGCCTCCACCGACGCGCTTGCCGCGCACGCGGCGACTTCCCGCTTGCCTTTGCGGTGCTTCGCCTGGTGCCATACGCAGGAGCTTACGCCGCGGCCAGCACCGGTTGACGCGACAGACTCTTCAGGCCTTCGCGCGCCAATTCATGCGCTGGGTTCGCCTTGCGACTGACGTAGCTGACAACCCGCCAGCCACGACGGCACCGCTCGCGAACCTCATACACCGCGATTCGAAAACTGTCGCTCGACGGCATGCGGCTCCGCACGACAGGCGCGCAATCGGTGCGCACTATCACGCGGTGATAAGGCCAGCGCGCCGCCGCAAGATCCAACGCTCCCGCGCAAACGTGTGCCTCCAGCTGGGCTGATCCGCCGGCGTGAGAAAAACCGAATGACTCTGTGTAAACGGCGCGACCCCTAACAAAAACGGCCAGGCCACATCCGGCCCGGCCGTTCTTGTCGAGAGCGGCGTCCACGTAGATCACCAGGCACTCCCGCAAACTGCATTCCTCCCAAAGGGATTTTGGAGAGCCTACCACTATGTTGCGGGCTTGTAAGCACCCGGCACAAGATGTGGTGTCAGTCGACTGGAGGCAGGTCTGCACCCATCGCGTGATAGCCGCCGTCGACGTGCACGAGCTCGCCTGTCGTCATGTCCAGGTAGTCGGAAAGCAGCGCGCAGGCGGCGCGGCCGACCGGCGTTCTGTCCTGCAGGTTCCACCCCATCGGCGCGCGCAGCGACCAGACCTCTTCGAAGTCCTTGAAGCCTGGTATTCCGCTTGCGGCCAGTGTCGCGAGCGGGCCCGCGCAGATCGCATTGACACGGATCTTGTACCGGCCAAGGTCACGCGCCAGGTAGCGCGTCACCGATTCAAGTGCCGCCTTGGAGACCCCCATCCAGTCGTACTTCGGCCAGGCCTGCGTCGAGTTGTCGAAGTCGAGCGTCACCAGCGACCCGCCGTGCTCGCGCATGAGAGGAAGGAATCCTGCCGCCAGCTCCTTGAACGAGAAAGCGCTGACCTGGATCGCCGTGGCGACGCTCTCCCACGGCGTGGTCAGAAACTTGCCGCCCAGGGCGTCGGCGGGGGCATAGGCGACCGAGTGCACGAGGCCGTCGACCCTGTCCCAGCGCTTGCCGGTCTCCGCGACAGCAGCAGCGATATCGTCCGGCTTGGAGACGTCCATCTCGAGGATCTCAGGCACCGGGTTCAGCTTCTTGGCTGTCATCTGGGTGATCGACATCATCCGGCCGAAGCTGGTGAGCAGGAGCTCGGCTCCTTCCTTCTGCGCCTCCACCGCGATGGCGTACCCGATGCTGCGGCGGTCGCTCATTCCCGCGATGACGATCCGCTTTCCCTTCAGGATCACCGCGAAATCGTAAAGCCGGAGCCCCTTTCCTTGCCCGTGGCGATCGGGGCGTCGCGATTCGACCATTCAATGCAAGGCACGGGGGAGGAGGCCCTCCCACGACTTTGTCGTGGGGACCCCAGAGGAAACCCCCACCGGTGTGATGCGGCGCATGGAGTTGCTTTGAGTTGGACGCCGGATGACGGCCGGAGTGAATCCGGCCTACCGCTCCACTGTTGACTTCTTAAGGATTGGGGCCCGTGGCGATCGGGGCGTCACGATTCGACCAATCACTCCACGAGCCTGCGTACAGGCGTCCGTTCTTCAGGCCTGCAATCTCCATCGCCAAGAGGTCGTGCGTGGCGTTCACGCCGGAGCCGCAGTAGGCGACAGCGCCTTTCTGATCGTCAACGCCAAGCTCGGCGAACCTCGCCCGCAGCTCGTCTGGAGATTTGAACCTTCCGTCGGGCCCCAGGTTCTCGGACCAGGGAGCGCTGAGCGCGCCGGGGATATGGCCCGCTTTGGGATCGATCGGCTCCTTCTCGCCGCGATAGCGCTCGCCCGCCCGCGCGTCGAGCAATGGCACTCCGGCGAGCTTCTTGACGTCATCAAAGTCGAGGATTCCTGATCGCTCAGGTTCCGCGGCCTTGAAGCTTCCACGAGCGACTGGCGGCACCTCGGTCGTCAGAAGCTTGCCCCACGCCCCGACCCCACCATCGAGGACGGCCTGGGCTTCGTGCCCGAACCAGCGCAGCAGGAACCACAGGCGTGAGGCGATCGAACCGCCTGTATCGTCGTAAGCGACGACCCTCGTGGCAGCGCTGATTCCGGCTTTTTGCATCTCCTCCTCGAACTGCGCGCCGGTGGGCAGCGGGTGCCTGCCTCCCCCCTCTTTCCCCGTCACCGCCTCGAGGTCCACGAAGACGGCGCCGGGGATGTGGCCACCCGCATAAGCGTCGCGGCCTTTTGCCCCAAGCAGATACCACCTGAAATCGACGATCCGGAGATTTGCTTCGTCGAGGTGTTCGTGCAGCCATTCAGAGCTGACGATCGGCCCGAAGGTCATCTTGTCACGCGCGTGTCGTGGCAGAAATGCACCGCTTGCGGGTGCATTTCATGGAGCCTCGTGAGCGATTCGGACCATGCCTCGCGGTCGGCGTACTGGCCGCGCCACTTCTTGAGATCGGCGTGGTCACGATCGTTGTAGATCTCGGACGTATACGCAGCGTCGCCGATCATCAGGGCGCCGCCATCGGGCATGTCGACCACCACGCTCTGGTGACCCGCGGTGTGCCCTGGCGTCGCGACCACGCGCACCCCTTCAGCCACTTCGGCGTCGCCATCGACGAGCTCGAACCGGGCACCTGCGAAATCGAACCACTCAGATGTGATCGTTTCCTCGCGGCGCGCGCGCTCCAGCTCCTGCCGCTGGACATAGAAGGGCGCGTGCTTGAAGACGGCGTTCTGCCCGCAGTGGTCGAAATGAAGGTGGGTGTTGATGACGATGCGGACGTCGGCCGGGCTCAGATCGTGCTCCGCCATGACGTCGGCGGCCCGGCGGTTGACCACCTTCCATTCTTTGACAAGGTCGTCAGGCCACCCGACTCCGGTGTCGACGAGGATCGCCCCAGCGCTGGGGTGCTTGATGACGAAGCCGTGAACCGGGATCCCGTTCAGCGCCTCGATCGTCGCGAGATGAAGCCGCACGATTTCCATCTCCATCTCTTTTAAGGAAGGAAGGGTGAGATTGCGAAGAGCCCGAACAGCAGGGCTATGTAAACGATCGAGTAGGCGAAAAGGCGCCGGGTCCAGCGCCGTCCTGACAGGTCGAGCACCGTGAGTCCGACCAGGCCGACACCGAGCACCACCGCGCCAGCCACGTAGACGGCGCCCGCCGACCCTGTGAAGAACGGGACCACGCTGACGATTGCTGTCAGCACCGCGTAGACGACGCTCTGCCGTTTGGCCGACTGCTCGCCGGCGACCACCGGGAGCATCGGGATCTGTGCGCGCGCGTAGTCCGCCTTGATCACCTGCGCGAGCGCCCAGAAGTGCGGCGGCGTCCAGAAGAACACCACCCCGAAGAGCGCAAAGGCAGCGAGGTCGAGATGACCGGTGGCAGCCGCCCAGCCGACGAGAGGAGGCACAGCTCCGGCGGCCCCGCCGATGACGATGTTCTGGGGAGTCGTCCGCTTGAGCCAGATCGTGTAGACGAAGACGTAGATGAGCGTGCCCAGCAGAGCGAGGGCCGCAGCGAGCAGGTTGGCTCCTGACCAGAGCACCGCGAACGCGAGCATGTTGAGCACGACACCGATGGCGAGCGCGTGCCATGGGGGGATTCGTCCATCAGGTAAGGGACGCCGCTTGGTCCGGCTCATCGCGGCGTCGATATCGCGATCGAACCAGCAGTTGATGGAGTGGGCGCCGCCGGCCGCCAGCGTCCCCCCAACCAGCACGGCGAGCACCGCGATCGGGCGCGGATGTCCGTGTGCCGCGGGGAACATCACGCCGACCGCTGTCGCGTCGAGCAGGAGGACGATGCGGAGCTTGAGCAGGCTCAGGTAGTCGCGGGCGATGTTCAGCGCTCCGCCAGCGGCCTCGGCCGTGATTGCGCTCACGCTGAGCTCCTATCAACCGCAAGATGAGAGAGCTCTGGCTGGCGGTCCGCACGAGGCAGGGCCAGAAGGGCGGTGATCAGGATGCCCGACCAGACCAGTGTGGCGAGCGCAACGTGAAGGCCATCGAAAAGCGCGCCACCTTTCAGCGCGGAGCCAGCTCCGACAGCGACCTGCACCGCGAACGCAGCGATCGCAGCGCCTGCAAAAGCACCCATGCCGTCGACTTTGCGCCATCGCCGCACCGCTGTGAACAGCACATGAAGCAGCAGGAGCCCAACCACCAGGACGGAGCCTCTGTGCAGCATCGTGAAAGCGTTGACTCCCGCGAAGTCGAACGCGAAGCCGTTGCCGCACAGCGGCCATGAGTTGCAGCTCTCGTCTGCCTCGCTTGCGACCACAGTCGATCCGGTCAGCAGCAGAAGGTAGGTCGCAGCGGTCGCCACGACGGCGAGGCGCCGGAACCTGGGATCAGGGACGCCGCTCGACGGCGGCATCGCCATCACGGCCGTAGCGACAAGGAACCCGAGAATCATCATCGCGAGGCCGAGGTGAAACAGGACGAGCCACGGCGCGAGCTCCTGCGCCACCACCACCCCGCCGAGGATCCCCTCCCCCACCACGCCGATCAGGGACGCTGTGGCAAGCCAGGCGACGAGCGGCCGGCGCTTTCGAAAGACAACCCACGCCATCACGACCGTCGCGATGATGAGTATTCCTGTCACGCTGCCGACCGCGCGATGCGAGTACTCGATGATCGCGTGCGCATCAGCAGGCGGGTACGGCCGTCCATGGCACAGAGGCCAATCAGGGCAACCGAGCCCAGAGCCCGATACGCGGACCACGCCACCGAGCGCGATCTGGAGATAAGCGAAGACGGCAGTCACCACCGCAAGACGGCGAAAGAGGACCACCTCAGGCACCAGGCGAAGTCTACTGAGTGGTCAGTGTTGAAAGCCACGAGGCCAGGACGCGCTCATCCAGCTCGCCGATCTGGCGCCCGGCGATGGTTCCGTCAGCACGGACGAAGACGGTGGTCGGAAGTGGAAGCACGCCATACGCGCGACCAACTTTGAGGTCCGAGTCAAGGAGCGCAGCTTGCTGGATTCCAGTCGCGCTCAGGAAATCGCGCGCGCGCTGGGCGGTATCGCCCTCATTGACCAGCACGAGGCGCACGCCGCTCGAAGCGCCGACGCGCCGCTGGAGCATGGGCATCTCTGCGCGGCAGGGTGGGCAATAGCTCGCCCAGAAGTTGATGACCAGCGGTTGGCCTTTCAGGTCAGCGAGGCTGACCCTCCGACCTTCGGTGCTCTGGAGGGTGAAGCTGGGTGCCTGACCGCCGGGGTTCTTCGTCACCTGCTCTGGCCCGGTGATCGTGAGGAGCGACTGCAGCACGCTCGGGGCGCCCCATCCGTCGCCGTGCGAGGCAAGCTGAGCCAGGCCCGCCGCGCTGAGCGTGGTCACGAGGGCGGGCTGGATAT
>Ga0193719_10000260_pt1 | contig 18898 bp, 22 predicted proteins | sample U2a2metaG_FD_160103 | JGI IMG/M metagenome (GOLD analysis project Ga0193719, IMG submission 160103) | Soil microbial communities from a riparian zone of the East river system, Colorado, United States - U2a2 | ecosystem: Environmental > Terrestrial > Soil > Riparian zone | place: USA: East... | reverse complement strand
ATGTGCTGCAAAACCGGCTTGCCACGCACCTCGATCATGGGTTTGGGAAGATCGACGGTCAGTTCGCGCATCCGCGTGCCTCGCCCAGCCGCGAGCAGAACCGCCTTGTCTATCTTTGCCATGAATCAACTTGTGCGGCCCGATTTAGGCGCTGTGAATGGTAATTGCGCTAAGGGTATTCATGATTCACGGATCACTATTCGCTCTTTTTCTTCTCCGTTATAATCAGCGCGGGCAAATTCGCTTGTTTGATTAATTCGCCCACTTTCGGGACGTCCTCATTCTTGATCTGCGCCCATTTCTTTAACTGCTCTTCCAGCTGGCCGCTTAACATTTGGAATACGTCGAGCTGCGGTTTGGTTGGCTCGGTGTCGCCCGCGTCGATCGTATGGCTGAATGTATCAAAGCGTTCGTTCAGCATGTTCGGAAAGGCGAGGTTTCCTTCCGAGCCTTTCATGTTTACTTGAATCAGCCGCTGCTCGACTTCAGACATTTTATGATCGAGCTGGTCGGCAGCATCAAGCGCCGGCTTGAGACGTTGATCGTCGCCGAAGCGTTTGTGTAATGTCTGAATCTGTGATTTGAGATCTCGGATTTCGTTGACCGCTTGATGCAGTTGTGAAATGCGATCGTTCACTTGCATCGAAAGGGTAAATTGTTTTTGCAGCGCAGGCTCCGCTCCCTTCGTGCGTGGATCAATCGCCAGATGCAGAGGTGCAGTATGGGATTTTCCGCCAACGGTAAGTTTCACCTGATAATCCCCCGACGGCGCGAGCGGTCCTTTCGGTCCCTCTCCGGAATAAAATGCACCGGGAATCTGCACCGGATCATCGTAACGCAGGTCCCACGCAAAGCGGTTCATCCCTTCGTTTGCAGGAATTGTTTTCGGCCGCTCGACGCGATCCGGCCATTCAGGCGGCTGCTCGCCTTCTTTTTTCTCTTTGCTGGAAAGATGCCGGACGACCTTGCCTGAAGCATCCAAAATATCGAGCGAGACTTCGTCTTTCGGCGGGCTCTTGAAATAATAATCGATGATTGCACCCGCTGGCGGATTATCACCGACCGGCTGACGACGATCGAATTCCGTTGGATAATGCAAGCGCAGCGCTGTCTGCGGCTGATAGAGAATTACATCTGCTGTTAGCGATTGTTTGTTCAACTGCCGGATTGGTGTCAGGTCATCGAGGACCCAAAACGAACGTCCGTGGGTCGCGACGACAAGATCGTCGTCTTTGACGACCAAGTCGTGAATAGGGGAGGTGGGGAGATTCAGCTGTAACGGTTGCCAATGCGCACCATCATCAAACGAGGCGAAGACGCCCGTTTCAGTCCCTGCGTAGAGCAATCCCCGCCGCTTCGGATCTTCGCGTACCGCGTGCACGTACGCGCCATCGGGAATTCCATTCACAATTGCGCTCCACGTTTTCCCCAGATCGGTCGTTTTGAAAATGTACGGCTTGAAGTCGTCAAGTTTATGTCGATCAACCGCAACGTAAGCAGTATTGCCGTCATGCGGAGACGGGTCGATCAAGTCGACCGTGCTCCACTCCGGCATTTTCGGCGTTACGTTTGACCAATGCTGACCGTCATCGGTTGTGACTTGGACCAATCCATCGTCCGTTCCGGCCCAAATCGTTCCTTTTTTTACTGGAGATTCGGCGAGCGCGAAGATTGTGTCGTAGTATTCAACCGAGGTGATGTCGTTTGTAAGCGGGCCGCCACTCGGCTGCTGCTTGCCTTTGTCGTTCCGGGTAAGATCGCCGCTGATCTGCGTCCAGCTCTGTCCGTGATCGGTAGACTTGAAGACGCATTCAGCCGCGGTGTAAAGCGTGTCCGGATCGTGCGGCGAGAGCATAAGCGGCGACACCCACTGGAAACGATGGGCCACATCGACGGCCCCGTGTCCCGCGTTATCGAGAGGAACAGGGCTAATGTCCTGCACCTCTTCTTTGCTTTTATCGTAACGAACCCAAGCGTGACCCTCATCGTTTGAATAAATGATGTGCCAGTCGCGCGGATCGGGCACAACGAAGCCGGATTCGCCGCCACCCGCCACAAACCAATCTTCGCGTCCGATCACGCCCGAATCCGTGCGGCTCGCGATGCCCACATTCGTGTTGTCCTGTTGCGCACCGTAAATGTGATACGGAAACGCGTTATCGACCGCGACATGATAGAATTGCGCGGTCGGTTGATTGTTGAGAGTCGTCCAGGTTTTTCCCCCATCGGTTGAAATGCTAGCGCCGCCGTCATTCGCGTTGCCGATTCGATTTGGATTTTGCGGGTCAATCCAGAGCCCATGGTGATCTCCGTGTCGCGCGGGCAAGAGGTTGAAAGTTTTTCCGCCATCGACCGACCGAAAAAGCCCCGTGTTTAATAGATAAACCGTATCCGCGGATTTCGGATCGGCGTAAACCTTGCTGAAATACCAAGCTCGCTGACGAAATCGGCCGTCATCGTTTACACGACTCCAGTGCTGGCCCGCATCGTCGGAGCGATAGAGACCGCCTTCTTTCGCTTCGATGATCGCGTAAACACGATTTGGATCGGCTCCGGAAACAGCGATGCCGATCTTGCCGAGAATTCCATCGGGCAATCCATTTCCTTCGAGATGCTTCCAGGTAACGCCATTATCTTCGGAGCGATAGAGTCCGCTACCGGGGCCACCGCTGGAGAAAAACCACGGCTGCCGCCGTGCCTGCCAGAGCGACGCGAAGACGATGTTCGGATTATGCGGATCAAAAACGACATCGATCCCGCCGGTATTTTCGTCTTTCGATAAAACTTTCGTCCACGTTTTGCCGCCATCGGTTGTCCGAAAAATTCCGCGCTCCTGATTTGGACCAAATGCGTGACCGAGCGCCGCCACCAAAACGACGTCTGCATTTCTTGGATCGACAATAAGCGCGCCGATCTGGCGGCTGTCTTTCAAACCGACGTTCTGCCACGTTTTGCCGCCGTCGATCGATTTGAAGACACCGGTGCCGTAGGTGGTATTGCCGCGAATGGCCGCTTCACCTGTGCCAGCGTAGATCACATTGTGATCGGATGGTGCGACTGCGATCGCACCAATTGACGAAATCGGCTCCTTGTCGAAAAGCGGCGTCCAATTCGCGCCGCCGTCTATCGTTTTCCAGACGCCGCCGGCGACCGCGCCAAAGTAATAAGTGTCCGGTTCGCCTACCACGCCTTCGATTGTCAGCGCGCGCCCGCCGCGAAAGGGCCCGATCTGTCGCCACTGCATTCCTTTGAATAATTTCTCATCAATCGCGCCGGCGGGCGTGGGCGATGGAGACGGACTGGCTGCAAAAGAAATTGAACAAGCGAAAACAAAACCAGCCAAAATGGTTAGGGCCGTCAAGCGAAAGCGTAACGTGGACGTAATCATCCGGCTAAGGTGGGAAAGTTGCGTCACGGTTCAACTAGAATCGCGCGCGATTTGCAACTCGGGGGCTCGTGGATCTTCAGCGCGATTGTGAACGGGCAACGAGGATATAGGCTAAAACCGCGTCGCGCTCAGTCGATTTCAAACTCGCACGTCCCGCCATTTCATCGATGATCCTTGGCCACTCCGTTGCGCTGTGCTGCGAAACAGCGGGCAGCGTGTGGCATTCAATGCAACGCGAAACAAAAAGCGCGCGGCCCTCCCGTAGTGCGGCAAGATCGACATGTTGGAGTGCTCCCGCTCGCGCCAATTCCGCTGTGATCGGCGGCGGCGGGGCAAAACTTGTCGTTCCGCAGCTGCTAAGATCGACAAGACAAACGATCGCTGCGGCAAAGACCGCTAAACGCTTCAATTTCATAAACCGATGCCGAAAATTGTCCGCACCTGGAGATTCGGCTCATCATCCGTATCAGTCGCTTGCGCGAGAGCGGTGACAGTGACAAACCAATTGCCGCGGCGATAAGAGACGTTCGGGCCGACGAAAAGATTTCTTATCTTTTCTTCATCGCGCCACTTCGGAAAAACAAATTCGTGGAGCAGTTCTATTCCTGCCGAAATACGTGGAGAGATCTCGTAACTTGCACCAACTGCCTGCGAGAATTCACCTTCTCGGTTCTCGAGCTCTTTTCCTTCCCATACCGCTTCGATCGTTGCGTTGTAAGCCAGGATCAATGGTCCAAGATTCTTCTGCGCGATCACTTTTGATTCCAATTCGACAAGGCGATCACCCGCTTTGATCTCTCCGTAGATCGACAACCCGATCGGATCGTCAACCGGATTGGTTAGATTGTAGATCAACTCGATCGCCGAATCGGAATATGCGAAACCGGAGTGCTCCTTATTGCTCTCGTAAAACCAGTCGGCCAAATAAACACTAACCTGGAACTTGTCGGTCACGCCGTACTCGAGCTCGTGACGAAAATCGACTTCGCCGGATCGGTCCGGGCCGGTAATTTGCTTCCATGTGACCCAGTTTTCCAACTCCAGGCTTCCCCGCGCCGACGTGGGCGCTTCATACAAAAATGTGAAATGCCGTACCCCGCCGAAAGAGATCGATGGCGAAAAGGCCAGGATTAGAATACAAGCCAAGCGAAGCTTTTTCATGATGGAAATGCGCAGCCGGTGAGAATTACCGGTGCGAAACTGCGGGAACTGTTTCCAGTCGCTCGACGATGGCAGCTTTGGCTTCGACTCGCGCCTCTTGCACCGGCTCCGCGCTTTCGGGCGGTGCACCGCCGCCAAAGTGACGCGCCGCATAATAAGAGCCAACGACCAACACCGCAGCAATGAATTGAGCGACGAGTGTTTCGGTCGTGGGAAACACGGCAAACCAAAGACCAATCCAGGGCGGCACGTAATTTTTCAAAGAACTGATCTCGGTGGTGGGAATCCAATGCGCGAGCTGCATCTCTTGCGCTTGCTCGCCCACCATCACCAGCAACACCACGCCGAGTAGAACGCCAGTCGTGATCAACATTTTCCGATAGGGGAGACGCTGCTGAAGAACAAAGGTGAGGACAGCCACCATCCCGGTAAGAACCAATCCGAGCAATGCGCCTTTCAACACCACGCCGCCACCCAGGCGCAGATGATAGCTCTGCAAAAAGAGGACGACCTCGAACCCCTCGCGATAAAGCGACGTGAATCCCAGCAGGATCAATCCCCACCACAGGCGCGAGCGCGAGATTTCGTCGGCGCTCGCGTCCGCGAGCAATGCTTTCCGGCGACGATTGTGCGCCCGGATCCATCCGCCCCAATAAATTTTATGAAAAAACCAGTTCATGATCACGAGCAACACGATCACGGCGAGGAGTCCGGTTGCAGCTTGCAGATCGAGTGCTGGGATGTTGTCGCTGAGCGAGTTGACGACACGGACGGCGATGAACCAAGTGATCAAAGTCGCGACAAAAGCCATGCCCGCGCCGGCCCCGACTGGGCGGCGATAAGCGCGTTTCGTTCCGGTCATGCTCGCGGTGATCGCGGCAAGCACCAGAATGCACTCAAGACCTTCGCGGAATACGAGAACACCAATGTCGAGAAAAGCGACTGTCGGACTTGTGTTTGGTTGCGTCGGGTCGGGCGCTCCATGGGCGGTCACACCTTGCCATACGATCACAGCGGCGACGCAAGTCGCGGCTGCGATAATGCCGATGCGCAACGCGAGCTTCATTGACGATGAAACCTATCACATCGGTTTTGCGACCGCTGCCGTTGGGTTGCTTTTTTTTAGCGGCTAATTGCGCGACGGCGCGCGGCCGACGGTTTGTCGGTGCAGTCGCTATGGTTTAGGGTCGTCTTCGTATGGCCGAATACGTCCTAGGTCATCATTTGGAAGGCGAGGGCAAGCGGTTGGCGTTGATGTCGCAACTACTCGATCCGATGCACCGCGGGCACATCGAGTCTCTCAACATCGGGCCAGGGGCTCGGACCCTCGAAGTTGGCTGTGGCAATGGGTCAATCTCGGCATGGCTCGCCGCGCGCGTGGCTCCCGGCGAGGCTGTTGCGTGTGATCTCGATCTGTCACTGATCAACGTGTGCGCTCCGGGGTTGCAGGTGCGACAGGGCGACATCGTGGCCGGACCGATCGAGCCTGCCAGCTTTGATCTTGTGACCGCGCGCGCATTACTCCATCACGTCGTCGATGCTGAAGCGGCAATTGTAAATCTCGTCGCCAGCTTGCGGCCGGGTGGCGCGATCCTGCTAATTGAGCCGGATTTCCTACCGATCACTATCGCGGAGCCGCCGGAGGTGCGAGCGTTCTGGGAGGGCTGGCTCACGTGGTCGCAGGAACGCGGGATCGATTATCAGATCGGTAGAACGCTGGCACCGCGGCTTGCGGCTTTGGGTCTCGAGCAAATCGGTGGCGCTGCCGAGACTGCGATCTACAATGGTGGCTCTCCGTGGGCCGATTACTGGACGCAGACGATAGTCGAGCTTCGCGACGATTTAACAAGCTCCCGCAAACTCAATGAAGCGCTCATTGACACGTTCCTGGGGTATTGCGCCGATCCAAGTTGGTGGACACAGACTATCGCATTCACCGCCGTTCATGCTCGTGTCCCTTGCATTGATCAGAGACATTGACCTTCTCGGAGGGCTCGCTTTCGCGTCAATAAGAGGTCAGAGGCACAGGCGCGAGACGCCTGTGCCACCGTCTATCTATCTTGTGATTTATTGCGCATCAGGTAACTTCGCCGATGCGAGATTGGCGGGCGTTTACCTTGATCGAGATTGTCCTCGCTGTCTTCATACTGATGTTGCTGCTTCTGCTCGCGGTGCCGAGTTTGAATGGCGTGCTCGCGGATAGGCGACTCCGGCGCTCGCTGGATAACTTCAACAATCTTGTCCGCCAGGCACAGGAGCGAAGCGTCGCGGAGCGTCGTTCCTACCTGATTATTTGGGATAAGGATCATGTTTTTCTGCGCCCGGAAGCATTTGCAACAGGCGAAGAGATCAAACCGACCACAGAATTTCAGCTGGACCGCGGAGATGCCTTGAAGCTAGCGCTGTCGGCAGCATTGACGAAGAATCCGAAAGCCGAATGGATTTTTTGGCCATCGGGGACGTGCGAACCAGCGACTGTTCAATTCAATGGCCCGGCTGGTTCGTGGAAGGCAGATTATTCGCCGTTGACGGCGCGACCTGAGCTTACGAATTATGCCGCCAGATAAATCTCTTCAAATTCGAAATTCGGCCAGCGCCTTTGCGCTTTACGAGGTGCTGATCGGGGTCGCGATTTTCGCGGTAGGCGTGCTAGCGCTTGGCCGCGCAGTGGAAAATTGTCTGAACGCCAGCACCTTGAATGCGGAAGAAGAGCGTGTGCGTCAAATATTGTCCAATCGTATGGCGGAGGTGCAGGCTGCGCCGGGTTTTCCTGACGCTACAAAGGAATTTAAAGTCGATACTGGTTATGGGATCGTGAAATTGATTCAGAAAAATGCGCCGGCTGGTTTGACCGAACCCGGCAACGTTCAGCTAAGCGGGATCAATCTTGTGACTTTAACCGCGCAGTGGATGCGGGGTGGAATTACGCAGTCAAAACAAATTAGCTTTTATGTTTATCGGCCGCGCTAATCTGGAAGCGATATTCGATTCAAGCAAGCGGGTCGCTCATAGAGACGGTTTCACGCTGCTGGAGATCACGCTGGCAGTGGCGATTCTTGCCATGATGTCGCTAGCGATCTATCGTTTCGTGCAATCGAATCTCACCGCGCTGCGCGCCTCCTCCGACGCCAGTGTGGCCGACGCACGCTATAACGGTTTGCGCGATCTCTTGCAGGCGCAATGGCAAAGCTTGCCAGCAAGGCAAGGTGCGATGACGGGCGAGCCGTTTAAATTAAACGATCGCCAGCGAGATGAGATCAAGTGGAGTTGCAGTGCCGGACCTGGATTACTAACGCGCTATGCGCCCGGTAAATTTACAGTTCAAATGCGGCTGCAGACTGAAAGCAACAAGAGCGACCGGCTCGATCTCGGTTTTTTGCGAAAACCGCAGGGCGATTCTGGCATTGGTCTTGAGACCTGGGTGCCGTTGATTAGGAACGTTAGTAGCCTCCAAATCCAGTACTTTGATCCTCAGTTAAACAGTTGGGCAGACCGATGGACAAATGCGCTCCGGCTCCCTCGGCTTGTGAAGGTAACCGTGGGACGCACTGATGCGGCGGTGCCTTGGGAAGCGATCATTCCGTTAGGACGGACACCGTATTGACTATGCTGATCCGTCCAATTCCGCTCAGGCCGAAATTATGAAAATGTCGATCCTACTCACCCGATCGCGTGGGGCAGCACTTATGTTATCGCTTTGGGCACTGTTTTTACTCAGTGCGATAGTAATTTCCTGGGCCCTCGACATTGATTCTCGGCTCACGCTTTCCGGTAATGCAAACCGCGCGCTCGCAGCGGAGGCGATGGCGGCTTCTGGCGCGGAAGTTGCCTTGCATCCAAGCGTGAGGCCCAGCTCGCCAAATCTGCATCGAAAAATCGGCGACCGGGAAGGTTATGAAGTCCACATTACCGGCGAAGGTGGCCGTTTGAACTTAAACTGGCTCACCGTTGGCGAAGATCCGATTCGCGTCGAAATTCTGCGAAGATATCTTCAGCTTAAGGGAGTCGATCTCAATGAGCGTGATCGGATGATGGATGCTCTGCTGGATTGGGTGGAACCGAACACCGGACTTCATCGTTTAAACGCACCGCCGGAAACGGCCGACTATCGTCCGGCGCACGCGCCGCTGACCTCGGTAGATGAACTCGGGAAAATCGTTGGCTGGGGTGAATTCACTTCAAAGTTGGGTTGGGACGATGATTTTACGATCAACAGTTCCGGCCCGATCGATCTCGCCTGGGCCTCGCGTGATGTGTTGCGCGCGCTGCCCGGGATGAGAGATGATTTGGTGGATCGGTTTTTACAACTGCGCCGCGGTCAGGACGGAATCGATGGAACTGCCGATGATATTCCATTCAAGAACTTGGCTGACATTCAATATGCCCTTGGCTTTTCACCGGAACAATTTCAGCAGCTTGCTGGATTGGTTGGATTCAACGACCAAGTATTCCGTATCATGAGCGTGGGAAAATCAGGCGATAGCACGCGGGCTGTGCAGATGGTGGTGCGCAAAGCGGGCAATAATCCTCAAGTGATCGCCTGGAAGGAGCTTTGACATCGAGACCAGGTCGACATCTGTCTTTATAATTCCGACCGCGCACGGCTGGAAATTTCTGCGCTCAGCGGAGCGAAACGGCTCCTGGGACGTACGCAAGCTTGAGAGTTTAGATGAAGCGGTGCCGCTGCTGAAGGCGACCGACGATTTGGTGCTTGGCCTGCCGCTTGCCGCCGTGCTTGCCCAGCGATTTCGTTTGCCCACTGTCGATCCGGCGGAGTTTCCAGAAATGATTCGAATCCAGATTGAGAAGGCGCTGCCGTTCTCGGCTGATGAAGTGACAACTGACTTTGAGGTGATCGAGCAAACCGAGAGCGGAAGCGTGGTATCCGCCGTCGCGATTAGAAACGAACAGCTTGCCGAGATCGCGGCGCCCCTGCTAGAGCGCGGTTATATCCCGCGGCAAGTCACGGTATACGCCGCGCAACGCGCGAGCACTTATGCGCCGCAAGGAAATGCTCTCCTTATTTATCCAGAAGGCGAGACGCTTGTTTCCGCCGTAACTGAGAACGGCAAGCTCAGCTTTACCCGAACTTTTGAAAGCGCGAAGGGGGAAGAATTGCAACTGGAATTGCCACAATTAAGATTGGGCGCTGAACTGCAAGGCATTAACGCGTCGTTTCCGAACGTGTTGCTGGACGAAACCTGCTATCAACTGCGTGACACCGTCGAGGGAATTCTGGCGAGCCCGACGGAGCTAGTTGGCATTGAGCTGCCGCCAGCTCCGGTGAAGCTAAACCTGCTGCCAGAAAGCTGGCGTTATCGCCGCTCACAAATCGCCAGACAAGTGGAATGGCGGAAGCGACTCATGTGGGCAGGAGGCGCTTACGCGGGATTTCTCTTGATCTTGCTCGCGTATCTCACCTATATGCGTCTGGAAATTGGACGGCTTGATGGGCGTATCGCCAAGGATGCGCCTCAAACCGAGTTTGTCCGAACGGCAGAAGCGAACTGGAAGGCGCTCGCACCGGCGGTTGATTCACGTTATTACCCAGTCGAAATCTTGCTGCATCTGTTCGAAAGTTTGCCGTCCTCCGATGTGCGCATTACTGGATATAATCAATCCGCACGCCAAATCTCGGTAGACGGAGAAGCCAATACCGCGGGGCTCGCTTATCAATTCATCGACAAGGTAAAGAAGAGTCCGGAGCTGCGAATCTTTCAATTCGAGATGGCTGCTCCCCGCATTTTGGCGAACGATCACGCGCAGTTTCGATTGGAAGGAAGGCCGCGATGATTCCAGCTTGGTATAAAAGAATGAATCCACGCGAGCGTGTGCTTGCGTGGATCGTCGCGGGCACAGCAATCGTGTTGCTCAACGTCGTGATCTTGAGCTGGCTCTTTAGCGCGCTGGGTCGCGCACGCACTGAGCTGGCCGCACGCAAAACGGCGCGCGCGGAGCAGGCCGTTTACGTAAAAGAGCGGGATCTCTGGATAAAACGTGACCAATGGATCCAGCAGCACCAACCAATGCTCAAGAATCCTGCGGAAGCGTCCCTCCTACTCGATCAGTTGAAACAAGTCGCCGCTAAATACAATGTCTTGATCCAGAACCCCGCGATTGGTTCAGGCGAGACAACGCCCAATCATCAAACGGTTTTCGCATCAATTGAAACCAAAAGCCCATGGCCGCCGCTGGTTCATTTTCTTTACGACGTGCAACAACCGGACGCCTTTGTGGTATTTGAAAATGTCAATCTAGCAATCGATAGCAGCGACCCGACGATGATGGTTGGCAAGTTCAAGATCGCGCACTGGTTTGCACCCGCTCAGCGGGCAAAATAATGATTAGGAATTACTCGTTCACGCTAATTTCGATGTTCGCCTTGTTCGGCGCGATCAGTGGCCAGGCGGACGACGTTCTTCCGCCGCGTTTCAATTTCGATCGCTACGCAGCGATGATGAATCACTCGCCGTTCGCAATTGCCACCGCGGTCGCGTTGCCTTCGGCGACACCCGATTTTGCGAGAGACCTTTACGTGGCCAATGCCGCGCGTTCGCCGGACGGCGACATGGTTACCATTGCTTCGAGTTCGGATCAGAATTTCAAAAAATATGTTAGCACCAGGGAGCCGGTGGATGGCTATAGCATCGCCAGCATTGAATGGTCAGATCGTGTGGGCGCGACGAAAGTAACCATTAGCAAGTACGGAAAATTTGCGACGATCACTTTTAACGAGGCGCTTCTGTCGCAGCCTCCGCCGAATGCGGCGCCTGCTCCGGCCGTACCCACAACAGCCGTCCCAGCCATACCCTCCCCGTTCGTGCCGCCTGCAGTTCCTCGGCAGGCGCCTCGACCTCATGTGCGTGGGATGATTCAGCGAAATCCAAAGGCAGTGCCCGTGCCCACGCCAAGTCTCCAGCCGCCGCAAGGAGAACAATAGAGCCCGATCAATCGCCGCCCCAATCGTCGTCCGTTGTCTCTGGTTTCCGATCGGGTCCTGCGGAAAACAGGTCGTAGCCGTTAGGGTTTTTGAGACCCGGATTGCGGTAAATGTAATCATTCTGCCACGGATCTTTTGGCAGCCCCTTATACAATTGATACCAGCGCGTCGGCCTCGGATCGGTATCTGGTTGGGCCACGAGCGCCTGCAAACCTTGCTCGGTCGTCGGATAAAAACCGTTCATGCTTTCATAAAGCTTAAGCTGGGTGTTGATTCCTTGGAGGTCAGCGGCAACTCGAACATGCCGCGAATATTCCACGTTGCCCGCTAGTTTGTAGATCGCAGTGCCAAGCAAGAGAGCGATGATTGTCACCACAAGCATGATCTCGAGAAGCGTGAAGCCCTGTTGATTCTCTTTCATTGTTTTTCGAGTTGGAGGAGGAATCTCTCATCTCGTCTCTCGTTACGCCAGCGGCGTGTTGAGAATTTTCTAGTGGCCGGTTTGCAGAAGATAATCCGATTTATCCCAAAGATACTTTAATTGGATCTGCGTGGCCCGGATTGCGGAAGGTCCACTGCCAGTCCCGTTCACGATAGTCAGATCATTTGTTCCCACTTTCAGGTTCGTGACCGGCACAATTTTCTGCGCCCGCAACCATCCGGTATATTGAAAATGCATTTGCCTAACCAGCGACTCCATTTCGCCGCGGTAACCCGGGTCGGCCAATTCCGGCAATGCCAGAGAAACTGGCCCAATATCCTGGCCATTAAGATAAACCTCCGGGGGAGCGTCAATGCGCGGATTCGCGACCTCGAAAGTGAGTAATGCCGCCAGGGGTTGCGTCTCAACTCCAAATTGGAACGCCGCACTTTCTTGAATGTTCCCGCTGATCCGGATTGTCTCTGCAGCAAGTGTTGCCGTGATAGTTCCGAAGTGCTCTTCGTCCTGAGTGGGCGAATGCAACGGCGGCATCGAGGAAAAGGGCTCTGGAATCACGTCACGGCGTTCGGCGCCTAACGGATGAACCACATTGCTGCTCGTCATCCAATCGAGATACGCCGCCCGCACGGTTTTTCCATCTCCCGCAACTTCGATATCGATGGACAAAGCACCGGTCATCGGGATCATCACCGAATCTGAGCTTGGCAGATTAATTCCGGAGCCGAGTGCGCCTGAGCGCAAAACGTGAGTGCCAGATTCGTCCCACGCGATCAACTCCGGTAGCTGACCTGGTTTGTCATCAAAGAACAGGCGGAAAAAGAGAACCTGATAATTTGCGCTCGGCTGCGCCACCCGAATACGAAAGACGCTCTTTGAACTCATGTCGCCTGTCGATTGCGCGGGCAATAGTGTAACTGCCTCCACCCATACCGGTGCGTTTTGGGTTCTCGAATTGCGAGACGTGCTTTGACGCAAATCCAGCCATGCGCTTTCCGGCGTTGCCTGTCCCGGCTTGGCATCACTCCAGGTCGGCAAGGCGTCGCTGAAAGCTTCCTGTGCATAAACACGAGAAGTCGCACTGAATAACAGCGTAAGAACGGCGACGCGAAGAAACATCTGGCCGACGAGATTATTTTAATGCGGCCGGAATTGCAAGCTATGCGTCATCTCAAATACCGCCGAAAGAATGCTATAAACGACAAATCCAACCAGAACCGCGATCACCACGATAATGACCGGCGGAATCAGTTGCGAGATCACTGCAACCGTACGGTCAAGTTCGCGTTCATAAACATCCGCGATGGCTTGCATCGTCTCGGCGAAGTGTCCCGTCTGTTCTCCTACCGCCATCATATCAGTAAGCAAATCTGGAAATAATCTTTGTTCCTGTAATGCGGCGGACAATGTCGCTCCGTCGATTACGGCTCGACGGACCTCAACTAGCTTCAGTTCGAGAAATCGGTTGCCCGCAATTTCCGTTACGAGATCTAGGGAACGAAGCAGGGGGATTCCGTTTTCCATCAGTGTTCCCAGCGTGCGCGAGAACTGTGCATAATGACGATGCCGAATGACGCGCCCGTAGCCAGGGATCACGAGACGAAAACGATCCCACGCGATTCGCCCTTCATCGCTGCGGACAAAGGCGCGGAAACCAATAATCGCGCCAACCGCGAGGAGCGCACCGATCCACCAATAACCCGTGATTGCATGATGAATATGCACCAGGATGCGAGTGGGTAATGGCAGGGCACCGCCGGTTTGGGACATAAAGCCGGTCAGTTGCGGCACCATGAACGTGATGAAGATTGTAATTAGGATGGCGCCAGCGAGCGCGAGAAATGCCGGATAAATCAGTGCTTGCTGCACGCGATCTCGCAGATCTTTTGCCTGCATCAAATGTTTCACCACACGCAGCAGAATTTGCGGCAGCGCGCCGCTCGCCTCACCAGCTGCCACCATGTTTGTGTAGAGCGGAGGGAAAATTCGGGGAAACTCGCTTAGCGCCTGCGAGAAACTTCGGCCATCGATCAATGCCTGGTGCAGCGCGTGTGTCATTTGTTGGACGCGCGGCTGCTTCAACCGTTTTTCCAGGATCGACAATCCCTCGTCTAGCGTCATTCCCGCTTGCAGCAAATGGGCGAGCTGCTCGGTAAAAACGAGCAACTGACCGTGCGGAATCTTCAAGGACTGTCTGGCTGGTGCGGGCGCTGCAACATCTCGACTGCTGATCTTCCGTTCCGCGCCAACGACATCGATCCGAATCGGAATGCATTGTTGCAATTCGATTTGGCGAATAACGACCGCGCGATCCGGACAATCGAGCACTCCCTCAACGAGGCTGCCTTGTGCGTTACGCGCACGATAAGCAAACTGTGGCATCGCAGTTGCATATTAACTCGAAATTGGAAATTCCAAATTCGAGTTCTGACTTCTGATCGGGAAAATCACCAGGCGCGTTCGTCCGCCGCTTTTATCCATCATATAGTGATGACTGGTGCGCGACCCACAAATTGTAGTTACAATTTACTTGCCAAGGCCTGATTGGTTCTGCTACCAGCCAGGAACATGAAATGTGCAGCAGTCTTGATATTCGTTTCCCTTGCCTTTACGTCGCAGACGTTAGCGGTTTTGCGCCCGCGCTTTCCAGCCAAACCAATGCCACCATTTCGCGGCGACGTGATTGTCGTGGGAGATGGGATACTTCAAGATTCCCTAAAAGAGACCAGGCCGCAGCGTCTGAGATAACGGCCGGGAAAGCGGCGAAACGCAGGCTTATCGCTTGCGTGAACGAGAGAGACCTCGTCTTGGGCCAGGTTTAGTCAGTCAGTGCAACTCCGCTCGTCGCACAGATTCCAAGTCGACGATTTAAATACGTGCTGCCAAACTCGAGTAACGAAGAACATATGCTCGGTCGCGGCCTTTATAATAAGCATTCACACAAACAGGGCAAACAGTCCGGGCCGAAAAATGCTGTTCCCGCGACAAATATTTTGATGGCCGACAAGAGAGCCCTGATATTCTCGGCGTCCGCAGGCGGAGATGTAAGTTATGCCCAACGAAAACAGCCAGCCTGAGTCAACGGAAAAGAAAAAACGAGAAGTTGAACTTCGTGATCTGAAACCGAAGACCGACGCGAAAGGCGGCACGACAGACGCGAAGAAAGATGACAAGCGCGCTTCCGGTCGAACGGGTGAGGTGGACTTCATGAAGGGCCTGAATTAGAACGAGGCCGTTGCTCCCGCGCGTTCACTAACAATCCGACAGGTCACGTCAAGACACCCGTTCGGAACCGGAATACGGAATGTCTGGGCGTTGTTTATGGTCGTGATGAAATAGTACTTCTTCCAAGTTTCTGCGGTCGAACATTTCCCCGCACAACAAACACTTCATGAAATGCTCTTTTTCTTCTGAGGGAAGTTTGTCGTATTCGTCTTTTGTCATTTGCGAGGAAACGGCATGAAGTATTGGGAAATAATCGCCGACAATCTCAGCAAAGCCGGTTGGAGTTGGGGCTGCGTCTCAGGCGTGGATTCTCGTGGGCGAACGATCTTCGTGCCGACGCGTATAGCGGCGAAAATCGGTAAACGCACACGAGCTAGCGGCAACGATACTTTAGTACCATGAAAACATTCTTTTCGATCATTCTCGCCGTCGCCGTCTCCATTAGCACTGTTCAGGCGGGACACGGCGGACATGGCGGACGCAGCGGATATCATGGCGGACACGGCGGATATCATGGCGGACACGGCGGATATCATGGCAGACACGGCGGACATTTTAGCTCGATATCGCCGCGAGGCGGACACAAGTTCAGCCGAAGCGGGTCGACATTCAGCCGCGGCACATCGGGAACATATCGCAAATGGAGCGGCGGCAAATGGAGCGGCCGCAACTGGAGCGGCCGCAACTGGAGCGGCGGTAACTGGAGCGGCGGTGACCGATTCATCTTCAGCGGTGGATTTGGTTATCCGTACTACTGGGATTGGTACCCCACTTGGGGCCGGGGCATTCCTTACGCGTTTAACTACGGCTATTATTCTTATGGGTATTATCCTTCGTATGGGTACGGATTTGGTTATCCGTACTACTGGGATTGGTACCCCTCTTGGGGTTGGGGCATTCCTTACGCGTTTAACTACGGCTACTATTCTTATGGGTATAATCCTTCGTACGGGTACGATTATGATTACTATAGCGACCCCGCTTACGGTAACGGCTACGCCGATCGATCTTCGATTGCGCAGTTGCAACGCCGGCTCGCTCGAGCGGGTTACTACTATGGCGCCATTGATGGAATCATGGGGTCGCAAACTCGTCGTGCGATTCGCGTCTATGAACGGGCGTACGGGGCACTGAGTATGCGCTAATTGCGATTTTGATTGTCAATCTTTCGGTTGGTTGACCGGCGGACTCGCAGGGTGAAACGGCGGACCCGTCGGGTATCCTATTTAGGCGCCACCCAAAAAGAATCAAAAGGATGTCTCTCAGGGCAAAACATGGCCGAGCCGCCTAACGAGAATTGTGCCCACTTATTCGGCATTTTAGGAAGCGGGATCATCCGATCTAATCCGCTTGCCTTCCCTCGTGCGGCCGGAGGATTTCTTCCTCGCGCCCCCGTCGTTGTCACCTACGAGGCCGCTAGAACGCTCGCAGTCCGTCAGCCGCTTTCCTTGACCCGCTCCGAGCCTCAGACGCTTTGTGTGCGCGTTTCTCGCGCTGCGGCGCAGACTAAAGTTCGGGTTTGCTGCCGAGAACCTCGCCGACGGTCATTGGGTAACGGGTTTCGATAGCCTTCATGAAGTGTTAGCGCCTGTTCTTGACGTACGCTCAACGTTAGAAGCAAAAGAACGCGGTCTGCTCAGTCCCCGAGAGATTGCTGCAGCAAGAAAATCGTGAATCAGCGGCGAATGATTGATAAATAACGCGCGTCCCTTGGGACGAACCGCTCCGAGCTGAGGACTGATTCAGTTCGACTTAAACTGAAACAAAGATACGATCTCCACAGCTGGATATTCCTGCGCGACGGGTAGGGCTTGGTGCAACAAGAGCCCGAAACAACCGCCTGGTTCGGCATTCGACTTGGCCCAGCCACCTTCGCCATCTTCGACGCATTTCCGGATGATGCCGGACGCGACGCGCACCTGTCGGGAAAAGTTGCCAAGGCGCTGATGGAGAAAGCGCCCGAGCTACTGGCGGAGCCGCCGAAGATTGAGAAGGCAGACGTATTGGCAGACAGGTTACTGGGTTAATCGGCCTAAATATTGGCGGCAAATGCAAGGTTGCTGGGCATTTTTCGGACGATAGAGAATCCACAATCCTCTCTCGCCAGGAGCAAGGAAACCAATTCTCTCGCGCCTCGAGACGATCGGCAGATGGCGTTCTACTGTTGCGCCTGCTTCGACAATTGACTTTCGAGTTCGAGAAACGCTGTCAGCTTTTCGTCGGCACTAACAATGGATCATCCGGCGATTTCGCCGATTCCCTTACCGTCTTTGCGGCTCCTAAACGCATTGGACTAAAGTCCAATATACGGCTGTCGGGAGTGCTGGTAAAATCGTCTTCGGTTACGTTATCCGACGTCTCAACGCACTTTCGGCCGGGCCGAAAAGCCGGTTGGGGGGCTTAACCTTCGCTGAGGCACCGCTTAGCGCGATCTCCAGATTCAACTGGAGCCCCGAGTCAGCCGAAATGAGGCCGCTGTTCAAAGCGCTTCGTGAGGATGATTCCTCGTTCCGCGCGGATTTGGAGCGGTCAACCCCAAATAGAAAGCCGTTTATGAAATTCGTTAGTCTCAGAACACAGCGCACTCATCGACGAGGTACGTTAGGCAAGCCGTCCCGCGCCGCACTTGAATCTTTCACCAAGCCAATTGCCGTGTCTCACCCGATCCACACCTACGCCGAGTTCCAGCAACAGATTCACGACCACCCGTCACTGTGGACACGGGATGTAATCTCTCAACGCCCTCCGTTCCTCTTCACTCATGCCAAGCAACTGGCAGCTATCATCGCAGCGCTGGGCTGCCTCCTCGTCGGGCTATGGTTCGGCGTTTCAACGTACCACACACCACGGCCAAGCTACCCGTACTACGATACGCAAAAGCCCGTGCCGCCGTGGAGCGAGCCCACGCTACTTGAAGGCAATCGCGATAGAGGAGGAGAGTACAGATGAACATTGCAAATCAGCCAATTGCCATGTCTCACCAAATCCACACCTACACCGAGCTTCGGCAACAGATTCACGACGACCTGCGGATCCAACCTCCCGAATGGGTCCAGCCAAATGGCGAATGCCCCCTGTGTGATTCTTACGAGGCGCGCCTCTTGGAACTCCTCGGCACATTGACGCGAAGGGCATCCAACGAGTCTATCGCTGCTCCTCATCGCGCCTCGAACAGGGACTAAACTGAATCGACACTCGGCCCATCCTAAAGCTGACAAGATGCAGGGTCTTGGTTGCGATTTGCTTCGGGATAGCGCTTGACTCGATAAACACCCGCTTCCTTTATGAACAAGGAAGCATACGATGAAAGCAATATCGATCCTGTCGATCGGTGCGCTGGCAGCGATTATCGCGGGCTGTTTAAACACTGAGCACAGTGCCTCAGCCACAGGAGAGCGCTATCCGTGGAAGAAAAATATTGTGACCACTGTCTTTTGGATCGGCGAGCAGCCGAGCAGAAACAATCCGGTGCCGAACCGCGTAAGCTCATGGGACAAAGATTGGAGCAGAAGTTACGGCGGATTTGACGATCCAAATCCCGCGCATCGCAGCAATTACATTCCGGTAAAGTTCACGCCTCGACAGAACCCGTTTTACTGCGCCCTCCCATACAACGACAAGGCAGCCACTGGTCACCGGCCGGAAGCGCCCCGCGTCGTTCCGTGGTTCAAGGAAGCGTACCAAGGCCCCGGCGTTTCCACCTGCAAGGATCGATGGGTCGCGATTCGCAAAGGGAATCGAACGG
>Ga0193719_10000256_pt1 | contig 18993 bp, 10 predicted proteins | sample U2a2metaG_FD_160103 | JGI IMG/M metagenome (GOLD analysis project Ga0193719, IMG submission 160103) | Soil microbial communities from a riparian zone of the East river system, Colorado, United States - U2a2 | ecosystem: Environmental > Terrestrial > Soil > Riparian zone | place: USA: East... | reverse complement strand
CGTAGCCATTTTTCCAGACGAAATGGTGGAAGGCGCGGAGATTAAATTTGTCGCCCTGCTGCATGCGTGCGTCCGCAAGGAATTTGATAATTTGAAGTTTGCCGATCTGATAAGTCATTGCTTGACCGGGACCAGTAGAAAAAGCAATTGCCTCCTGCCGCGCAGTGTTCGCGTCCATCGGGACTTTTTCCTGTAGATATTTGGCGGCTTGCTCGAGCGTGAACTCGCCGAGCGCAAGTTTCACGTCCACTTCCACGCGGAGCGCGCGGAGACGCATAAAGTTGTAAATGATCTCGCGCGTGTGCGGGCTGTCGTCGAACAAACCAGCCTGCGACATCATCTCTTCTGCATAAAAGCCGATCCCTTCGTTCGCGCCCGAGTCGTAGTAATGCCGGCGGATCGGATCTTCGTGTTTCCAGGAAAGACAAAGCTGGAAATAATGGCCGGGAATTCCCTCGTGGACAGTGATCGGTCGCGGATCTTCCGCCGTCGCGCGCCAGAAGTAACCGAGCTTCCCTGAAGGTTCTGTTACATATCGGATGCAATTCTCCTTCAAGCGCGACGGCGAAGTGAAGTCATCAGTTTCGTCGAAGCCTTGGAGAGCGCGTAAATATTCTGGCATCGGATGGAGCGTGTAATGCTGGACCCAATCCGGAATGGTGAGAATGCCGTGCTTCTCCAAAAATTCGCGGATTTCCAATTCCTTGGCGGCAGCGTCTTTTATCCAACTGTCGGTGTTCGATGCCAACTTCAGCGGAGGCACGTTGCGATTCCGTTCCTTTTCAAATGCTTCGAACGCGACGGTGCGATTCCATTCCTGCTGACCCATCGCGAGAAGTTCCTCCGGGGAATACGGCATCAGTGCGACGTTCTTGAGAAAAAAGAGGTAAGCATCTCGGCCAAGCGCGGTTTCTTTCGGCAGGGTGGACAATTTCTCGTGAAGCCATTCCCGAAATTTCTCGAGCGCGTCGGCCGCGCGATCGGCTGCGCCGTTCAATTCCTCTTCATTAAGAGTTGTCGATCCTAGGAGCGCAGTCGCCATTTGATGCAGGCGTGGCCGAATATTTTCCAGCGCTTGGATCGCGACGGTGGCAAATGGCGCCGGTAGATTTGCCAGATTATCTTCGCCTTGCTGCAAAATCGCCGGAATATTGTCGATGCGCGTGAAAATCTCCCGGCTGCGCGCTGCATCATACGGGCCCGGAACTGTAAGTGCTTCGACGACCGGCGTGAGCGTTTGCTCGATGTAGAAATTCGGATCGCGTTTCCAGCGCGGATTAACGTCCAACTCCCAGCGCACTCGCGACAAAGCCGAACCCATCAGCCGGTAATCGACCTGCTTCGGAATCGGCCATCCGCTTGGATCGATCTTCTTCCAGCGCGCTTCGAATGCAGCGCGATCCTTTCGCCGATTGTCGATCCTCGCTTTCGACCAATCGCGAACGCCGCCTGGCCGCTCCATCCGGTTCACGTCATCCCCCGTGAACGGCGCGAACTTTGCGCGCCAAGCCCAAAAATCGTCCGCCAACTTTTCAAGCGACTCGGTTGATGCGGACGCACCGCTTAAAAGGGCGGCCATGAGACAAACCGCGGCGCACGCTGTTTTCATGGATGATTAATCGGCGCTCCTGCGCATAGTAATTGTTGCCGGCGCGAGGCCAGGCCGATACATGGACATCCCGTAGCAGCGCGCGGCACTTTTCTCGCGCGCCATTGCCCTTTCTTATCAATGCCGATCAGTACGAGTTCGTATTTGTTCGTGTCGATAGCGTCGATGATATTTTTTGCTGATTGCAGGGAGACTTCGTGCTCGGCAGATCGACCACCGAATAGTATTCCGACACGAATTTTCCTGGCCATTGCTCTTTCGCCCTACCTTTGCGGAACAGGTGATTCACCGATTCGCAGTTGAATCGCGCTGGCGTGTTCGGGGTCGTGATAAATTTTCATGTGCGCGGTCCGCGCGTCCTTCGCGGTTTCGTCTGCGACCACCCCGCCAGAGTTATAGTTCTTCTGCCAAAGGATGGAATTCGGCGAAGAGATGACGAGGCGAAGCCGACTGCCTTTCATCAACCGGCGAGCAACGAAGAGACCCGGATTAAGATCGCAGCGCACGATCTCGCCCGGCTTGACTAGCTTCGGCTCACGCAGGGACTCGCGGTAGCGCAAACGGCGGATATCGCTCCAGAGCACGATGCTCGTTCCGTCCGGTTGAATTTCGTAGAGATGCGCTTGCAGGTCCGTATCGGGCGTGTCGATGGAAACCCAAAGCGTCAATTGCGGACAACCGACAAGTGGCGTTTCGTTAGGCAGCGGCTCAGTGTGATACACCAAACCATCCTTGCCGATGCTCAACGCATACGTTTGATCGATGCCGGAGGTTTTTTCTTTCGGGTCGGTTCCATCAACTCTCTCGCCGCGCGTCGTATCCAACGGATCGTAAGTGAATGTATCCGAGCCCTCGCTCGGCTGCTTTTCCGTGAGCGAACCAGAACGGAAGACGCCATTCGCGTCGCCATTTTTGGAATCGAGGTAAAACGTTTTCGGATTCGCGACCAGAGTTTCCAAATTATCGGCGTATTTCCATTCGCCATTGACGCCGCTATTTCCGGGCGCGAGCAAGTAATAGGCGACTTGATTCCTAAGGAATTCCGGTTTCGGGCCATTTCTCATTGTCCAGTCGTACCATTGTCGATGCAGATCGTTAAGGTCGACGATCGCGGCCGATCCGAACTTTACGCCGCCGACCTCATCCGTAGGCGTGCGCGTGCCCGCGTGGTCCCAAGGGCCAATGATCAGAAAATGTTTCGCGCGCGCCTCTGGCGAAGCATTCGCGATATGATCGCGATAAAACGTGAGCGCGCCGAGTTCGTCGCCATCGTATTGACCTGTGATCGTCAAAATCGGCAGCGTGATTTTTTGAAACTGCTCACGGGTTGGTACCATCGCGTCGTAGTACGCGTCAGCCATTGGATGTTTGAGAATGCGTTGAAAATTGGCGGAAGGATTTCCGACGAACGAATCGAGCGACTTAAACGGGATGTGCTTCTTGTAAGCATCCAGGAATTTTGTGCTCCAGAATTTTTGATCGGCGAAAAGGTTTTGCTGTCCGGTACGACCACTCGTGAACGTGAACCACTGCATGTCGTAGGTTTCGCCGACATTGTGGTACGAAGGATAATCGAGAGGCGGATGGGCGGCTGCGGCGGGAACAATTGTCACGAGATGTGGTGGGAATTCTTTTGCCGTCGCCCATTGATCGAATCCCGCGTAGGAACCGCCCCACATCGCGACTTTGCCGTCGCAGAACGATTGTTTTGCCAGCCACTCTACGACATCGTGCCCATCGCGCGGCTCATTTGCAAACGGTTCGAACTCGCCACCGGAGTTTCCGCGGCCGCGAACATCGACGAGCGCGAACGCGTAACCGTGTGATGCGAAGTACGCAGCGCGCGCATGATAGCTGTCTGAAATATAGGGCGTGAGCGTGAAGATCACCGGTGTCTTCGGGGGCGATCCATCCGGGGTTTTCGGCAAATACAAGGTTGCATTCAGTTCGATCTTGTCGCGCATCGAAATCTTTACGCCCCATCGGAGATCGTAGTCGGCAGGCGGCTGTGTCGGCGACAGTGAAGGCGAGGCCGCCGGCGGCGGAGTCTGCGCCCCGAGAAAATTCGACGCGAACAGCAGGATGACAATAGATCGAGCCCAGTTCATGCCACGATTGAACCACGAACGTTTGTCGCCACAAGAAAGTTTCGCTGAGCCAAGGCGATTTGCTGGTCGGCCTACATCACGAACGCTGCTGCGTCGCATCTCAAGGAAACATCCCGTAAACGAGCCCGTCAAGACTCGACGGCTTTAGGCCGTTGAGTTTCATCTTTTCTTACTTTGATCCATCGTTTACAGGAAGACGAGTTTGCGAGACGATAGCGTCAGGACTCGCGGGCTTTCAAAGAGCAAGCTACCCCACCAAGAAAACACCTGGGAGAGGGAGATGGGTTCAAGGACAGCGTCAAAGTCTAACCGGCAGATGAATACTGAGCCGAACCCTTCGTCCCGCGCAGAGCTGATCTGTGCCGGTACGGTGTTTCTTGCGGCGGTTGTTCTTTATAGCTGGACGCTCGCTCCAACGGTTACCTTGACCGACAGCGGCGAGCTTATTGTGGTCGCCTATGGCCTGGGAATCGCACACCCACCCGGCGTCCCCCTATGGGCTCTTCTTGCCCATCTCGCATCGCTCGTGCCCTTGGGAAACGTTGCGGTGCGCACCAATTTTTCTTCCGCCTTTTTTGCCGCGCTCGCTTCCGCGATGCTCACTCTTGTTGTGGCGGAATTAATGATTACGGCTTCCTATCTCGGCGCGTCGAAGCGAACGAAGAAGGGCGCGCAGCGGAGTAAGAAGGCTGCTTCGCGAACAAGGGACGAGGATTCAGGCATTGGCCGCCTTTTGGTTCTTGCGCCTGCGCTCGGCGCGGGGCTGCTCATGACATTGTCTCGCACGCTTTGGTCTTATGCGACCATCACCGAGGTTTATGCTCTCAACACGCTGCTCGTCCTCGTTATCTTCTTTCTGGTGCTCCGGTGGCGGCGGTGCATCGTCGCAGACAGGAGGCGCATGGGCATGACGAGGGATGCCGGCCAAATCACCTCGGTGACCACTATCCACGACACTTTACTTTATGCCGCAGCGTTCACATTCGGGCTCGCGCTCGGAGTTCATCACGTCACAGTGGCGCTGGTACTTCCGGCGCTGGGCGTTATCGTTTACAGGACGGAGGGCCTCAGGTTCTTCACGAGCCGTCGACTGATATACGCTGCGCTGATTGCGATTGGCGCTCTGGCCGCTGTTTATGCCTACTTGCCGCTTGCGGCGTCGTACTCGCCTGTCATTAACTGGGGCAATCCGCGTTCGCTACAGGAAATATGGTGGCATGTCACCGGCCGGCAGTATCAGGTGTACTTCTCCTTTACGCCAAAGATAGTGGGAGAGCAGTTTGTTGAATTCTGCCGAATGGCCTTGCGCGAATTCGGTGTTCCCTGGCTGCCGTTGCCGCTCGTCCTGGCCTTTGCGGGCTTCGCCAGCGCTTTCAGACAGGACCGCACAACTTTCTGGTTTCTCTCGTTTATCGTCATTGCAGATTTGGCTTACGCCCTCAGCTACGAAATTGCGGAGGACAAGGATGCGTACTATCTGCCCGCGTTTATTTCGATCGCGATTGCCGCTGGGTTCGGTATCCGTTGGTTCATTCAACTCGCTGTTTCCAAGTCCATGCCCGTTGGGAGGCCGTACCTGGCCGCTGGAATTGCTGTTCTGCTTACTTCCGCGATAGCTTTCATCGGCAATTGGCCTTTCAATAATCGTAGGCATTACTTCATTGCGCACGATTACGTCGAAAATCTCTTCAGCGCGATCGAGCCTAGCGGCCTCTTACTTACGCTCGACTGGCAGGTCGCATCTCCGATGTTCTATGCGCAAGAGGTAGAAGAGCGCCGGCGCGATGTGAAAGTTGTGGACATTAATCTTCTGCGCCGTTCTTGGTATTTCGATTATCTGAGACACGCTTATCCTGGTTTGATCGAGCGGTCGCGCGAGAAGGTTGACGCGTTTGTTGAGAATCTCAAAGAATGGGAGCGCGATCCTGGGGCTTTTACCAGGAACCAGGCGCTCACTCAAAGGATCAGTGCGGCATTTGAGGAGATGATCCAGTCAATTGTGACGAACGAGAGTAAAGTCGCGCCAGTTTACATTACTAGAGACTTGCTATTCGCCGACACAGTTAACGGCGAGCTGACCAGATGGCTCACACAAAACTATCAACTTGTTCCGCAAGGACTGGTGTTTAGCCTCACGGGCGACCAGACCTTTCACGATTCGCCCGACCTGCGCCTCCAGACCCGCGGTCTGGCTGACGGTACCCTGCGGTTTGAGCAGGATGACGTAGTAAACCTCAAGGTATTGCCAGTCTATACAAGCATGCTTTTCAATCGCGGACGCTATCTCGCGGTATTCAACCAGCACGAGCGCGCCATTGCTGCCTTCAGACAGGCGCTTGCGCTCGATCCCGGGCTCACCGCGGCGCGACAGGGGCTTGCAGAAAGTACGGCTAAATTGCGGAACCCATAGCAGCTGTTTTTCGAGCGCACCTTTTTCTTCTTCGGTCCCTCTACTCGTATTCGGACATTCCTTTCTTGCCAATCTGGCGGATTGTTTCTAAACCGGCGCGATGAGAAGCACGTCTCGCATTCTTGCAATTTTCTTATGTTTCGGAGTCGCGGCCCAGGCGGCCGATCAAATTATCGTGCTTAAAGCCGAGCGCATGTTCGATGGGAAATCGAAAACGCTCATGCAAAATGGCGTCGTCATTGTGCACGGAAACGCGATCGTTGACGTTGGCAGCAATTTGCCGACGCCGAGCGGTGCGCAGGTGGTCGACCTGGGTGATGCGACGCTGGCGCCGGGATTCATGGACGCACACACACATCTCACGCTAGATTACTCCGGAGATTACAATGTGCGCCGGCTGCACGAGCTTGATCTCAATGTCTCCGAGCAAGCAATCCGAGCGACAATTTTCGCACGCGCAACAGTCGAAGCCGGTTTCACTACCGTGCGCGACCTGGGCAGCCGCTTCGTCGGCAGCCGTGAATTTGTCGATGTAGCACTGCGCAATTCGATCAACAAGGGTGTAATCGTCGGTCCGCGCATGCTGGTGGCGACCAAAGGAATCGGCGCTACGGGCGGCCACTTCGACCCGACCAGCGGGTTTCGCGATTTCCTCTTTGGGCGCGAGCCGGATTATACCGACGGAATTGCAGATGGACCCGAGGAAATCCGGAAGGCGGTGCGCTTTGAGGTCAAGAGCGGTGCGGACGTGATCAAGGCCGCCGTGTCGGGTGGCGTTCTTTCGTTGGCTGATGAAGTAGATACTCCGCAGCTAACTCCCGCCGAAATGGCGGCGCTAGTGGACGAATCGCACCGATTACGCAAAAAAGTGGCGGTACATTGTCATGGCGATCAAGCGGCCCGCGAGGCGATCGAGGCGGGAGTTGATTCGATCGAGCACGGGTCCTTCATGAAACCGGAAACGCTCACTCGGATGAAAAACAAAGGCACGTTCCTTACGCCGACACTCATGGCCACGGAATGGATCATGAGCAAGCTCGACAATTATCCGGCAGCATTGCAGGCCAAAGCGAAAGCGGCCGGCGCCGCCCGATCAGACATGTTTCGCGGCGCTGTAAAAATGGGCGTGAAGATTTCATTTGGAACTGATGCCGCTGTTTTTCCGCATGGCCAGAACGCGAAAGAATTTAAGCTGATGGTCGATCTCGGGATGACGCCGATCGATGCGTTGAAATCGGCCACGGCAAATGACGCCGAACTCTTTGGGATTGCGCAAAAAGTCGGCACGCTGGAAAAAGGGAAGCTGGCCGATATCGTCGCAATGCCGGGCGATCCGGCCTCCGACATCACCGCGACCGAGCGCGTTTTCTTCGTGATGAAAGACGGGAAAATCGTCAGGAACGCACCGCCAATTGTGTCCACGGGTGCTAAACCGACAGAGCCGGCCGACGTTGTGGCCCCAGTTGAGTAACGCGCCGTTGCGCTTACCAGGGGAAGTTGATTTTGACAACGCATTGAAATACCGCTAGTTTCCAGATCCCGCTGTTGGACTGAGCGGCCTAACACTTAAGCAGGAGCCTTGTTACTGCAGCAAGTAACCGGGCGTTTGAACTGCATAGAAAAATGCAAAAAAATCGAAGCAAACGTTATCGCGCTGCCGCTCAGCAAGTGGATCGGACAAAGGCTTACGATCTTGCCGGCGCAATCGCGACGCTGAAGAAATTTTCGCCGATAAAGTTTGATCAGACCGTGACGGTTTCACTTCGGCTTGGCGTTGATCCAAAGCAGTCTGACCAGATGGTGCGCGGGACGTGTCCGCTTCCGCATGGCAGCGGCAAACAGGTGCGCGTGCTCGTTTTCGCGGAGGGCGAGGCAGCGAAAGCAGCCAAAGAGGCAGGCGCAGAATTTGTCGGGATGAAAGACATGATTCAGAAGTGCCAGGAGGGTTTTCAGGCTTTTGATGTTGCGATCGCTACGCCGACGGCCATGGCGGAAGTGCGAAAACTTGGAAAAGTACTTGGACCGCGTGGATTAATGCCCAATCCCAGGACTGGCACGGTGACCGACGACACGGCGAAAGCAGTGCAGGAAGTGAAGGCAGGCCGCGTTGAATTCAAGCTCGACAAGAATGGCAATGTCGCGGTGCCGGTTGGAAAATTTTCCTTTGACGAACAAGCGCTGATGGAAAATGGAAACGCAGTGATCGAGGCGGTTGTCCGGGCGCGCCCGGCGACGGCGAAAGGCCGTTATCTTGAAGGCGTAACAATTAGTGCGACAATGTCCCCGGGAGTTCGCGTCGATCCAGCCCCGTATTTGACTGTCTGACGTTTAGATCGACAACAATTAGACCGATAATATGCGACCAGAAAAAGCCAGCATCGTTTCCGATCTTTCCGAGAAGTTGAAACGCTCGCCTTTCGTGCTTGTGACCGATTATCAGCGAATGAAAGTGGGCGACTTTGGCGAACTCCGGAACCGGCTTGCGCCAGTGGGCGCGGAAGTGCACGTGGTAAAAAATAATTTCCTAAAGCGCGCCATGACCGATTCCGGTTTTCCGGATATCGGCGACAAACTGGTTGGCCAGACGGCAGTTGTTACGGGAGAAAAAGATGTGGCGCCAGTCGCCAAGATTTTTAAAACGTTCGCGACCGAATTCAAGGTCGCTGTACTCAAGATTGGTTTTGTCGATCGCGCGGTTCTTTCCACGGCGGAATTGGAAACGTTGGCGGAGCTGCCGCCACGCGAAGTTTTGCAGGCGCAATTGCTGGGACTGTTCTTCTCGCCGGCAACGCGCCTCGTCCGTTTGCTAAATGAGCCTGGCGCGGTACTGGCGCGCTTGCTCAATGCAAAGGCGCACAAGGAAGAAAAACCAGCGGAGGCAGTGGCATGATTTTGTAGCGCAGGCGCTTCGCCCTTCGGTTAACTCAAGGCAGGCTCTGCCGAACGGCAACCGGAGCGATTACCCTACAATAACAGAAAACAAAAACTAAAACTGTCCGGGCTGATGGCTATCAGCCTTAATTCTGCGAAGGCTTTCGGAGGCGGCAATGGGAGGAAACAAAAATGGCGGATACCGATAAATTGGTGGAACAGCTCAGCAACTTGTCCGTACTGGAGATTGCTGGATTGGTTAAGCAGCTTGAAGAGAAATGGGGTGTGAGCGCAGCCGCACCGGTGGCGGTTGCGGCTGGACCTGCGGCGGGAGCCGGGGGAGGCGTAGCAGCAGCGCCAGCTGAAGAAAAGACCACATTCGACCTCATCCTGAAAGAGATGGGCTCGAACAAGATCGCTGTGATTAAAGAGGTTCGCGGCGCTGTGCCCGGATTGGGCTTGGCGGAAGCCAAAGCGCTTGTGGAAGGGGCGCCCAAGACAATCAAGGAAGGCGTGACGAAGGAGGAGGCGGACGAGATTAAGAAAAAGATCGAGGCCGCTGGTGCGAAGGTCGAAATCAAATAAACTGATTTTGTGCGGCCGCTGTCGCACAAAATAGTTGCGCAGCGGCCGTTTTTGCCTACCGTAAGATTTGTTCAAAGCAGGCAGACGTATTTATTTTTAACCCAGCGCTCGACGGCAAAGCACAGGACTGGCAGCAAAATGGTGGTCGTCAATTTGACAGGCCGCTGTTTTGGTGCCATTTTTACGCCTCTCGCTCGTCGCTGATCCCGTAAAATCTTGCCCGTGCCGGCCGCGATTTGGTGTGGCCGTTGCGAGGCTTAGCTCTTGGTCCTAGTGATTATGTCGGAACGCATTTACTTCGGAAGCATCAAGGAAGGCATCGAACCGCCGAATCTAATTGAGGTTCAGCTCAATTCATACATCGATTTTCTCCAGAAAGACGTACCGTTCTCAAAGCGGAAAAATCAAGGGCTCCAGGCTGTTTTTAAGGAGGTCTTCCCGATTGAGAGCTATGATGAAAAAGCAGTGCTCGATTTCAGTCACTATGAAATTGGCGAGCCGAAATTGAGCGCGCTAGAGGCGCAGCGCGAAGGCCAGACATACAGCGCACCATTGCACGTCACGTTCCAGTTGCGCGAGGAAAAAGGCACGAAGGAAGAAAAGGTTTACATGGGCGAAATCCCGCTCATGACACCGCAAGGCACGTTCGTCATCAATGGCGCTGAGCGTGTGGTGGTGAGCCAATTGCATCGTTCCCCCGGCATCGCTTTCGAATCGACCGTTCATGTGAACGGCAAGGTGCTCTACAGCTTCCGCATCATCCCGGACCGGGGTTCGTGGATCGAGGTCCAATTTGATACGGCTGATCTTCTTTATATTTACCTCGATCGACGCAAACGGCGCCGCAAATTTCTCGCCACGACCTTTCTACGCGCGCTCGGCTACGGCCCTGACGAAGACGTCATCAAGCTCTTCTACAACATCGAGAACCTGAAGCTGAGCGAGAAACTCGACGAAGAGATGCTGGCCACCAAAGTGCTCACCGCGGAGATTCGTGACGGAGAGGTGACGGTAGCTCGCGCGTTCGAACCGCTCACTCTGGCGACCGTTCGCCAGATCATGGCGCTGAAGATTCACGAAGTGAAAGTGATCGATATTTCGAACGATGACACAGTCGTGAAGGCACTCAGGAAAGATCCGGCGCACGATCAGGAAGAAGCGCTCAAGGACATTTATCGCCGTCTTCGCCCCGGTGATCCCCCGACGGTGGCGAATGCGCGCGCTTTGCTCAAGAGGCTCTTTTTCGATCCGAAGAAATACGATCTGGGACGGGTTGGCCGCTACAAAATCAACCAGAAACTCGGGATCAACGTCGATGCCACTGAGCGGATTTTGACTGACAAAGATTTTATCGCGGCCATTAAGTATTTGATCAATTTGCGCCGGGGCGAAGGCACGCTTGACGATATCGACCATCTGGGCAGCCGCCGGGTACGCACGGTCGGCGAATTACTGGCGAATCAGTGCCGCGTCGGTCTTGCTCGCACGGAACGTCTGGTCAAAGAGCGCATGACGCTCTTTGACATCAACGTGGACGGGATGACGCCGCAAAAGCTGATCAACCCGAAGGCGCTCAGCGCGGTCATCCGCGACTTCTTTGGCCGATCGCAGCTTTCGCAGTTCATGGATCAAACCAATCCGCTCGCGGAGTTGACGCACAAACGCCGTTTGTCAGCTCTCGGACCTGGAGGCCTGAGCCGCGAGCGTGCTGGCTTCGAAGTACGCGACGTTCATCCATCACATTACGGCCGCATTTGTCCGATCGAGACGCCGGAAGGCCCAAACATCGGCCTGATCAGCTCGATGAGCACATTCGCCCGCATCAACGAATTCGGTTTTATCGAAACGCCGTACCGCAAAGTCGAAAAGGGTCGCGTGACGGATCAAATTGATTATCTCACTGGCGACCGCGAGGAGAATTTCCTGGTCGCGCAAGCGAATGCTCCCATTGACGGACGAGGGCATTTCACCGGGGAAAAGGTCTCGGTGCGCTACCGTGGCGACTTCCTCGAAGTCGATCCGTCGAAGGTGCATTACATGGACGTATCGCCCAAGCAACTGGTGTCGGTGGCTGCGGGTCTCATTCCCTTCCTCGAGCACGACGACGCCAACCGGGCGCTGATGGGCTCTAACATGCAACGCCAGGGCGTGCCGCTCATTGTTTCTGAGGCTCCGCTCGTGGGAACCGGGCTGGAGGAAAAAGTAGCGCGAGATTCGCATGCTGTTCTCCTGGCGACCGAGAGCGGCAAAGTCGCGTCCGTTACAGCGGACCAGATTGTTATCACTAAAGATGGGCATCTGCCGGAGAGCAAAAAGAAGCTGAAAACCGATCCCGACGCGGGAATTCATGTTTACGAATTGCGCAAATTTATGCGTTCAAATGCCGGCACGTGCGTGAATCAGAAACCGATCGTGCGCAAGGGGCAGCATGTGAAGCGCAGTCAAGTCATCGCCGACGGTCCAAACACCGATCATGGCGAGCTCGCGCTGGGACGGAACGTGCTCGTCGCGTTCATGCCATGGAACGGGTACAATTTTGAAGATGCCATCATGATCTCGGAGAAAGTGGTGAAGGAGGACATTTACACCTCCATCCACATCGATGAATTCGAGATCGGAGCGCGCGACACCAAGCTCGGGCCGGAAGAAATCACCCGCGACATTCCCAATGTCAGTGAAGAGGCTTTACGCAACCTGGGTTCCGACGGCGTAGTACGAGTGGGCGCGGAGGTGAAGCCGGGTGACATCCTGGTCGGTAAAATCACTCCGAAGAGTGAGACTGAATTGGCGCCGGAAGAACGTCTGCTCCGTGCGATTTTTGGCGAGAAAGCCGCGGACGTCAAAGACACTTCGCTTACCGTTCCGTCGGGCACTTACGGAATCGTAATGGACGTAAAGGTCTCTTCGCGCCGCGAAGTCTCGCGAGAAAAACTCACGCCGGCGGAGACCAGGCGGCAGATCAAAACGATCGGTGAAGAACATAAGCGGAAAAGAGACGAGCTGACCGAACAACTGACCGATTCGCTTTCAAATATCCTGCTAGGCGAAAAAATTCCTCTCGACGTTGTCAACGCTCAGACTGGTGAAATAATCATTCCGGCCAATCGCAAAATCACGAAAACGCTGCTGCGAAAGCTGGCAATTGTGTACGATCACATCGAGATCGATCCGAGCCCGATCCGCAATAAGATCCGTGAAATCATTGGCTCGTATGAGCCCAAGTTCGCAGAGTTAGAGCTCGAACACGAGCGCGCGATGGACCGGGTAGAGAGTGGCGATGATATCGACCCTGGAATCATCAAGCAAGTTAAGGTTTATATCGCGAGCAAGCGCAAGTTGAGCGTCGGCGATAAGATGGCTGGTCGCCACGGCAACAAAGGCGTCGTTGCGCGCATCGTGCCTGAGGAAGACATGCCCTTCCTGGCGGATGGAACACCGGTTGAAATTGTGCTTAATCCGCTAGGCGTACCGAGCCGAATGAATGTCGGGCAGGTTCTGGAAACTCACCTGGGGGTTGCTGCAAAGGCGCTCGGCTTCAAAGTCGCGACACCGGTGTTCGACGGAATCAAGGAGAAAAAGATTCGCGAATATCTCCATGATGCGAAGAAGAAGGAAGGTTTTACCTGGGTGCAGGAAGACGGTAAAGCCCAGCTCTTTGATGGACGCACAGGCGATGCTTTCCATCAGGATGTGGTGGTTGGCTACATTTATATGATGAAGCTTGGCCATTTGGTGGCGGACAAGATCCATGCTCGCGCCGTGGGACCGTACTCGCTCGTTACGCAGCAGCCGCTCGGGGGTAAGGCGCAATACGGCGGACAGCGCTTTGGCGAAATGGAGGTCTGGGCATTGGAAGCATACGGAGCGGCTTACACGCTGCAGGAGCTTCTAACGGTAAAGTCCGACGACGTACAAGGCCGGACACGTATTTATGAATCGATCGTCAAAGGCGACAATTCACTCGAAGCGGGTACACCCGAATCTTTTAACGTGCTCATCAAGGAAATGCAGAGCCTCGGTCTCGACGTGAAGGTCGGCGGCCAAGCGCCCAGCAGCTTTCTGGAGAACGTCGCATAATTTTGGATCAGCAAATTACTGGATAAATCATGAATGAACATTCCTGGCGTGAATTAGTGGGCGAAGAACGCCCCGTGGGTTTCGATCAAGTCGCAATCGGCGTTGCGTCGAGCGATACGATGCGCTCGTGGAGCAAAGGCGAAGTCAAAAATCCCGAGACAATCAATTACCGCACCTTTAAACCGGAGAAGGGCGGCCTTTTCTGTGAGCGTATTTTTGGTCCGACGCGCGATTGGGAGTGCTCGTGCGGGAAATACAAGCGCATCAAGCATAAAGGGGTGATCTGTGACCGGTGCGGCGTCGAAGTCACGCTCGCGCGCGTCCGGCGCGAACGGATGGGCCACATCGAATTGGCGGTGCCCGTTTCGCATATCTGGTTCTACAAATGCATGCCCTCGCGCATCGGGCTCATGCTCGATATGAGCGCGCGTCAGCTCGAACGCGTCATTTATTACGAGGATTACATTGTCATCGATCCAGGCAAGACGCCGCTACAGAAGGCGCAGCTTTTAAACGAGGTCGAATACCGCGAGGCCCAAGAGCAGTATGGTGAAGATTTCGTCGCCGGCATGGGCGCGGAAGCGATCAAAAAACTTCTCGTCGAGATCGAGCTCAACAAGCTCAACAAAGAGCTCGAAAAAGCGATGGGCGCCACGAAGAGCAAACAGATTCGCAAGAAACTGGCGAAACGTCTCAAGCTCGTTCAAGGCTTTCAGAATTCACACGCACGTCCCGAATGGATGATTCTCGATGTGTTGCCGGTTATCCCGCCGGATTTGCGTCCGCTGGTTCCGCTCGAAGGCGGACGTTTCGCAACTTCAGACCTAAACGATCTTTATCGCCGGGTTATTAATCGCAATAACCGGCTCAAAAACCTGCTCCTGCTCAAGACCCCAGACGTCATTATTCGCAACGAAAAACGCATGTTGCAGGAAGCAGTGGACGCTTTGTTCGACAATGGCCGGCACGGTCGTGCGGTCACGGGCGCGGGCAATCGACCGCTCAAATCTCTGAGTGACATGCTCAAAGGCAAGGGTGGACGTTTTCGGCAAAACTTGCTCGGCAAGCGTGTCGATTACTCGGGGCGCTCTGTTATTGTCATCGGCCCCGAGCTGAAACTTCATCAATGCGGTCTTCCGAAGAAGATGGCGCTGGTTCTTTTCGAGCCGTTCATCATCCGGCGCTTGAAGGACCTGGGCTACGTCCACACGGTGCGCAGCGCGAAAAAGATGATCGAGCGCCAGACGCCTGAGGTCTGGGACATTCTCGATGAAGTGACCAAGGGTCATCCGGTGTTGCTTAATCGCGCGCCCACCCTGCATCGATTGTCAATTCAGGCTTTTGAACCGCAACTGATCGAGGGCGAAGCGATTCGAATCCATCCGCTGGTTTGCACCGCTTACAATGCCGACTTTGACGGCGACCAGATGGCCGTGCACGTGCCGCTCTCCGTGGAAGCGCAAATGGAAGCGCGCATGCTCATGCTAGCCCCGAACAATATTTTCTCTCCCTCAAGTGGTAAGCCGATTACTACGCCTTCTCAGGACATCACACTCGGTTGTTATTATCTCACGCAAAATCCGCGCCGGACCGCCAAGAGCGATGGTGACGGGCGTCTTTCGCTATTTTCCGATGCGGCCGAAGTGGAATTTGCCATGGCAGAAGGAAGTATCCATACGCACGACCGTATCCGGATTAAGAACCCTGATTCTGGCCGGCAAACGATCTACGGAAATGCTGAGGCCAAAGTTATCGAGACAACGGCCGGCCGTGTAATCTTCAATGAAATTTGGCCGAAGCAGCTCGGATTCTTCAACAAGGCTGCGGGCAAGAAACAACTGAGCGACATCATTTGGCGCTGTTACCAGATCGCGGGACCAGCCGAGACGGTCGCGACGCTGGACAAATTGAAAGAGCTTGGTTTTGCCGAGGCAACCAAGGCCGGAATCTCGATTGGAATTTCAGATATGATCATTCCGAAAGAGAAACAGACGGAGCTCGAAAATGCTTACAAGCAGATCCGGCAAGTTGAGCAGCAATATCGCAAGGGCATCATCACCGATGGCGAGCGTTACAACAAGATCATCGACATTTGGACGCATGCCGGAGACGAAATTTCCAGCGTGATGTTCCGCACCCTCGAACATAACGAGGGTCGCAAGGAACTGAATCCCGTTTTCTTGATGGTCGATTCCGGGTCGCGCGGCAACCGCCAGCAGGTGCGGCAGCTTGCGGGCATGCGCGGTTTGATGGCCAAACCCTCGGGAGAAATCATCGAGCGCCCGATCACGTCGAACTTCCGTGAAGGCCTCACTGTGCTTGAGTATTTCATCTCCACTCACGGCGCGCGCAAAGGCCTTGCCGATACGGCGCTCAAAACTGCCGATTCAGGTTATCTGACGCGCAAACTGGTGGACGCGTCCCAGGACGTGATTATCAACGAAGACGATTGCGGCACCGTAAATGGGATTGTCGTGCGCTCGATTTACGAAGGTGACGAGGAAGTTGTCGATCTTGGTCAGCGCATTATTGGTCGCGTCAGCTGCGAGACGATCGCCGACCCGGTGGAGAAGAAGAAGAAAATCGTAAAAGCGAATCAGTTGATCGACGAAAAGATCGCCGCAGAACTTCAGCGCGTGGGTGTGGAGAGCTTGAAGATTCGTTCGGTTCTTACCTGCGAATGCGGTCGCGGTGTGTGTGCGATGTGCTATGGACGCAATCTCGCTACGGGCCAGTTCGTGAAACTCGGCGAAGCAGTTGGGATCATCGCGGCGCAATCAATCGGCGAGCCGGGAACACAATTGACGATGCGGACATTTCACATCGGCGGCACGGCCAGCCAAACTTTCAAGCAGCCCATCATCAAGGCGAAAAACGATGGCGCCGTTCGATTCAACGATCTGCGAACAGTGCAGGCTCTCGATGGCAGTTGGATCGTGTTGAATAAGAATGGCTCGATCGGCGTGCACAACGCAGAAGGCCGCGAACTTGAGCGTTACAATGTGGTTATCGGCTCAATGATCTCTAAAGATGATGGTGCCTCGGTTAAGAAAGGTGAGACTTTCGTGCAATGGGACCCTTACAACGTGCCGATTCTCACGGATAAAGGCGGCAAGGTCGAATTCCGCGACATGATCGCCGGGGTCACGATCAAGCGCGATGTCGATGAAGCGACCGGCCTCATGGGCACGGTCATTATCGAACACAAAGAGGATTTGCATCCGCAGATTATCATCGTGGACGATAAGAAGGAAGTGCTCGCCAGTTATTCGATTCCGGCCGGCGCCCACGTCATCGTCGAAGAAGGACAGAAGGTGCGCGGGGGCGCGCTGCTCGCAAAAACGCCGCGTAAAGTCGCAAAAACAAAGGACATCACTGGCGGTCTGCCACGCGTGGCCGAATTGTTCGAAGCACGCCGGCCGAAGGACGCGGCTGAGATTGCCAAGATCGATGGAACTGTCGAGATGGCCGGAACTGCCCGGGGAAAACGGCGTCTGATTCTAAAAGATCCGGAGACTGGGGCGGAGGAAGAGCATTTGATCTCGCTCACCAAACATATCATTGTCTTCAAAGGCGATTTCGTAAAGAAAGGCCAGCAACTCACCGAGGGCCCTGTTGTTCCTCACGAAATCCTCGAAGTCTGTGGACCTCAGGACCTGCAGGAACATTTGGTCAACGAAGTGCAGGAGGTGTATCGCCTGCAAGGCGTGGAGATCAACGATAAGCACATCGAGATCATCGTGCGCCAGATGCTGCGTAAGGTGAAAATTACCGATCCCGGGGACACTTCGTTGTTATGGGGCGATCAAGTCGATCGAATCGACTTCGAAGCGGAGAATCAGCGCGTGGTTGAACAAGGCGGTAAGCCGGCCGAAGCCACACCGGTGCTCCTGGGGATAACGAAAGCTTCACTCGAAACCGATAGCTTTATTTCCGCCGCGTCGTTCCAGGATACAACCCGCGTGCTGACCGAAGCAGCCACGCTTGGTAAAGTCGATAAGCTGCGCGGTTTCAAGGAAAATGTGATCATGGGCCACTTGATCCCCGCCGGCACTGGATTTCCCCAGCATCGCGAGATCAAGCTTGTTGAAAAAGGCGAGCCCATTGGCGCGCCAGCGATGGAAGAAGCTGAGCCGCAGCCAGCCATCGGCTGATCACGTCTGGATAAGGCCAGACTCTGTCGAGCCGTGATGGTCGTTCTGGGAAATGTTCGTCGGCTCCCCACAGCGTCGCCCTGCCAGTAAAGGCCATGTCGATCGTAACCAAGACTGGCGATAAGGGCGAAACCTCGCTCATGTACGGCCGGCGCGTGCCGAAAAGCGATTCGCGCGTTGACGCCTACGGCTGTGTCGATGAGCTGACTGCTGCGCTTGGCCTTGCCCGATCGATTTCGATCGAAAAGTTTCTTTCGGAAGAAATCCTGGCCGCGCAAAAAGATTTGATCGTTGTCATGGGCGAGCTGGCCACGACTCCGCAAGACCGGGAACGTTATGTCAAAGATGGTTTTCATCTCAGCACGGCGGCGATGGTCGACCGGATCACGGCGGTAATTGTCGATCTTGAGAAAGATAAGTCGCTTTACCCGAAAGACTGGGTCATTCCCGGTGAAACGTCCATCTCGGCGGCTCTCGATTTCGCCCGCGCAACTTGCCGCCGCGCCGAACGGCACATCGCTGCGTTTATGGCTGATGATAAAGATTTTAACCCGGAGATTTTGCGCTACCTGAATCGCCTCTCAGATCTCCTCTGGGTTCTGGCGCGGTATGAAGAGCGGACGTCACGAGCGAAATGATGACTGAAATTGAATTTGCGATCTACGAGGCGCCGTAGCATATTCGTCACCCGCCGTGCCGCTCGGCCGGCGTGATTTTTTTATGGCTGAGACAACAGAATTAGTGCCTGAGCTTCTCGAAGCGGGCGTGCATTTTGGGCACCAGACCAAGCGCTGGAACCCGAAGATGAAGCCGTTCATCTTCGAGCAGCGCAATCAGATCTACATCATCAATCTCGATGAGACGGTGAAGCAGCTCCAGCGCGCGACGGAGTTTCTTCAGGAAGTCACCCGCCGCGGAGGAAAGATTTTGTTCGTGGGCTGCAAGAAGCAGGCCCAGGAAGCGACAAAGGAAGCGGCGCTGGCGTGCGGCCAGTTTTACGTCAATCAGCGGTGGCTCGGCGGCACACTGACGAATCTCGCAACCATTCGCAAGAGCATTGGGCGCTTGAAATACATCGAGCAGATCGAGCAATCGCCGGAATACAAGAAGATGGGCAAACAGGAATTGGCGGCGCTTAATCGCGAGGCCGCCAAGCTCCGCCGCAATCTCGATGGGATC
>Ga0193719_10000254_pt1 | contig 19082 bp, 19 predicted proteins | sample U2a2metaG_FD_160103 | JGI IMG/M metagenome (GOLD analysis project Ga0193719, IMG submission 160103) | Soil microbial communities from a riparian zone of the East river system, Colorado, United States - U2a2 | ecosystem: Environmental > Terrestrial > Soil > Riparian zone | place: USA: East... | reverse complement strand
TCTGCGCGTTGATGGATTACTTTTACAAGCTTTCGCGTAATCTCTGCCTTCTCTTGTGCATTACCTAAAGTACCTAGCAGAGCATACTCCTTTGCATATTTTCTGGCTAATTGACGCAATTCTGCATCTTGGGCCACTGACATCGCGACAGAGTATATTCCTATGCTAAAGAGAAAAGAACCAAGCACAAGAAAGGCACGTTGGATTGCTCCAAAGGGTGGATAAGAATTGTTGGTTATCCAGTTATTGGTCGTTGGAGAAACTAAAATGGTTGAGAATGCTGCTATAATCAAATAGTTAATGATCGTATTACGAGAAGAAGTAATTTGCCGTCCAAGATTTTTTGCTACTAAAATATATGCATAAGCTATTACAAAATCAGCTAAAACCCATCCTGCGGTACCTATTACCCTAAACATAAGGAACCTGGGGTCCATATATACAAATTCACTTGCAGTTGACTTTATTAATTGAGGAGCAAATATCCCAGTTAAAAAAAGTACAGGTGGTAAAATTATAATTGTCCAAAATATTGCTCTTCCTATCTGATCCTTAAAATAACGAAGGAAATATGCAACAGCAACTGTTTCTGCGATAGCAATAGCAGTAACTTGAGGGACAAGAAACACATAGAGATGAATGATAAGTTCTATTTTAGATAAGTGTCTGCTTGCCATAGAATTGCTAGAGTGGAAATCTGGATCTATGGAGGGTGGTCTTGAAAAGACTAATATCTTTGTATTAAGTGTAGTAGTAACTGTCATGCTGATGCAAAGGAGCATCGATGATACAGCAAATGCCAATATCATGATATTCTGTCGTCTGTTGACACTCGACTTGAACCATGACAAGAATTTGTAAGTGCGAAAACCAAAGAACAAGATGGCTACTCCACTTATTAAGACAATTAGAATCAGCAGGTAAGTGCTATATTGTGAAAATAACACCATTTGAACAATGATAGCTCCAAAGATGACTAAAAGTGCATAAAGAAAAATAGGTGTTGCCTTGTACAGCCTATTAAAAAACGAAGGAGCCTCAAGCTCTTTGCGCAATGCAACCATATAATCTCTAAGGGCATACAGACCTGCAAAAAATACAGCGATACTCATTGTTATAAATAATATTACACCAAGAGAAGAATTAAGAGGCTTTCCCAAAACGTCAAGAAAGGTGCCAAAGATTACATCGGTAATTATTATGGCCCAAGCAATAAACGTCATCAAATAAGTTTTTTTGTTAATGATACTTGTAGTAACGAATGGCATTTTTGTAGTCGACAGATTGCTATTTCTTTAGGGAATAGAAAAGTTTTTCGTGATCGACCAATCAGTATTCCAACAATAAGTAAAGGATAAAAGTTCTAATATGCCATATCATTACGAGTCTTATGAAAAACGTTACAATTCAGGTGAATCCAACCGAGAAAATTAAATGCAAAATTTGCGAGCGTGAAATACATTCTCACGAAATTCATAGACACGTTTTGGCTTTCCACCAAGATTAACTACAAAAATTATTTACCTACTTCACCACTATATTCGACCTTCAGGCCCTCCATGCTCAAATGGATCCCTGTCGATTTTGTTCATAACGATCTGATATGCCTGATCTACTTTGTTTTCCAGTTGATCAGACCTCCATCTTATTCTATTATTCCTTTGTTTGCAATTTCGGTTCATTCATTAAGATATTTTTGATGAATTCCTTAAGCTGAACGAGAATTTGCTCGAAATATGGAATGACGTCCAAAGAAGCTTCTGCCGAAAGTAATGAACCACTCAATGAATAATTTCTTAAATCCTTTATCTTCCAATACCAGTTGCCTTCCTGATTTGCCTTTTGTAATTCCCTTGCCAATTCTATTCCCTTACTCTCCGCTGACAGCGCGCTAATCACTTTATTTATTTCGATTCTATCACTGGGAATGCCGGATAATTGAAATTTATCAATTATTCTAAATAGACAATCAAATGTTCCAATCATTTGTGAAATCAATGAATCTATTTCCATCTCAGCACCTACTCGTGCATCCTTTGATAAAAGATCGCCGTGTTGGGATTTAATATTTTTTATACTCTTCAAATGTTCTTCGCACGCAAACATTTTGAAGATTATTCTATCTGATTGCAGAAAAGGTAGATCATGGGTGGTCATCAGCTATCTCTAAAATACTTCTGCTACTTATGAGTTTCTTGATGTGCATAGGTTCTTAAATTTGGATACAACCTCATTCCCATTTATTAGATAATTTAGGTTTGATAGAAATCATAAAATTAATCGGAATGGGAACAAGATAATTCGTACTGTCTAAGAAAGCAGACAGACTAAACTAATAAAAATAATAAATAGCAATCAGCAGAACCCGTATACATGCACTGTCCGAATCCCACCGATTAGACTGTTATCATTTAACTACAATCTTTTTAAGAACTCTTCTCATATCTTATTGACACGAGCTTCTTGGTCTTCCACATAGGATGTTCTGGTTTGAGCTTTGTCAATTCCGTAGAAAAGGAAGGTTGGACAAAGGTATTTTATGATTATACACTTCCAGGATATAACCAATGTCGCAACAAACGATTCGCAATAGGGAGTGCAAAATAGGTAAGTGAAACAACTAATATTGCACTATAAATTACGGCATTCCCAAGTATCGCCCAGTCTCCTATAAAAGGATTAAGAATAGATCGAGATAACGAGCTAATAGCATACGCAACAAAGAAGATAACTATCGCCATTTTCCATCTAGGTGGTGGTGACTGACTAAGAGTTTTCAAGTCCGGTAACGTAAACCACGTTTCCAAACCGGTGGATGTGTCGTAGTATCGTGTAGAATAATCATTTGCTTCCTTTAGTAGCTTTAGTGATTCTTCTGAGTTATCCCATCTCTCCATCTCAGCTTTATCAGTAAAACGGCGGATGATATACCGCAATGGTGATTTGCTGCCTCCGGGGATGATTATTGTAGTACCAAGGTAACCAGGAGCATTTCTTTCCAGTGTCAGGTAACGCCTAATCCAATTGTTGTAATCTTTTTCGCGACCGGGTTTTATCTTCCTACAAATTACAGTTGTAACTTCGTTTTCATAATCCGTTGGCAATTCTATTGACAAAATATATCCAATCCAGTTCTTATATTAATAGCTCCATTGAATTTGTTTTACTTTTACTTTTCCTACCTTCACCTTCGTGGGTGCGATCTGCATAATAATGATCTTCCAACTTTTTCAACTTCTTGAGTATGGGGGCTTGATTTAGAACGTGATCAGAAATTTTGTATCTAGTAAAAGGTCTGTCTTTGTCCTAAGCCGCGATAAACAACATTACCAAGGCTAAAGCTACCATACCAAAATCCTCGATAACGGTAACCTTTGTCAACGGCACTTTCAGGAAAGTCCCGAGGCAAGCGCATTGGAATGTTTCCTTCTTCATTAACTTGATTGTAACGCCTAATCCACTAAAGGACATTACCCCTATTTCTGCTAGCAAGATGGGCACTGACGTAGGATTTATTATCATTGCCAGTCCGAAAAACAGTTCAATAAACGGGTAAACGTATCCGTACGCAAAAATCTTTCTAGCCAATAGGTCGTAAGTTGAGTAGCCTTCTGCAAAGCCTTTCAAGTCCATCAGCTTGAATCCGGCGAAAACAAGGAAAAATCCTATCATGAAATAAGACAAAGTTGCTGGGGCTGAGAAATTGCCAGCCTGTAAGTCACTCAGTGAGAGAACAAGAGTTGTAAGGAGAATAAGGCAGACTATTATCGCTAAAGGTATGTAGTCTTTATACCTAGATGTACCTAAACTTTTAGTCTCATTTTGTTGGAAAGTGCCTATATTTTTAGAACCTGCTTCTATAAGTCTCATGCCGCATTTAGGGCAGTTCCCCGGTTTGTCTTGCGTCACTTCTGGATGCATTGGACACGTGTAAGTTTTAGTACCCTGAATGAGAAATCACCTTGCTCTATCTATTCACAGCGTACGATAAATAACTTTCAACAGTAGCTGCATATGCCTTTTCTTTGGGGATCTTAATATGACCTATAATGAAAACGGAATGATACTTTGCTACATTTTATAAATTGAAACCAGAAAGTCATCTCCTCTTTCCGATATGTCGAAACAGGTTCTTCTATTGATAACAAAAAATGGCTCGCTAACCTCCTGGACCACCAATCAAGACTTAACAAGTTCAATTCCTATTGTAAAGAAAAATTCCTAAAATTAACACTAAAATACAAGTTAGGAGAACCCTACTACATGATCAGCCCGAATCCCAACGAACCCGATATAAAATATAGAATACCTTAGAAATAATAATGTAAATATTATAATATAATATTATATGATTATCGTTACTATAATAAAGAATCTGTTCTTTTATCATCTATTCTTTGTTCTTTCAAAATAGTCCATTATATGTTTAATGATATAGATAATTGCAAATGTTCCTCCGATAGATAAAGTAATAACAGAGATAAGCCATACTGCATCGCTGTTTTGCATAACCATATGTTTCTTTACCGACAAGGAAATTAAAAAGTAGATGTTTGTTATTTGTTAATATGCTTTAAAGTTTAAGGGTGTTTAAATACAGTATCCATCTTACATTTCTAAATTTTATGGAACTTCAAGGAGACATAAAAAAGGTTGTACTCAACTCCAAAAACTTGAAAAGGAAATAATACAATCTCTTCAGTAAAGAGAAATGTCTTTGCAGAATAAACGAGAATATGCAGTGATTGATGCTCCTTCCATATTGGGATTACGACCCACTGGAGTCGAGCTTCTTCCAAAAGCGTTAAGGACAGCAGGTTTACTAGAAAGACTAAATGCTGAATACTGTGGGATAGTCACTCCATCGTCACCATACAACTATAATCGTGATGAGGTAACTAAATTGTTAAACCCTATAGCAATCAAAGATTATTCCATAAGACTAGCAGAGACAGTGAAGTACGTGTTGCATAACAATAAATTTCCTATTGTCCTTGGAGGTGATTGCAGTATCGTGATTGGTAATCTTTTAGCTTTAAGACATCTAGGCAGATATGGTCTCTTTTTTATCGATGGACATGCCGATTTTTATCAACCAGAAGAATCTCCAACAGGAGAGGTTGCAGATATGGACTTGGCAATAGTATCTGGTTATGGACCTGATATCCTTACTAATATAGAGGATCTTAAACCACTAGTAATGGAGCAGGATATAGTAGTATTTGGATATCGTGATAAAACACAATCTGCTCAGTATGGATGCCAAGATATTAAGAACACTACGATTATGAATACCATAGAACTTACAGATGTGCAAAGGTTAGGACTCAAAAATGCAGCTTCATCAGCTATAGAAAAATTTCTCAAAAATGAACTTTCCGGCTTCTGGATTCATCTTGATGTTGATGTTTTAAATGACTCGATTATGCCTGCAGTTGATTATCGTCTACCTGGGGGGATAACTTTCTCACAATTAAGTGATTTATTGAGGTTATTACTTACGTCAAAAAAAGCAGTTGGAATAAGTATTACAATCTTTAATCCTACTCTTGATAAAGATGGTTCAATAACCAGAAATCTTGTATCAAGCATAGTAAGAGGTCTGTCTTAAGATGATTCCTATAATCCTCATTTTTGCAATAGCTACAATACAGGCTTGGGATGATCGGTTTGAGGGTTCAAAAATCTTAATTCTAGCATTATCAGTTCCACCGAACCCAAAATAAAATTTACATCTTTTTAACATGCTTACTGTAAATATTATATGGGATGATATGGTAGTCAAAGTTACTTAAAAAATGAAGTTTTATCTCAATCACAATAATCCTTTTTCCTCATATGTTACCAAATTTGGATATGCGGAACTATGTCTTCAATCTCAATTAGAGTAAAGTGGAATTTCGTTTTGTTCTAGATTATTGTACCAACATGTTAAAATAGAAGATTTATTCCATTATTAATATGAAATACAGAAGCAGAACAGAAATAGTCTCATCGATCCTAGAAGCAGCAAATGGTGGCGCAACTAAAACAAGAATCATGTACAAAGGCTTCCTCAGCTATGCTCAATTAAAGGAATATCTTTCTGTACTTATTGAAAATAATTTATTGGAATATTTAGAAGGTTCACAAAGCTACAAGACTACCGAAAAAGGATTGAACCTGTTAAAGATGCATAATGAAATTGGGGAGCTTCTACAAACTTCAGTAAGAGAATCAAGAATACAATAAAATAAAAACGAATCTCGATAAGCATTATTATAAGTTAATTATTACTTTGTACTAGTATCTTTTTATTTTAAAGATTTTGAACTATGTAGAAACCTATAAAGCTGCGTTATGTTACTGTTAATGGATGGAAGTCCCAGAGCAGAACTATTAGGGTTACTAGATCCATTGAGCCCGGATTCTTTTTGATTGCTTCAAAAAATAAAATAATTCCTGATTACTTTCTTTGATAATTACCATAACCGGAATAGTTTGTGTTTCGTCTATTCTCAAACGTGCTTGCTTTTGGCGGTGGTGGGCTATCATTTTCATGGCCCGGATGTGATCTTACGTGGAACCAATATTGTGAAGGAGAAATAGGACTCTTACAAATTGGACAGTTTTGATGATCACATTTATGATTACCTATGAAATTAGGATGGATAGTCAAGTTACACTTATCGCACTTATTTTTTTCCAAAATTGTTCTAAATATAGTACTGTTATGCACAATAAAGATGTATTGATTGATCAATCAAAATTGATATCGATCATATTGCTCTGGAGCTGTACTGTTGAAAGTTAGTCACGACCGGCACCAACCAAACTTATCCACCCACCCTGAAAATAAATTACATACATTAGTACATTGCATCCTACCGAACCCAATTAAGTTAAGTTAACATTCATAACAGGGATTGTTTAATCATATTAAAAAATTCTTTATCCGACAATTTCTTCTTCTGTTCTATCCACTGCTCAACATCTTTTCCAGCCAGATATCTCAGATTAGGATTCTTAGTTGTTACTGCTTCCAACACTATATTTGCCACGAGTTCTGGTGAAGAGCTATTTCGCTTCATGCCCTCTATTCTTCCCGCCATTATTTCCATCATTTTTGAGTATTCCGAATTTGGCTCTTGGGATCTCTTTGCTATTACACTGGAAAAGTTAGTTCTAACAAATCCCGGTTCCACCAAGGCAACTTTTATGCCAAAAGGATCAAGTTCATATGCGATAGACTCACTAAGACCTTCTAACGCAAATTTAGTACTAACATATGCAGAACCGCCGGGGTAGCCAAATCTACCAGCACCTGAACTTATATTTACTATCAATCCGGACTTTTGTTCCTTCATTATAGGAATGACAGCTTGGGCTACTCTTATAACTCCGAAGAAGTTGGTCTCATACTGTTCCTTGATCTCATCCATATCAAGCTCTTCAAACGCTCCTACCAATCCATAGCCAGCATTATTAACCAATACATCTATCCTTCCTGATTCAGATAGAATTGATTGGATGGCATCGCTTACTGATTTATCACTAGTAACATCAAGCAGAATAATTTTAATTGGCAAGTTTTCTCCACTCTGAACCGCTCTCATTTTTGTTCCCCTTTCTAGATTACGCATTGTTGCATATGTATGAAAGTTATTCCTAGCAAGGACTAGAGATGTTTCGAAACCTATACCACTCGAACTACCTGTAACAACTGCAACCTTATAATTTACATCCATTTGAGTAATTTTGAGTCACCTCAGACTGATAAAGGTTAACTTAGTTTATGATCACTGTAGGTATGTCTCAAGTTAGCAAGGTTTAAAGCTTGGCATATACTAGTATGAACAAGCGAGTCTGGTTATCGAACTGCTAGCATTATTAGAACCACCGAACCCGATGTATAATTTACAATATTTTAATAATAATTATATAAATACTAGAAACTAATAATGTGAACATTGTTACTAATTAAAAATACAGTCTGCCTCATTTCAAAAGCCAATTTACATAACTCGCCAATATACTCAGTTGCTATCACCCTTTTGCTTTTCCGGTTTTGGATATGTTTTTCAGAGTAAAGTTGATCTTATTTCTTGTCTTCTCCTAACCTGTTGAGTACGTCTTTAGCATATAACCTAACCAAAATTCTGGGCTATCTCCTTAAAAAATATCTCCATTTGTTGTACGTAGTTATTTACTGGCCAGAAATGGATACGTTTTACTCCTGATTCTTGAAGGAGAGAAATCTTCTTAAGGCACTGATCGGGAGAGCCAAACAGGAGTAAATTATTCAGTTCATCAGCGGACCTTCCTAGAGCTGGTGACAGTACATTTTTTACCATCCTCTGCACCTTTTCTTTATCATTATCTATATATCCAAACATTGTCATGAGAGAATTTTCAAATGACTCCACATCCTTATTCATCTCTCTTCTATAATTCAGAAGTAGCATCCACTTCTCTCTGAATTTGTCCGGTGTAATGTTATAAGCTGAAGCCATCCAACCGTCCCCGTATTTTGCTACCCTCCTTAGGCCTTGTTCTGAACCCCAACTTGCGATCATGATAGGTGGACGAGGTTTTTGATATGGTTTAGGGTCAATACATACTCCCTTCAATCTATAGTATTTACCATCATAATCTATTAACTGTGATTCATGCTCACCTTTTTCATTCCAAAGTGCGTGAATAACCTCTAAGGCCTCAGAAAACCTCTTCCAGCGGTCTTCAAATGGAACTCCACAAGCATCATAGTCTCCTTTAAATGACCCTGGACCCAAGCCTACAAATAATCTGCCTGCAGATAAGATGTCTATTGTTGATAAAGCTTTAGCACAGATAACGGGATTCCTTATAACTATGTTAAGTATAGATGTACCAATTTTTATTCTATTGGTAACAGCAGCAATTGCCGATAGGGAACTTATTGCATCAATCCAACCCGTTCTGAAAACAATATGATCATTAACACTCAATGAGTCGTATCCTAACTCTTCCGCCTTTTGTGCAAATGAGATTATGTGGTCTCTTGAAGTAGCCTCCCCTCGAACGAATCCCATCACGGGTAAATGTATTCCCAACTGATCAATTTCATTAAAACTCTTAATGTAATCGATACATATAGTTCTAGATTATTAATGGAAATAGTCTTGTACCAATATTTATGTGAATATCGCCTTATAGCATATATTATTCAACCAATAATCTATCAAGCAATATTTGATTAACTTTTGCTCTGTTTTCCAAATCAATATTGAGTATTAGTCTAGATTTCTTTTTGAGTTGCTCGATTAGGGGATGTTGTAACATGTGATGTACAACAACTATTACTTTCTTGTCAACAACAAGTAAATTCTTTGCCGAGTCTATGAACTCTCTTGATTTGAGTTCCATAGGACCAATTTCATCACAAAAAATGACGTCACAATTCTTTATCGCACGACAGAGTCTTTCAGCTGCAAAGCGGCAGCCCACAAGGTCAACGAAATATTTCCCAATCTTTGGACCATTTCCAGTAATAGATGCCAGGACTCCCGTATCATTAGTGTTAAGATCAATGAACTCGAATCCTACCCTAATATTATTAGTTCTGAGCTCTTTGGAAACTATACCTCCCACATTAAGGCCTCTATCTTTTAATGCTCTGGCTGCACGCATTACAGCCGTCGACTTCCCCGCACCTGGAGCTCCAGTTAGGATTGTAATTGTCACTATTCTTCATTGAAAAGCTATTCAAGTTATTATTACTTTAGAATGATAAGAGGTGGAACAGCTTCGTAGCCAACTCTGTCTCTAGCCCATATTTTATTGCCAAACACTTGATAACTAGTTCGCTACGCTATTAATACATTAGATACACTAGTGTATTGCATCCCACCGAACCCGATATAAAATTTGCATATTTTTGATAACTTTTTTGCATATATTATATTGATTATAAAATGATACTAGTTCTTATGTACAAATTAATCCTAAAGAAACATCTGAAAATATCTATCCTCAAGACCGACATTAATTATAATTAGAGACAATAACAAATAACTAAAAACGCCATTCGCATCAATAGAGTATGTAATCTAGATTCCTGCAAAATGTCTAAAAGGAGACCAAAAATCATTTCCATAGAAATGCAGTAAACGTAAATCATAAATAATTTGTATGTGATTGTATATTGGCAATCTATGGCTCAGCAACAACTGTTAAGACAAGAATCATCTGTTTCTCAAACTCTACGTACATATAAAAAGCAGTTAACACAGAACATCGAGCGAAATACCCATGTGCCCAATATTAGTACCATTAGTCAACAGTCGAACCAAGAATTATCTATTTCCCAAATAATACGTACATATGGAAAACAGTTTACACAAATTAGAAAGCAGTATACCGACGGACTTGGTGGAAGATGTGTTATGGGTGTCATCATGTCTTATTATGGTTGGGATGGCAAATGCATCACTAACGCAGAAAGAAGATTATATGCTGCATTAGTCGCATTGAGACAGGCCGGTATCAGTAAAGAATTACTGATAGAGCTAAACGATTCTGGTGCGACATTCGACGATATAGCTGATTATCTGGACAGGACAGAAATTGCGGGTCGGCAAATAGCAATAGATAATCGTCGAACTCCTGAGCTCGATGGTGTTTGAAGATGGTTTCTCCCTTCCGACCTTTTTGCAAATGTCCAAAATGTTGAATAAGGTAATACCGAGCTTGAGTAGTGGGTTCATAAATAGTAATTCTAGCATTATCAATCCCACCGAACCCGAATAAAATTTACAATTCTAAGATATTTGTAAAGATTATAAGATATTGCTGATTATGTAAATTTATTGTGAGGCATAACCAATAAAATTTAGTCTGATAATTGAGTGATTGTCTATATCAATTCAAAAGATCATCTGGGATGAATCTGATGTCAAGCATTTAATAAGGCGATCATATGTTTCTTGACGATAGATAATAACTTGACTGACTAAATTTTTTGTTTGAATTTAAAACTTTAAAAGAATTAGTATTATATTATGTATATGAATTATCAGAAAACCCATTCTGACATAATGAAGCTTGATCCGAAAATTAGGATGGTGACCATATGCGATTCGAGTGGAAAGATAATGTTTTCTGACCATAGGCCTGGAGTTACCAATCTGTTAACACCAGATGAAAGTAAGAAATCTCTTGAAATGGCTGTAAATGCATGGAAAACAAGGAGTCAGCTTGCGGACAAAATAGGAAAGGGTCACTATGTGGTAGCAGAATATGATAAAATAAAGAGAATAACTATGCCCTATAGTGAGCATCTTTTATATATTACTACTGAGGTGGAAGCTGATCATTCCAGAATACTTGATGGGATTCGTAAAATAGAATCAGGTTAACTGAATAACTATTTTGATATCTTCTTATGGTATCAACCATGGCAACTATGATTGCATATATTGTTATGATTATAAACTAAGCAAATTTGTTTCCGATCTTACCTGAACAGTCAATATTACTTTTGATAAAGGAATAGTACTACTTGTTATTAAATTTGCAAAATATGAATTCATACGACAAAACTAAAAACTCAAAAAAAAGCCAACTATGATAGTAACCACTCATTTAGCTTACTTCTTTCAAAATCTAATTTCTTTTTGTATGATTCGTCAGATGGTGGTTCAAAAAGAGTATAAGGACCATCTTCATGGTAAAAATCCACAGCAATATATCCTGCCTTCTCATTTCCAACTTCCATAAAGCAGAAACCCTTCCCATCGAATCGTGACGATGAGTATTTGTTTTTATCATTTTTGATATCATCAACTATTTGTTGGCTAACTACTTTTGCCTGAGCTTCTGCAAATACCCCAGCTTTAGGAATAGCCACATTTTCGTTCACCTTAATTTCAGTTACATCCCCTATTGCAAATACATTTTCAAAATCAGTCCTAAGACTGAACTTGTCGACATTAATCCAATTTTGTTCATGCGTTATAAGACCAGAATTCCTTATTACTTCAGGTACTTTGTGAGGAGGAATCCCTATAAGCAGATCATAATTTACCCGATTTCCATTTTCAAACTCTATTTTTTCCATATTCAGTACTGCCTTTATTTTATGTAATGGGTGAAAATCGATATGTTTATGATTAAGCAAGTTAATAACATCCTGACTCACTTTTGCTCCAGCTACAGGTAAAGAAATCGGGGTTGGTGTATAAATATCGATGTCAATTGAGTCTCTTGTACCATTCTTAACCAAAATATCGTTTATTAGTAAAGATGTCTCATACGGTGCTGGGGGGCACTTATATGGAATAGATGTTATACAGATTGCTATTCTCCCGTTCTTTAAGGAAAGTATTCTTTCTCTTAGTTTTGTAACTTGCTCTGCATCATACAGATTAAAGCCTCCATTTTCTAAAAATCCTTTGACTTCTTCAAATGAGTATTCCGTACCTAATGCTATTATTAGATAGTCGTATCTTAACTTAAGATTTGAAGATTCCCCAATTGTAACAGTCTTTGAGGCGACATCAATTCCCGTTACTTTATGATTTAGATACCTTATTCCTTTATTTTCTAGTCTATTCAAAGCAATTTTAGAATCTTTGAATGTTCTTATTCCACTTAAGATCCATAAATTTACAAGTCCCATCATAAAATAGTCTCTTTGATCGATAATACAAATTTGGTATTCTACTGATGGCGATAATGAAGAAAGATTTTTCTGCAATAAATTAGCAGCTGTTAACCCTCCAAATCCTGCTCCTAAAATTAATATACGTTTTCCCTCTGAAGACAAGTAGCAAAATGAATAAAGTCAGGTCTAACGTAAAAGGATTTTTTGATTATTGCAAAATTGGAGCCATTTTTCTCTAATTATTCCATAATTGAAAGATGACGGATTCAGTACTAGAAAAGAAACCAGAGTCACGATATAGCAAACTAGGTAAGAGCATGGATTACATACACTAGTGTGTTGATTCCTACCGAGTTTCTTTTGACAAATATGAAGTTAAAAACTGCAAAATTAACTACCAATGGGTTCCTAAATCGTAATTCTAGCATTATCAGTTCCAACGAACCCGATATAAAATTTACATGTTTCTAAAATATTATTATAAATATTATATACAAAGAAATGGTAATTAAAGCTAAGAAAATGAACTCTTTATGTTAGTCACACTAATCATTTTTCCTCATATAGTTACCAAATTTGAATATGTAGAGCTATTCATTCTCAATTAGAGTAAAGTAGAATCCTGTTTTGTTCTAGATTAATGTATCAATATGTTAAAATAGTAGATTTTATTATATCCTTAATATGAAATACAGAAGCAGAACAGAAATAGTCTCAATGATCCTAGAAGCAGCAAATGGTGGCGCAACTAAAACAAGAATCATGTACAAAGCCTTCCTCAGCTATGCTCAATTAAAGGAATATCTTTCTGTACTTATTGAAAATAATTTACTGGAATATTTAGAAGGTTCACATGTCTACAAGACCAACGAAAAAGGATTGAACCTCTTAAAGATGCATAACGAAATTGGAGAGCTTTTACAAACTTCAGTAAAAGAACCAATAATACAATAAAATAAAAGCAAATCTTGATAGGTATTCGGAAGTAAGTAGAAATCTTTAAAGCTGGGTTATTGTTACTGTTAATGGAAGTCCTCTTACAGAACTATTAGCCTTACTAGAACCACCGAACCCGATGTAATCTTTACCATTATTAGTAACATACTGATATATTATTGAGTGGAGACTTTTTCTGTTTATTTCATATTCAAATAGGAAATTTTAGGATTTTTTGAAATTAGAGGCCTTTTACCTAATGAGTTCGAATCCCATTCTCCTTGAATCTAAGTAATCTTGGAGCTGACACCGATAATTGTTCTATGTGGTTTATAATGTACCTTCGTTCTATATAATTAGAGAAGATATAATTGTTAGAAAAGACATTGAAAAGTATTGAGCCCTTTACATCAAGCGCAGAAAAGAATTCGAGATTCTGTATAGGGTGCGGAGAACCTGCAACCATGTTAGTCAAATACAGTACTGAAGGAGCAATAATAATAGAGAAGTATTGTGATAGATGCGCTAAAGCAATTGAAGATAGTTCGGCTAATTAATGCCAAATATATTTAGTCACAAACAACAAAATAGAGCAACAAATATGTTAGATAGAAGGCAATTTGTCGATAAGATGCTTAGATTCCTCAAAGACGGTAGGGTAAATGCAATTGCCAGGAGGATAGATTATAATTATTTCAATTATTGTTCTACCTGCGAATTGAAATATCCAAAAGAAATTCTGCGCTGTAAAGACTGCAGACAAAAAATTAGGGTTAAGCCATGGCATCGTTCCAAAATATTGGATTCCAAAAGAATCTAATTATTTCTGAGAATATTGATGTTCTCTGCTAGCGAGCCCCCATAGGGGTTATAAAATTAGAGCGCTAGCGTTATCAGTTCCACCGAACCCGTAATTCTAGAATTCTTCAAGAATAATCGTGTAAATATTATAAGATAATATAATTTGAAGTTTGTTACTAAGTTAACATACTAAATGTTAGCATTCAAAAATAATGAAAACAAGACCAATTATAATAACCACTTTCTTGCAAACTTCAAATCATCGAATCAATGCCAACTACTATAACTTCTGAAAATGCTAAGTGCTATCTGATTGCTTTACGCGTACTGAAGATACTAGTTACCGTATCATCAGCATTGATATTGTTGTTATCATCAGCGTTGTCGTTGTTGTCATCGGTATTGGCTACTTGGTTTTGGAAGGGATGTATCGTCGGCTCCATTCTGCATTGTTTTTGATACGAATTCTTTGGCTTCAGCTTCCGTGAATTTACCTGTTTTCGCAAGTTCATTAATCAAATTGTTTTCTTTACCATCGTTGGAAGTTGATGTATCGCCAGAAGAACCATAAATCGTTTCCACCGTGTCTTTTAAGATACTTAAGTACTTGGTGGGCACTAATTTTCCAGTCTTATTAGAAACCAAATTAAAACTGTCAGTATCTACAGGCTGATAATCCCACCTCCAAAAAGCCGTGCCCCACACTCCTGCTTTCTTCAGAGCACCGAGTATCTGTTTCGCATCAGTTTTCGTAAGCTCACTCTTATCTGGGTTGAGTTTGGTGATTCCTCCGTCCTTTGTCCTTACAACGTTATTCCACTCCCCAATGTATAGGGGCACTCCAGTTTTATCACTTGTTTTCAAAAACATGTTAAATCTCTTCTTCTGGTACCCATCTCCATCAGGAACTGCGTAGACACTTACTTTGAAAGCAATATTCTCCTTATATGAAGGAGCCATTTTTGCCAGGTTTTTTGGTGAAATATTAATGGGGCTATTCAAGTCAACTGGAACATTCATGCTGTAGACTATTGTCTTACTGGTGATATTTCTCAACTCTGCAGTAATGAAGCTATTAAATTTTCCTATTTTAGACCATTGACCTTTATTGTCAACGTGTGGTTCGCTTAGGATCTCATACCCTAACGTACTTGAATGATTATCGACTGCCAATACTATTTTCTTAAGAAAATCTGCCATTAGTGTCCAGCCATCTTTTCCTTGATTATCTTTGACAGATCTGTTCCACCAGTCCCCCCAAAAGAGTTTCGCTGCTTTATCGTGAGTATTACCGCCACCGCCTCTGGAATATTTTGAATTATCTTGAAATAGAGACCAAGGAAAACCTGTTGCTCTTTCTTCGAGCCATGAAGAAGTGTGCCATTGATGATTGTCATAAATGATTTTCACTCCGTACTTATCTGCTGCATTGGCTACTGATTGTATTTCCTTTATGAAAGCCTCGGGATCCCGTTCATAAGCCTCCCAATAGAACACGAATCGGACATGATTCAAACCCGCTCCAGAAATCTTTTTCAAGCTATCCTCAATGTAGTCCTGGGGAGCTGAAGGCGAAGCGTTGTTATTCTCTTTCATACTGACAAAAGCTCCTTTCATGACAACCCCATTGATGGGTTGGCTACTAGTCACTTGACTTGCCGATGCATATGAGCCTAAAGAAGTAGCGTTAGTAAAGACGACGGCTAGAAGAAAAGTCAAAATTATTCCGCTACTTGCTAAAATCAAAGCAATACGAATAAGAATTCGAAGATTTAATATGTATTACTAATTCGTTATTCACGACTTTACGTCTGAGGTAGCATTTGATTTAATGCTAGTTAATGCATGGATATACCTGATTGTAGTAGATTCTTGTTGAGAGATATGGTGCTGGTATACTTCGTGTAAAATTTTGTAAGGTAGTTAGTCATTATACCACCAGGTTCACCTTTCATTAAAAGACAATACAGCAAACAATCATTTATGAGTACTCATATGAAATGACTTATTTTGAAGAATTTTGTTATTAATGGATGTCAATCTTGCATAAGATAGTCCATTTTTAGTTAATTCCCCTTGCAAGACAAGTGTCACAATACTTTTCCACAAGCGTGGCACCATCCATGTTATAACTTGCTATTTGAGTTGCTATATCACCGCACACAGAACAATAACCGCCTGCTTTGTCAGCCATAAATCTTTTTTTTATTTTCTGAGATGCTCTAGGGTCTGAAAGTAGGTTTCGAAAATCTCTGAGTTGCTCTTTAGATATATTTACCGGTCGCAATGTTGGCGTTGGTCTATGTTTATTACTATGAGGATTATTTCCGTAAAAAAACTTATGCATGTATATGATCCACGCTAACCGTATATCTATCTATGTGTTTGTTTTGTCTCAAAGACATTTATTTGGACCAAATACAGTTTTTCTAATATTTGGAAACAAAAAATTATTCGGTATGCTTAAACCACTGCCAGACAATAGTTTTGAATCTATCTTTTCCATCACACCATTATCTGATTAAATCTCCTCACCGTCTTCTATGTGTATGTAGACGTCGAAGATCTTTGTATCTAAAGTGCTATTAAGAAATCAAAGAATCCATTACATGTAACAGTTGAAGGGCAATTCTAGGTGAGGATTTAATTTTTACAAGTCTACAAAGAATGAAATTTGTGCTCAAAATATGGTGCTCCGGAAGGGATTAGCGACAAATTTGTCATAATAAAAGGAACACACATTCTAAGATATCATCTGGATGCCCCTTCAGTTTTGTAATTTCCTAAATTGATTGGATAAAGATACTAACAATTTAGAAAGAATAATAATCATGTGTTGTAGATGTCACATTTATGAAGTGTTGTATTATCAGGCTATTTTGCCGTTCTCAAATCTAAATACAGTGAAACCTACTTTATGGCCAAAGAACTCTAAAACACTATGGATGCCTTTTGTCTATTATCGCTCATGATATTTTCTACCATATACTATTATATAGTGGTATCATATCATCTCATCCCTCCATCTAATCGTTGTTTTTTCACCCATTGCGGCAAGATATAACATTGCCCTGGCAATGGTGCAAGTTATACCTTATCAAACACAAACGGAGAATGCGTTAGATTTTTTTTCGACTAGAATGGATTGAATTATACTTTCAATGGTAACAAATATGCTTTCAAAACCCTTTGTTCAAGACGACGTAAAAATAAATATTTTGTGAAAATTCTAGATCAAGGAAAAATACAATAATTCATTTTACTCTAAATAATGATTTTTAAGTTCACGATGCAGTATATCGATTTGTTGATAATATTCATTGTATAATCTCCTCATTTCCTCTTCCGATACTATTATTCCCTTTCTCTCTCTCAGGAAGTAAGGTACAAGTCTTTCTTTTGGAACCTTGAAATGAGCCGGTTCATTCATATTTATAAATCGGCAATTAAGACATATTTTAAATGGCTCGTACTCAAATTGCTTTTCAGTAAGTTCCCATTCGTCACCGCAAATCGCGCACTTCATCTGAATGTATTTAGTCATTTATTATCGACAGGTGCGAGAGGGATCTTATTATCCATTGCTACTATTTGACTTGTTAGATGTTTTAAGATTAAGGTTGAAAGGTTATAATATCAAAATAAGGTCATAAAGAAACCTAATTAATAAAATAATTAAAAAGGTTAGCGAAAGATCAATCTACATTTTTTTCATTTTTAATACAATTAAAACACCAATTCTCTGTTCTCAGTAATCTCCCGCCCCCAGCATAAACATCAACTTTTATGATATGGCTCCTATCTTCACCACAATTGTCACATATTTTCATATTGATTATAACACTATATTATAACTCATTTATAGTAATGAGTTTTATTTACTTTCTGAAGGTGCAAGAGGGATCTTATTATCCATTGCGACCATTTTGGCCTTCAAATAGGTGTTAAATAGTAAGATCAGTTATAGATCTGTACAATTAAATTTTTTTAAGTGCTTATCATGGAATTGAAAGTGATTGTATCTTTGACAGTGGTTTTGATATTAACATTAGGAATAATAAGAAGTTCATTTAGCATCGCATGGGTGGATTCAGATAAGGATTATTGGTACGACCAAGTGGGATGATCACTTTTGTTTTGACAGTAAACAAAAATGTAAGCATGATCAGAAACACGATGAAATGGCAGAAAGTCGTTCCTATAAGGAAGATTAGTGTCTTGTGGATTCATATTTTCACTAACTTTAATACGTACGATGAGTTATTACTAAATATGTATAATAAAGGATCTTGCAGAGGATGTGGAAATTCTTTAGTTCCTTCTGCTACTTGTAGTATTTGTAAGGAATATGTATACTGGATTTGTAATAATTGTGATGGGACAGAACAGGTACTTCATTCCCATAAATTATTGTAGACTGCTAACAATATTTCCATTCATAACTATGGTTTAATATCTTCACCCTACTTCCTGTTCAATTCAGTCTTTTAATTTATTTAGTATTTTGTTGAATTGATAATACTGGAGAAGTAATTCGATTTATTTCTGAATCATTGATAATTTCTGTAATGTCGCCATGACATAAATCATGTTTCTGTTGAAGGCAGTTTGCGGATTTATCCACTAGGTACATTTAGCATTTACAGCAATTAATGGTTATCTATCTTCATGTTTCTATTCGATCTCCAAATATGATTAACATGATAATTTCCGTTAATTTTCT
>Ga0193719_10000253_pt1 | contig 19087 bp, 15 predicted proteins | sample U2a2metaG_FD_160103 | JGI IMG/M metagenome (GOLD analysis project Ga0193719, IMG submission 160103) | Soil microbial communities from a riparian zone of the East river system, Colorado, United States - U2a2 | ecosystem: Environmental > Terrestrial > Soil > Riparian zone | place: USA: East... | reverse complement strand
AACGACCCGACGCGCTTCACCCACGTTTTCAAAATGTGCGTGACGACCTTTTCCAAGGTTCTGTCCAGCGCGGGAAAGCGATCGCGCAGCAGAAGGCACAGGTTGATGCACTCCGCGCAATCGTAGAGCTCACGCTTGTAAACCGTCAGCCGCGGCGCCTTGGAAAAAGGTTTCGGAAGACCGTCTTCAGAAAAAAGATTCTCAAGGTAATACTTAATCCCTTTCGAAAGCGCATCCTTACACGGCTCGTGCCCGGTTAACCGGTAAATCTTCGCGATGGCTTTCATCACGAAACAACTGTGATAGTGGTCGACAAAATCTCGTACGCCATCCATGGCGTAGAACCACGAACCGTCCGGGTTCTGGTTCTCCAACACGAAATGCAAATTGCGTTCTGCGATTTTCCAATAGTCTTCGTTTGAAAGAACCTTGGACGCGCTCGTCAGCAAGAAGGCACGATAAGCTGCAGCGTTAATAACTCCGCCCTTATCGAAAGGAGTGTAGGAACAACTACTGGCCTTTTCCGATGTCCGGAAATCCTTAATATCAATGGCGGCGTGTCGCGCAATCGATCCGAGGATCAGTTTCCATTCGTCTCGAGGGTTCAGTTCGAAAATCTGAAGGAACGCTTCGTACACGTAAGGCGTGGTGGTGATCAGCGGCGTCTGACTTCTGATTGTGCCGTTACGAGTGACCCAGTGAAAGGGATAACCCCAGCAATATTCCTTGAAGTCACGGCAGCACGACATTTTGAGCTCGGTTAGAAATTGAATGGCGTTTTCCAGCTGCGAGGAATCTCCGGTTGCCTGGTAAAGGAACGCGAAGCCCATCGCGTAATGAGCGTCCGCGATTGGAAATCGAATAGGGTGATGAAAGAGCCGTCGCGCCGTTGGCAGGAATGCTTCGCAGAAAATCATGGGAGCGACGGCTGCCGTCCCGATAAGTCCATGGCTATAATAGAGTGCCTTGGCGCGTCCGCCGACGGATCCAGCAAAAAAACTTTGGTAATCCCACGATGTTTCGCCGTAGCTATCCAACCATTGCACGAAGCTGCTCAGAACACGCGAAACTGCGTCCACGGCCTGGGGTTGCCCGGGCGAGCTCCATCTATGTTTGTGGTTCATTTCCAGTTCTTTCTCCTCTGGAATTCGAGCTGCGACCTTGGCGGCGGTACCGCTCGTGGTCGTGGGCTGGGATGCTGTGTCGGTGAAGCAGCAGGCATAGGCGGTCGGGTTATGGCAGGCGTGGGAGTAACAACTCGTGACGGATGACGAAGGATAGCAGTCAGAGGTTATTTCAAGAAACTGTGAGTCGCGACCTAGTGATCAAGAGATGATTGTCTCGGTGAATTTGAAAAGGTAAACGTTATGCTCTTGACGACGGTGCCGGCTCAGGGCTTTCTCGCGTCAATCATCCGATGCCAACCCCAATGTCGGCCGATCCATTTTGCGACCGAATCGGGTAGAACTTTTCCGATAAACGGCCAATGTTCGACGTTAAATTCCCACACTTCTTGTCTCACATTCCCAAAGTCCTTGAAGAGAACGGCGGCCCCCCGCCGACTATAAACGCGCGCCAGTGGACAAAACGGGCCGTCCGTATTCATACTGACCCATTGCTCCTTGGTGAGCTTCTTCTTTAGGAATTCCCGGTGACCTTCCAGTTTCCAACGATCGAAACCAGTAACAGAGGCGAGGAGTCCGGGCATGAACGCCGGCAGGAGACACCATCTGAAAATTCGTCTCAGGAACATGATCTCGATGTAATAGTTTATAGAACTGCGGTTATATAACATCACCGTCAGCGTGCCGCCTGGTCTTAGCACGCGATGAATTTCATGGACGATCCTTTCCGGCACCGGTGAATGGTGAATCACTCCAAAGCTGTAAACATGGTCGAAGCTATTGTCAGGGAAGGGAAGACATTCCTCACCATTGGCAACTTCAAGTCTGGCCCCCACGCCGAACAAACCAAAGCGCTCCTTTGCGAGTTGTATGGACTTCGGCGTCAGATCCACTCCAACATATTTCGCTCCATTCCTTGCGAACTCGAGACCATCCGTGCCTATACCACACCCGATTTCCAAGACATCCTTCCCACGAAACGCTGTGAAGCGAGCCACGGTTGGTACGTGCCAGTCGCGACCGCAATAACGTCTTCTGGTAATGTCTTCGAAATACCGCCGGCGGTCCTGTTCAGAAGATAAATCCGATTGGCAGGGGTTCGCATTCCAGAACCCCTTCACCTCTGTGATGTCCGTTTGCTCCATAACGTGTTGTGAAAGCGTCTCTACTTTTAATACCTTCCTATTGAAGGCTGAGTTTGGAATTCGTGCTTACGAATGACAGGTTACGGGGTGCCCAGCAGTCAAACTCGACGACTGGCCGGGTCGCCATCGAGATAAAACCTCTCGATTTTCTGAAACTTGATAAGCGAGCCGAGTATACCTTTTAGCTTCGTCATTTGTTCCCGCCGGTGAAATCGCATGAAGTCGCGGGAAACGGGTCGCTTTACGCGCCGTAAAGCAGCCCAACAGAATCCCGACAATAAGGCCAATCCGCCCACAAGGAGTGGTCGTTTAGTCATCCGATAAGCTACACGGAATAACTCCCAGGTGAAGGATCCGCCCAGATAGTAGTCCTTCTCGCCGTAAGAGAACATCGCGCCCACCGGTCCCCGCTCCGCAGTGCCCATCCGCCGATGGTGACGAAAGCGTCTCTCTGGGAAGTTCCGCGTTTTCCATCCTTTCATCCGGGCAGTTGTGACTGCGATCCAGTCGATCCCGCCTGCTCTGTTTGGCAAATATCCTCCGATATCACTGAAACACTGGCGCCGGAAAACTTGGCACGCCCCGTGGACAGAATTTTCACTCTCAAAACTATCTCTTGTAGAATCAAATCCTTCCTCGTTGTAAGCAGTCCCTGTAACTCCCAGACTTGGATCCTCTATCAGCTTCTGCAACAGAAACTCAAACTGATCAGGTCCAAAAGATATGTCCGCATCCAAATTTCCGACCGCATCGAATTCAAGGGAGTGGACTCTTTCAAATCCGGCGTTGAACGCGTGAACTTTCGCGGCAAAATTGCGATCCCGTCGTTGCGGCAAACGGACCAGTTCAATCCAGGGGTAGCGGCCAGCGTAGCGCTCGATAATTTCGGCGGTGTGGTCCGTTGACCCGTCATCCACGATGACCCAGCGCTCAGGCAACACGGTCTGACTAACAACAGAGTCCAGCGTCTTCGCAATGAACGCCTCCTCATTGCGCGCCGAGGTGATTAGGACGTACTTCACTAGTCAGATGTAACGGATGGGAGGGACTTCAGAAATCAGAAATGCTGGGATCAACCTCGTCTCCGCCAAGTGCTTCCAAGCACCCAGCCGACAAGCAGCGCGGAAATCCGTGAGAGAGGCGGCTTCGCCACGGACAAAGACGCGTGCACCAGAGAGGAAACGCTACCGATTAGGTTGAGGCATTTCGCTTGTTCTGATTTTTTTTGTCTTTCCCCATTTTTTTTTCCGCACCTGTCGTGGGGAGCTGGCTTTTGGCTCGCGTGGAGGCTGGGACCTAGTTAACGGATGCGGGTAAGTATAAGGCGTATAGCCTGGCATTGGAGTGTCGTTGAAATAATCCCGGCCTTGTAGAATTGTTTGTGCACCGGTCTGTCTGGAAAAATTCACATGCTCGCCGCCTGGGGAATGGATATTGTTCCATGAATAGCATGGCTCCAATTCCTGATTAGGCCAGCCTGCCGGTGTCGGAGGATTTCCGCTAAGTAGGTCACCCCGTCCGCGTCCGGGCTGATCCAGAATTACCAGAACCCGCCTGATCTCATATCTATTCCCGCCGGACCAGTTCTCGTTTAACCACGAGACGATTTGCAATGTGTTGTTGCTGTTTCCAGTGATAACGGCTGTAGCGCCGTCACTTGGTCTTTTAACTGAATATCCTGCCCATTGGTTTGTCGTCCAACTCTTGCCGGTATCCGTAATAAATGTATTACCGGCAGAGGTCGCCGTGCCGCTTTCATATAACCCGTGCGCATCGTTTACATCCCATTGGCTTGTGCCATCGGCCCCATAAAACGGAGAACCGTAAGACCAGAAGGCGCGATAGACTCCCAAGCCTATGCCGTATTGGAGCACGCCGAAAAAGCTGTTGTCGTGATACAGCGCCGAGCCGCCAGTCGTGCCGTCAATCGTGCCAAGGGTATCCATGTGCCATTCATTATTGTAAATTTCTTCGGCCCTGACGCCTCGTCCACGCGGCCACGTCGAGCCCGTGCTGTGCCCCAGTGTGGTAGCGTTAAAAACCTTGTTGTGGCGAAACACATACTTGCCGCCGTGAAAGGCGTCCACGCCTCCGCCGCCTCCGCCGTTCCAGTGAGTATAGTTGATGTAGTTGTCCTCGATGAACCAAAAGTTCGGTCCGCCGTATCCAGCTACATCAGCAAACGCGCCGTCGCCGTTATCCGCGCCGCCGTAGTGGGCCATCTCAATACGGAAAGAAAAATTCTCATTAACGAAATCGTCGAACAAGTTGTGATCTCCCACGCCGAAATTGGCGTCCCAAACCGCAACCATGGGACTGTGATTCAGGTGCTTGAAATGACAGTGATCGACGCGAACAGGCACATTTCCGCCAATTCGGATTGCTCCGTTAGACATGGGGGTCTGCAATCCGCCCTGCCCGGTGAATGTTATCCCGGTAATGCGCGCGCCGTTGCTAACGTTGAAGTAACCCTGACCGCCGGGGACGCGCACCAGGTTGTCCACCAGATTAGTTTGATCGTTCGCCGTGCCGTTCACCGTATCCGTCGTGGTCTGGCCCTGTATTATTACCGCTTTCGTGATCGTGACGTGAATTATCCAGCTAAAACTGCCAGCAGGAATCGTGATCGTATCGCCATTCACAGCCTGTGTGTCGTGAATATACTGCACGTTTATTGCTGATCCGTCGGAATGGTAAACCGTCGCCTCGCAGTGCGAGGCGAAACAAACGCCCCAAAACAGGGCGAGCAAAAGCGTCCCGGTCCGTTTCATAATTGCGGCTTATCGGTGGTCCTCGCGATTCGCCGACCTCGGTGCTATTAGAATGGATATAGCGTGTCAACACCTTAATATTTTTTTCTTAGGGGTGCGCTGTGAATGGATGTGAATTACTTAGGTAGAGGCTGTGAAAAACTGTGAGGAACTTTCTCGCCGATTGATCAGCGGCCCTAAATTATCAGCGTTCGCCGTTCATTCTCAATTGCGTCGATGTCCAACCCCATTTCCTTCGCCAAAGCGTCATCCAGCCACCATTCCGCCGGCGGACTTGGCATCGAAGTCTCACCAGAACCATAGATCAGCGCCCACCCGCCAAATCGACGTAATGCGGCCGAGAACCCGGAACCGCTACATCGCACCATCACCGTGCGGCCCTGCGGCGGCGAGACTTTCGATGTAAGGACGAAGCGACCGGCCATTTCCGTTTTCCTTCTAAGCGTGTCCCCGAGTACCCACGGGCAGATGGTAAGGATCGCCAAGAGCGCCGGTACCTTCTCGCAAGGATCTTCTCGAAGACATGCCAAACCTGGTGCTAGGAAAGAAACCAATTAGCCAAATTGTGAAACTCATGTGAGGCCGAGCGGTGAATACGAGGAAAACCTTTTCTGGTCGGGCCATTTATTTCGCAAGCGCCAGTCGACGAATGTCTTCAGCAAATCAGCCGGCTTCTTTGCCCGGCACCAGAGCGTGGCGCGCTTTCGTTGCGAAGAACGGCTGCGCCAACTCTTCCACGCGTTCGTGTTTTTACAGGTCATCTTTCAATTCGTCCGGATTCGCCGTGTCACAAGCTGATGGAACACGGTTTCGGTCTGGCGGAGGGATCGATCTCCCCCGGGGTTTAAAAACGTTTATTGCCTGCGTAATTGAGCAGCCAAAGCAATTCTGCTGCGCAGATTTTGCGAAAGCTAAGTGGAATTTACACAGCATTTACGAGCACCAAATCGGGGTGGTCGGGATTGCTATACAACGTCGAGGTCGACTATCGTAACAGTCGCGCGCTCAAATTGCATCGCCAGTGGCAACCCAACCTAGCCCAGGCCAACAATAGCTATCTTCATTATCTTGTATCGCTGTCGGAGGCTGCGGCTTTCTGTACGGGTGGCGCTTCCGCGGGATAAAAGAGGAATCTGGTATATATGTAGGCAGTGGCTTCGCTTACGACGTGCTTGACTCCTTCACTATAACTCCACCAATGCTTCGCATCATAATTCGGATTTGGAATTGCGATGACGCCTACAGTGAGTTTATCACCAAGAGCTTTCTGAAACAGCAGGCGAGTACGGCGCGCATGGACATCTTCGGTCACAACATCGATGCCAGACACGGCCACATTGTGGTCGCGAAACCAGTTCCGCAGCGCAACTGCCGAACCGTATGTCCTATCCCGATCCATTACCCGTGACGGAACCATCTGCACTGATCCGTTTGGAAGGCCGTTCTTTCTCAAGAGATCGGCGCCTACACTGGCCGAGGTGCAGTAATCATTGGTATAACCTCCGGTTCCTTCGACTGGCCCTCCGGTCGTAAAAATCTGCTCATAATGGTTACTTTGGAATTCTTTAAGCGCCGCGCGGATTGCGTATTCGTGTATCCATCCTTCCACGACCAGAACCTCTGCATCGACGCGGTGGGTTGTTGCAAGAAAGGGGTAAACGCCGTTAAAAATCAGAGCGCCCACCAGCAACAGAGCGGAAGCGAGGATTAGCCGGCCACGCCAGGAAAGCGACCATCGTTCCTTCCGACTAAACAGGCCCCAGACCGCGCGAGGCGGCTCGGGCTGTGCCAACCGAGAAGCCCCGAAAGCTTTCGGGGTTGACAAAGCTTTTAATGTGTCGCTCATCGGTGCTCGCGTGTTAAGCTCTTGCTCTTACCCTTACCCTTACCCTTACTCATGCTCTTACCCACATCCCCAACCTTAGTCCCGAAGAGCAGGAGTAAAAGGACGAGTAAAAGAAGGTTTATTCCGACGTCAGACATGCACTCCTTATCCTTTTCAGACGCTGGAGAGGCTAACCGTCATCACGTAAAATTAACGAACGCTGACAACCAAGGAATCCAACTGCGCCATGACTGCATCAATCACTGTCGCGACGCTGATTGCGGTCGTCGCGCTTCGATCGTAGCCGCGCTTATAAAAAAATCTTTCTAGAACGGGCGAGACAATTTTTTCCTGCAAGCCGTACCCGTATATTTCCCATGGACTGGTACAGTTGAAAATAGAAACGCAGCGCACATCACTGCCGAGCGCCAGGTGCATCGGCAAGCTATCTCCAGAAACCACACATCGGTGACCCTGCACATCAGCCAAATGCTCAAGGAGACTGGGCCGGCTCTGTAGTATGTTCACCTTCAGGCCCGCCGACTCCAGTTCGTTCTTCAACTCATCATAATAGGCCCATTGTTTCATTGGCCATACTGGACCGGCGGTCGATGAAATAGCCACATCTCCCTTAAGCCCGGTCGGTCGCGACGGCGGCAGATAATATGTTTCGCCGCTAAAGCCAAGGCCCAGGCCCTTAAAGATCAACTCCTGGTAAGTGCGCCGGTTTAAGAGTTTAAGTCGATCGGCCTCTTCTCGTCCATACGTGCTAATCAAGCTTAAGTCGAACCAGCCGCGCGAATCTGAAGTATAAGCCAGTCTATCGTGTCTGTTTGAATAGGCGCCGAAGAGTTGTTTGAACTTTAATTCCTTCAAAAACCAGCTCGTTTCCCGATCATCCTCCAAATTGATCACTAGATCATAAGCCGTATCTGCGACCCGATGCCGATTTTCCCATGAAACACAACGCACTTCCCGCTCGATTTCCTCAAGCAGCAGGAGATTGTTTTCCGCCGTGACCCAGCTGACCGGTCCATCGAACCGTCTCAGCAATGGTGTCGTCCGGACGACATCGCCGGTAGCCCCGAGCTTGATGATCAAGACGCTCATTTAAATGTTGTGGTCGTTAATATACCGTATTGGTGTGCGGGTTAACGGTCTCCCATAAATGCTGTAGCCGCGCCCCTGTGGGGCGCCGTTCGGGACGGCGCACAGCGCCGTGGCTACAACGATTTGTAGTTGTCAGATGGCTTCTAGTAACCCAAACACACGACTGGAGTTACTCTCTTAGCTGGGCAACCGGCCGCGATGATCGAATGCATACATCATCTTGTCCCACGCTCTTAGCGCGAAAGACTTGCCGCGGTTGTAGGATAATTGCATACGCTTCGCAGAGGCGAACCCGAAAACTTTTTCAATCCAGGCATACTTCCACGATGCCTTGGGGAGAGACAGCCGGCCGCCCAGACTGGCGGCAAGTTGCTGTGCTTCCTGCACCAAGTCAGGCCGGTTCGGATAGAAATTTGGGAGCCAGTTTTGCAAATAGGTCACGCAGGCCGCGCGGACGCGGTCGCTGTCTTCCCGGGCACGCAGATATCCAATCTGCAGCTTCATCCCAAGAAACTGCGCTTCTATTTTTTTGTCCGATCGACCGATATAACTTAAGCGACTGGTTGGCGTGATGCGGTAATAGATCCTGCTCTGCGGAACAAACCGAATGCCGTTGCTGGCGTTAATCACACGAAAGAAATATTCGCCATCGTCGTCTCCCAGGAGTCGCGTATCCCAACTCCCGGCTGCTTCAGTCAGCTCCCGGCTAACGAGCCAGGTTGCCGTCTGCATGTGCCAATTCCCTTCCCACTTCCGTGTCAGCCACTCAGTCGGGTCAAGGTCGGACCAGAGCGAAGTCGGAATGAACCGTGCCTTAGCTGGCCGATATCGGAAAGAAGCCCACGCCGAAGAGAAAAGCGTTCGTCTCTCTGTTGTCTCCCCGGCTGCTCGCATCTGGTACGCGATCTTGTCTGGTGACAGAAGGTCGTCGGCGTCAAGCCATTGAACATAGTCTCCGTGGCAAAGTTCGAACGCCTTGTTTCTCGCCGCGGCTGCCCCCTGATTTTTCTGACTGACGATGGAAACCGTTTTGGAGGCAAATTGTTGTGCTACTCGAACCGTTTGATCGGTCGACCCATCATCAACCAGGATGATCTCCTTATTGGGCCATGTTTGCCCAAGAGCCGAGCGAATTGTTTCCGCGATCCAGCGCTCAGCATTGTACGCTGGTATTAAAATCGAAACCAAAGGCGTCATTACAGATAGAGGTCAGAGATCAGAAGTCAGGGGTCAGACGTCAGGACAGTGGTGAAACGTTAAAAATTGAACCGTTGAATCGTTAAATCGGACGATCCGCGAAATCCGCGGCTATGTTTCAGGAGTCAGCGAGAAGATCAGAGATTGGAATAAATCGCCGTCGTTATTGCGGCTACTTTATTCCACGAATAACGTTCGTTGGCGTATTGCCTGATCTGCGATCGCCGGGTGTCAAGGTTGTGGAACAATTCGCTGTCGAAGTAATTCTCGATCTTGCTGGCCAGATCGGACGAATCCCGTGGTTTGAATACAAAACCAGTTTGGCCTTCAATGATTTCCTCTTTCAGAGATCCGACATCTGCGACAATAGCGGGCAATCCAAAGCTGTATCCAAGAAAGAGCACTCCACTCTGGAATACTTGCGTGTATGAGAGAACAAGGACGTCGGCAGCTTTGAAATATAATTCCGTCTCCTCATCCGGAATGTGTTCGATTCTCTCAATGATCTGGTTTTGGAATTCACTGGCAGCGATCTTGCGTCGAATCTCGCTCCAATATTCCACGTGTCCCTTCTTCACTTTGCCGGCAATGATTAGCCGATAAGTGGCATCTCTGCTTGCTACTTTGCTAAACGCATCGATCAGATATTCGAGTCCTTTGTAGGGAGCAATTTGTCCATAGCAAAGTATCGTTTTGTCGCTGTCAGATACACTTAGCATTCGCTTCGCGCCAGCAGTCGTTATGCCTGTATTTGGGACGGTATTGTTAATCCCGAATGGAATGACACTAACCTTGTCTGCAGTAACGGCGAAGTCACTGGCAAGTTCTTCCTTCATTCGGTTGGTGTGGACAAAAACATGGTCTGACAATTGATATTGAATTCTTAGCGACAACCGGTTTAGCCAGGTATCCGTACAATCTCGTTTGCGAATGTTTACGTTATGTGCCGTAAACACCAGCTTTTTGCCGAGCAACTTGTAGTACAGCAGGAGTAGCGTACGATCGAAGAGTTCAAATTTGTTGTTCCAAAGAATGTGGAATATCTTCGGTTGCGCTCCGACAGTATAACAAACAAGCCTGAAATAATAGCGCAGGATCCGGAACGCCTTGCTCTTCAAGCTTGCATCAGGCCGCTGATCTCCCCGCAAATTGCGAAAATTTATTCGGCGATTTCGAAGCAGTTCTGGTACCTCCAAGTCATCACTGCCGATAAGGTCGAACGATATGCCCTCGGAAGTAAGCGCCTCTGCCAGGCCCAACACATATGGTTTGTCTCCGCCACCCGTGAGGAGGGAGATGTGGATTGACGGAGGACTGAGGGCGGAGGACGGATTCGCATTCGCGTCGCGTCTATGACCTCTGACCACTGACCTCTGACCTATGACCTCCCTCCGAGCTGAAGACTCTACAGAGCCGGAAGCTGACCTCCGAGCCCTATCCTCGGTCTTGTACTGTGCAAACTGAATCATTGAATAGTAGCGTGCGTGGCGGCTGGTACCGTGGCCTCAAGCTGGGTCATAACGGCATTGAATACTTCATCCACATTTATTGCCGTTGTCGCGCGCTTATCGTATCCCCGCTTGTAGAAGAACTCTTTCAGAAGAGGCGAAACAAGTTTTTTCTGAATCCCGTAGTCATAAATCTCCCAGGGGCTCGTGCACATAAAAAGAGTCACGCATCGCGTATCCGTCCCCAGTGCCAGATGCATCGGCAAACTATCACCGCCAACGAGGCAGCAGTGGTTTCGGACATCGTCCAGATGCTCGAGCAGCGATGATCTTTTCGGCAGCACATTGACGATCAAGCCCTTATCTTCAAGCCGTCGTATCAGTTCCCCGTAGTAAGCCCATCGTTTCATCGGCCAGATAGGGCCGGTATCGACTGCTATGGCCACGTCGCCTGATAGCCCTGTCTCGATCGGTTCCGGCAACAAATACGTCTCACCGGCAAAATCGAACCCAAGCCCGCTGAAGATCAGCTCCTGATAGCTTTGCCGGTTAAGAAGTTTTAGGCGATCAGCCTCCTGTCGGCCATGGGAACTGATCAGACTGAGATCAAACCAGCACTTCGAGTTGTCGTTGTAACACAAGTTCTTGGATGAGTCGGCGTAGGCGCCGAAGATCTCGGCCGGCCTGACACTCTTTAAAAACTGGGCTACCTCGAGAGTGTCTTCCAGATTTATGGCGAGGTCGTAGGGAATATCTAACGCTCTCGCGCGCGCTTCCCATGAAAAATGACGCAGATTATCTGCCAGGCCCTCCAGGAACACACCATTCTTCGCCGCTGTGATCCATGTGACCGAACCGCTCAATCGATGCAATAGCGGCGTCGTGCGGACAACGTCTCCAGTAGCGCCAAGTTTAACGATCAAGACGTTCATACTAGGTCAGAACATTTCACGGTTGCGAGCGGGGAAGTTGATGCTCTTTCCGTCAGCTCGCGTCACCAGGTCACAAGCTTACTTTCGCGGCATACCTGGCTGGTGTATGGATTAAGGTCGCGTCAATTATTGCCGGACCTGTTACTCTAGCGGCGTATGTTAATTGAGTTCAATCAGTTTTCTTTGGATAAATTCCAGCGTCAAAATCTTGTGTATTTCGAAGGCATAGTTTCGCTGACCACTAGTATGAGCTTTAAGGATCTTTTCCAAAGAATTGGGACGAAGGTAGGGTCTGCTGCGCGCGTCCGAGTCGAGAAGGATCTCCCTTAACCATCGCGAGAGTTCATCGCGATACCAGACACGGAAGTGATGGAACTTGTGCCTGCCGAGAAACAATCTCTCGAGGTGAAGCGGTGCAAAGGCATGGTCGACCCTGGCCAACCATTGGGGCATGCGATAATCATAGGCGTATTCTGCTTTAAAGGTGAACTCTTGGTACCAATGCAGCGCCCGATTAACACCGGGAACTGATCGAAAGGCGAGACCGCGATCGGTTCCAATCTTTCCCAATGCTGGATTGCCATTAGAGATGAGTCGAAGTGCCGGCTCATTGTTCAATAGCTTCTCCGGCGTTTGGTACGCCAGAGCAACCAGATCGTTATCAAAATAAGGCGTTCGATACGTGACCTGCGATCGTTCCACGGTGAATTTGCTTGCCATGTACCACGGAGCTTGCTTGAAGGAAGCGAAGGAAAGCCTGTGACCTTGAAGCTCACCGGCATAGGTCGCGGTGGCGTCCCGGAAGGAGCGTTCTAGCTCCGGATCGAAAATGCCTTGTTGAGCAGGATCCGGTTTAAACATTACAAGACGCCTCAAGATTTCACCGCCGCAGACGCCACTTAAGCGGACTGGGGCGATCTGTCGTGCCAATCTTTGAACGTACAGGTCAATCGACCCAGTTACGTCCATGGTGCCGTCGCTAATATAAACCGCTCTTTCAGCGAGGTCGTGAAACTGCGACAAGAACCCGGCGCCCACGAGAATCGTGTTGTGAGGCTGCCGGCAAACTTTCGCGGTACGCCGCGCAATCTTGACGTCTGCACAATCACGGTATTTACCGCCCCAGGTATAGCATGGAAGTGTGCCGGGGAGACGAGGCGCCCAAGCCAGGATCATCCGGCTATCCACCCCCCCGGTCAAAGATAAGCCGATAGGCTGTTTCCCACGGAAATACTTGGGAAGAACCCGTGCCCAGGTTTCTTTCAACTTCTCGTAAAAGTCAGATTCACTTAACTGTGGCTGACTTTCCCATGCTTCCTGCTTGAAGTAAGCTTTTTTCTTCACTGGTTCTGCCCGGGAAAACACCCATGACGAACCTCCGGGAAGTAACGAGATTCCGGAGAACAGGCTCCTGTTTTCCAGGACGGCCTCGCAACACAGGACCTCGCCCAAACTACGCAGATTTAGTTGGCGAGTCTCGGGCAGGATTTTAAGCAAGGCCTTCGCTTCAGAAGCAAAATAGAATCCGCTTGCGTCTTCGTGATAGTAAAGTCGATTTACTCCATACCTGTCGTTAAACAGAACGACTTTCTGCGCACGAAGATCCAGTAACACACCGCTGAACCAACCGTTGAGTTTTTCCAAGAACGCGCAACCCATTTCTTCGTACAGGTGGACGAGATAACTTGCGTCATCTGATCCAAATTCATGGCCACGCGTTCTAAGCGCATCGATGTCAGCCTGGTCGGTAAAATCCTCACCGGAAAAGAGAAGACAAATGTCTCTCTTTTCATTCCAGATAGGAAGGCAATCTCCGAACGCGTCCTTGTGGCAAGCCCATCCGCTCCAGAGACCGACCTCCTGGTTGATATAGATACCCTCCGTATAAAACGGCTCGTGTATGAGGCATTTAGCCATGGACTTCACCAGAGCATCATACTGCGCTGATGGCCGCTGATTGATTATTCCAACGATACCAGGCATATTAGGTCAGAAGTCGGACGTCAGACATCCGAAGTCAGAAGGCGTTGCTGAAGAAACACTCACCATTTATCTCCGCTCGACGTTTTGGAAATTCGTTCCTCGGACCTCGCGACCAGCTACGGGTTCACGGCATGTTCAAGTTTCATCGAGTCTTGCACAAATTCCGAGAGACCGTCCTGCAACGAGTAGCGCGGGCAAAATCCAAACATTTTGGTCGCTGCGGCTGTGCAGGCAGTTGAATATCGAATATCGCCCGGCACACGTGGCAAGAACGTTGGCACCCTCTCTGCATTGGGAAAAAACCGACTCATCTCGCGGTGCAACTTCAAAATGGAAGTTGGTACTCCCGTGCCAATATTCAAAACTATCCAAGGTATTTCGTCGGGAATCTTTGTGACCGCCGCCTGCAAAGCACTCGCGATGTCCTTAACGTATATAAAGTCTCGGGTTTGCTGGCCGTCTCCAGTCACATGAACCGATAGCCCCCTCTGCATGGCAGCTAGGAACTTCGATATCACACCTGAATACGGCGACGATCGAGGTTGACGTGGACCAAATACGTTAAAAAATCTCAGACCCACAAAACTCAGTCCCAGCACGCCCGCAAATAACTGACCATATCGTTCACTGGTCAGCTTTTGTAACCCATAGGGAGAACTCGGACTAGTCTGACTCGACTCTTTCGTGGGAACTTCTGCGGTTTCGCCGTAAACCGCAGCGGAACTTGCAAAGATAACACGTTTTATACGCAGCTCACGCGCCAACATGATCGCGTGTAGAGTGAGCGACAGATTTGATTCATGGGCTTGCATCGGCTGCTCCCACGACGTGGCCACTGATGGCCGCGCGGCCAAATGAACGATGGCATCGAAGTCTCCCACGAAATCCTGTGCTTCACAGGTTCGGAAATCTTTCTTAACGAGTTCCACGCTCCGATGTGCCGGCAGGTTGTCGGCTCTGCCACTGCTAAGATCGTCCACCACAACGACCTGGCCGCCGAGGCCGACCACGTGATCGACAAAATGGGAACCTATAAATCCGGCACCGCCGGTGACTAAAAGCCGCATGTCTAATCGGCGCGCAGTTGGAGAACCTCCGCCCTGTACAAAGCTCCCGATTGTCCGCGCGTTCGGTCAATTTCTTTCATAATTAAGTCAGAATAGCTTTATGGTTCGTGAACTTCTCATTGAGCCCGTACACATAATTTTGGAGGAAGCCAGATTCACGAAGGAAAACAGCAAAGCCGTTCTGTTTGAGAAAGCGGATGACATCTGCCTTCGTTCTCAGCTCATTCGGGCCGCCCTCGTTCGCGAGGAAATCATGGCATGCAATGCAAACATTCTTGGTCTTCTGCATCATTTCTCCCATGCCAGAAAGCGCAAGCCTCTCAGCACCCTCTATGTTCATCTTGAGGAAGTCTACCCGTGGTAACCCAAGTGATCGGGAGATGGAATCCAGTGTCGTGCCCGTCACTCGAATTCCTGAACCCACTCTAATAATGCTGTTTGCTTCATGTTCGTTAGAATCACTGATTTGTACTTCTCGCTCTTGATCCCCGACCGCCGCTTGAACAAGCGTGACATTTTCTAGTCGGTTTTTCTCGCACATCTTCGACAAACAATGAAAAGTTCTGGGATGGGCCTCTATCGATATGACACGGCCGGACCTGCCCACACTTCTCGAAAACAATAGTGTCTCCCATCCGGTACCGGCACCAACATCCACGATCGTATCTCCCTCGCGAGGAAGATACTTATACAGAAAGAAATGAGATGTCTGTCTCTCAATTTGTTTGGGCGTCCAAAGCGTTAGCCTCGGTTCGACAAGTGTGCACGATGGGAATCTCTGAACCCACTCGCCCTCATAAGATACCTTGCATAGTTTTCCTACTCGGACGGTTGCACTGATTGTAGCCAACGCCGTCAGAATAGATCGCAGACCAGGTCTATTGAGTAACTTGTATAGACTGTGCTTTAATTTGTTTCTCAGCTTCAAGGTTTGAGCTGCCCCTTTTTTGTTGTATGCCAGCCGCTTAGCGCCAACCGCACCTCTCGGAAAAGCGGTCTACCGGTAAACTGGGCTCCGGCGTATGGCGCGTCTCTTCACCGGCAGGAGCCAATGCCGGCAGCTAACGCCTTCGGAGGCGGAAGATCCGGCTTCGAACCCTGCCGCGAGACCCAATACAGGACTCGAGTAACGGCGTGTGCTTTCGCATCCCAAGTCAGGCGTTCCCTTGCGTAGGACCTGCCTTGCTGCCGTAAGCGATTAAGATGGTCCCGGTTGGCCGCGAGATCGGTCAGAATCTTTTCCATCTGCGCCACGAATTCGCTCTCATTGGTAAGTGGCACCTTGTACCCGACCTCTGGATGAACGATATCGCCCGGCCCGCCGAAGTCTGCGACCACCGGGACGGCGCCAGTCGCGAGAGCTTCAAAGACCACGCCTGCACCAAAGTCGCGAACCGATGGAAACACCATCACATCCGCGGATCGCAACCGCGTGAGGACCTCCGCATGGCTAACCCAGCCATAGAAAGAAACAGCCTTTTCGATCCCAAGAGATTTCGCAAGCTGCTCGAGGCGGTTCCTCTCTGGACCATCGCCCAATACGGTAAGGCGGGCCAAATCGCTTCGCAAAAGCGGAGCAGCTGCGCGTAGCGCAAGATCACAAGCTTTGCAGGGAATCAGCCCCCCGACGAAGATCAACTCCAGCTTGGCGCCGGGCTCCGGAGTGCGCGTGTCGTTGGAACACAGGGAACGACCGATGCCGGGTTCCGGGACAAAAAATAGTTTGTCGCGATAGACAGCAAACTCGGCATACGTTTGGGACGAAGCGGCTATAATCGCTGCCGCGCGGTGATAGGTGGAGCGAGCAAAGGGCAGGAATCGGTACAGCCCCCTCAGACTGGAGATCCATTCCTTCTGGCTATCGGCCTGGCTGAAACCCTTCACAAAAGGGAGTCCGCCATTAATCGGCCCGATCACGAAGGGTACAGGCCCCTTGCGCAGGAAGAAAGCGAAAGGACTCGGCAACACCGCGGTCATTGGTACTACGCGCAGAACGACATCGAACTCTCCGGCAAAAATCCGATGCCGCAACTGCCGCCAAGCACGCCATTCAAAGGCCAGAGCAAAGGGATAAGCGAAAGCGGTCACCGCCTGGGAGGCAAAGTTAGATCGGAAGATTCGTCGGAAACTCCAAGCATAGATGCGCTCGAGCCACGGCATCCGGACCACTTCGATGGCACGAAACGGCGCCTTTGCGCGACGCACAGGATCCTCCACGGTCGATCTGACAACCAAAGTGACCTCATGAAGTTGAGCGAGTGCTGCCGCATGAGAATAAGTGACGTAAGGGATACTTATTCCCTCGGGATTACTGTCCGGTGCTAACACCAAAATCCGTAAGCGGCTCATCACTTCTTCTTTTAAAATCCTCTTTCGTATGCAGAATGGATACCGTATTAATCGTTAGGTAATTGGAATTTACACTAAGCGCGCCAACAGGCTAATTGTCGGAGCTTCGCCCGTTGCTATTGTCTGCTACCAGTGCACCGCGTACCAGCGATTCCTCCATTGTTTCAGACGATCTCTAACGCGCCTTGGAAGAGCGCCCTTCAAATCGCGATGAACGCCGCAACTTAAAGCCAGCGTCCCTTTGACCGTTAGCGGTATAAAATACCTAGGCAATTTGACCTGCTCAAAACCACAATGGCGCTTGAAGTCTGAAAGCGAATTCTCATTCCAGTAAGCATAGACTAAACAGGGTAACTGCTGGGTCTCACATTTTTTAATAGTATGGGCAATCAGGGCGTTATTGATTGCTTTGTTGCGGTGCTCAATCTTCGATATAATTTGTCCCAAAACACCGTATTTGCCGGCGTTGGCTAACATGACAAATCCGACCAATTCGTCGCGGTAGTAGGCTCCAATCAATTGTTCCCTAAAAAGGAATCTAGAAAATTCTCGTTTAACCGTGTCAAAGTCCTTTCCGTAATGCCAGAATTTCCGTCCCTGACGCACTGGTGTTTCGTTGAAGATATCTGTCATTCCCCGCGCAAATGCATCGTCGTAAGAGGCCTCGCGTACCTCAATGCCTGACTTCTCAGCTTTGCGCACCATATTTCTTGTCTTATCTTTGATCTGCTTGCTCCACCAGTAATCAAAGCTTTTGATCGAAAGAACAGCGAGCGACTCCCACTCGGTGTGATATTGGTATTTCGGTTCAATTTCAGGTAAGCGTTGCCAGAACGTGAACACGTCAGCTCTAATCTTGGACTTGTTTAGCGTAGCGATCACAGAAGCCGGATCAGCTACGTCCTCATACCAATCGTCTTCGAGACTGATAACTCTGACGAAGCGTCGAGTTACAGAATAAGTCTGCCCGTCTATTTTAGCACAGTCCAAGCTGACGGCCTTGCCATTAATAACCGTGTTCTTCACATGGACATCCATTTGTAGCAGCGAATTTGAGACAGTTGTTCCTAACATAGAGTTGAGATTGTGCTGCGATGCACTTATGCCCTTAGCGCGTGTGGCGATGAGGCCTGCGGCCGATTCGACTTGATCCCATGCAGCCATTGCTCCACCATCACCAGGCTAAATAGAAGCTTGTGATTGTCCTGACGGCCGGCCTGATGATCTTCGAGAAGTCTTCTCACGGGCTTAGGATCAAGTAAATCAAACATAAGAGAGCTTTCATCTAGGAGCACGTCGTCAAGCGTGCCGTTGAGGGACGAGCGGAACCATTCGTCCACCACATTGGCGGCAAACCCGCGTTTTTTTCGCTTGAGGATCGGTAGCGGCAGGTAACTCTGGCAGACCCGCCTGTGAAGCCACTTGCGGGTTCCGCGGCGTATCTTAAAGCTTGCACCGAGCCGCTGGACGTACTCCACCACGCTACGATCCAGGTAAGGTACCCGGACTTCGAGGCTGTGCGCCATGGATAATTTATCGGCATACATGAGCAGCTCGTCGGGCAGCGAGGAACGGATCTCAAGTAGCTGAAAGCCTCCAAGCTCGTCGGTGTGCTCCATTTGCGGCCGCAGCGCATCCCAGTACTCGACCAATTCGTGGCCGTCTTTCTCGGGAAGAACATCTTCGCGGAAAAGTCCATTGATGGTCTCTATCGGTGCCAAGGAAAAAACATGCTGATAGCGCGTCAGCCGGTTCTCGAGTCCGAGTGAATGAGCGCCGCGCTTTAGTGCTTCGTTGCGATGCAGCCCATTGACGGCGAAACCGACGGTGGAGCGGACACCAGTTGGCAACCGGCGCCACCAGTTTCCGTAACGAATACCTAAATGCCGTTTGTAGCCGCCGAACAATTCGTCCGGCCCCTGGCCGATCAAGGCCACCTTCACATCCTGTCGCGCTCGCTGAGAGACGAAGTACATCGGAACGATCGAAGAAGCCGCGACCGGTTCCTCTAGGCACTCCACAATCCGCGGCAGCGACCGTTCAAACTCGGCTCGATCGAGCATGATCGTCACATGCCGGGCACCAAGAACAGAGGCTGTCTCCGCCGCATCGAATAGCTCGTCATCTGCAAAGCTT
>Ga0193719_10000252_pt1 | contig 19115 bp, 19 predicted proteins | sample U2a2metaG_FD_160103 | JGI IMG/M metagenome (GOLD analysis project Ga0193719, IMG submission 160103) | Soil microbial communities from a riparian zone of the East river system, Colorado, United States - U2a2 | ecosystem: Environmental > Terrestrial > Soil > Riparian zone | place: USA: East... | reverse complement strand
ATGACTATGCCGGCGAAAATCTGGATTCTTTCCTTGTCTCCTTCCACAACCCGGGTGTGAATACGCACGCTGTCGCCCACAGCAAACTGCATCGCGTCCGTTTTTTGCTGTTCCTTCTCGATGGCGTCAATAGTCAGATTCATGAAGATCCCTCCCTTTCCCGCCCGCCGGGCGGGCAAACATTTTCATTCGGATAAGCTGCAAAGGCAAACGAAAGATGAGCTACGAGAAATGGCCATTGTAGAAATCGCGGAGGTTTTGTAGCTCGGGGGGGAGACCGCGACTCAACACCTGCGTCACCGATGGCCGGCTACAAAATCGAGAGCTCAATTTTGCCGGCTATCTGATTGTTTTAATCGGTGGAAATTCGTCTCAATCTGTGTCTCGTTGTCAACCTCCCCGCGCCCGTAGTTCAATTGGATAGAGCGACGGCCTCCGGAGCCGTAGGTTGTGGGTTCGAGCCCCGCCGGGCGCACTCTGATTTTGTAGGGGCAGGCGCATCGCCTGCCGCTACCTAGGCCGTCAACCGGGCAGTTGCCTACAATTCATCAGGCGGAATCTTCGCGGCACGAGGACTCCGTCACCCGAGCGCGTCGATGCGGCCGAGCAAATCTTTTTTGCTCGCCATACCGGTGACTTGGTCGCGCAGTTGCCCGTTTTTGAAGAAGAGCAGGGCCGGGATGGCGCGAATGTTATACTTAAACGAAAGGCTCTGATTTTCGTCCACGTTTACCTTCGCGACCTTGACTGCGCCGGCTTTTTCACGGGCAATCTCGTCCAGGAGCGGGGCAATCATTTTGCAGGGACCGCACCATTCCGCCCAAAAATCGACAATCACAGGCTTGTCGCTTTGCGTCACTTCCCGGTCAAAGTTGGATTCGTTGAGACTGATGGTTGTGGAGTTGTTGTTCATCACTTCAAGAAAGGTAAGTCCAAATCTGGATAATCAAAATGACGGCGGAAACGACGAGCAGCGCCCAGCAGATCGGCATCGGAATTGCATTAATCATCGCACTTTCCTCAGCCTTCTCGGTCGGTGCAACCGCGATCGAAGCGCTCTGAGGCGTAATGTATGGCATCGCAATAAGCGGCTGAGTTTTCTTCATCTCAACCGCTGGCGCTGGCATCGCCGGGGGCTCAGGCATGACCGGAACGCGCGCCGTCTCCTTCTTAGGGCCAGGCGAAACCGAGTCCGGCGCGGCACTAACCGACCCAGGGTCGGGAGCGCGCGGAGGCGCTGAAAGGATGACTGGCTCCGGCGAGGGAGCCGAAGAGGCTTCTGGTGAGGCGAATGGTGATGGCGGTACAACCGCTCTTGCGGGAGGTCTTGGAGCGTCGAGAGGCTGGTGAGGCAGCTTGTTTGGCGACTGACGGGGTGGCAACTGGATTCGCACCGTGTCGCGCGAACGCGTATTTGTGTCGGGCGGCTTCGCTACGGGTCCCTGCGGCGGCAAAGCAATGCGAACAGTCTCTTTTTTTGGTTCGTTTGGATCGGCCATCAGACGGAGCGAATCGGTCTTAAAGCATCGCTTGAAATGGCCAAATTGTCACTCGCCAAGTTCATTCGGATACCGAATGTGTTGGGGGCCCAAAGCGAATCAGCCAGGAGCTTAGGCCAGCAGATCGTATCCACGGCTTCCTGTGATTTTGCGCGAAATGAATTCGCCCACCGGCGCCGTCTTGGATAAAATGACTCGAGCGTCGACATCCGGGGCATCCGCTTCACTGCGAGCGACATGCGGCTGATCAACCAGTAACTTTATTTCGCTTCCAACTTTTTCCCGCGCAATCTCGTGCGCGATTTGTTGCTGGATCGACATCGCGATCCGATAGCGTGCATTCTTAATTCTTGCGGGAATTTGGTTTAGCATTTTCGCCGCGCGCGAACCCTCTTCCTGCGAGTATTTGAAGATACCGAGCCGTTCAAATCGAGTGCGCCCAATGAAGTCGAGCAGGGTCTCAAACTCCGCTTCTGTTTCGCCGGGAAATCCAACGATGAAAGTGGTGCGCAGAGCAACGCCAGGAATTCCGGCGCGCAATTTGCCGATTAACTTCTCGATATGGGCGCGCGAGGTTTCCCGCCGCATGCGGCGCAACATCGCTTCGTCGATGTGCTGCAAAGGAATATCTATGTAACGCGCAACTTTGTCGCATTCCGCGATCGTCTCGATCAATTCTTCGCTCCAATGCGCCGGGTGTGTATAAAGCAGGCGCACCCAGAATTCGCCCTCGACCTTTTGAATTTCGCGAAGCAGGGCAGCAAGCGTTGGTCCACGCGACGAATCAACTGGTTGACGGGGGCCCGCCTTTTGCGCCCACAAGTCCATCCCGTAATATGTTGTGTCCTGACTGATCAAATTTATCTCACGCACGCCTTCCTTGACGAGTCCTCGGATCTCTGCGAGCACGGATTCAGAAGCCCGACTGCGGTGTTTTCCCCGCATCTGTGGGATCACGCAAAAACTACACGGGTGATTGCAGCCTTCGGCAATTTTAATATAAGCCGAGTGCGCTGGCGTAAGCCTGAAACGCGGGGTGTCGTAATCGGGAATATAAATGGGATGAGGCGTGACGAAGTTGTAATCGCGGTCGGTAGCTGGCGCAGCGTCAGACAAAAGAGACGGACCGGGGTCGCCGCCCCCAGTTACTACGCGCTGAACAATCTCTCCAAGCTCACTCACTTGATCGAGTCCTACGAACGCGTCCACCTCCGGCAGCGACTCGCGCAGCGCACTGGAGAATCTTTGCGACATACAGCCGCTTACGATTAATTTCTGGTTTGGTCGCTTGGATAAACCGCGCTGCTGATGCGCCTCCAGGATCGAGTTAATGGATTCTTCCTTGGCCGAATCAATGAACGCGCACGTGTTGACCACCAAGACATTGGCATCCTCCGCGCGGGACGTAATTTCCATTCCGCACTGCAGCACACTGCCAAGCATGATCTCAGCATCGACAAGGTTCTTAGCGCAACCGAGGCTGATCATGCCAACTTTTGTGCGATATGGCCGTAGCGGCGGGCGTGTCGCCCCCGTCGATGTTGGATTTGCAGGCGACAGGCCTGCCGCTGCAGAGGCGGTATTCTCTCGCATTGAGAAAGAAAATTAGTTGACCGTCACGTCATCATCGTCGTCTTCAAGCGCCTCGCCATTTTTCATGATTTGAACAGCGTCACGATCGAGAACGCGCACGGAAATATGCTGACCGCGAAACTCTACAGTGCCATCAGCCGGCGAAATCCAACGCTCGACAGCGGGATTCGCTTTTTCATTGTCCACGGTGACTTTGATGTAGGTTCTTTTAAGCGGCCGAATAGCGACACGGTTCGGTCCGGCTGATTCCGTCGGAGACGAATTGGCAGCCCCGCGCGCTTTTGCGAGATCCTCTGGGCGCACAGGCTGGGCGCGCCGCACTTCCGGCTCTGTGGGCGGCGCAGGCGCGGAAGCTGCGGCAACCGCTGTCGCTTTTCGCGTAACCGTGGCCGATGGGGAGATCGACGGTGCCGACGCAACGTTGTCCGGCGTCTTTTCCGCAGCGATGCTTGGCGAAACGGTCGCGGAGTTTGAGATCGCGGAGGCACTTGGTGACACTTGAGCCGTAGGTTCCGCTGCCCGCGGAGTAATTCGCCGCACATTGAGAATCAGCTTCATCACCGAAAAACCGACTACCAGCACCAAGATTCCAAATATGAGCGGCATCGGCGATTTACGATCGTGCCTGGAGGGACGAACAACGGGCGTGCTGACTTGTTTTGGCGCATGATTTTCCTGAAGGTATGAGTAGCCATCGACTGTGACATGCGCGGAATCTTCAAAGACTTCGAGATATGGCGTCACATCGACATCCAAAAATCTCCCGTAGATAAGCAGGAACCCTTTTGCATACGCCAGGCTGGGAAATTGCGAAAAATCGTCCGCCTCAATCTCTGCCAGCCGCGCTGGACGAATCTTGGTCATGCGCGCTGCTTCGTCGAGGGTAAGATTGCGCGCACGCCTCGCCTCTTCAAACTTTTTACCGAGACCTTCGATCGTCATGATGGGGGTGCCGGCTAAACGGCAGCGTCAAGATCGACAAGAATCTCCCGCGGTTTGGCGCCTTCGCCGGGACCCAAAATACCGCGCTGCTCCAGAATATCAACGATGCGCGCAGCACGCGTGTAACCGAGTCGCAACCGCCGCTGCAGCAAGGACGTGGAGGCGCGTTTTTCCTGCCGAATGATTTCGAGACATTTCTCCACCAGCTCTTCGTCTTCGTCCGTCACTTCTTCTTCTGGCGTTGCCACCGATTGCAGTTTCTCCTGCATCTCAGTATCAAAAGCGGGTGGGCTTTGCGCGGAAACGAAATCAACGAGCCGACGAATTTCATCATCGGTCACCAGCACACCTTGCGCGCGAATGAGACGCGAAGTACTCGGCGGGAGGTAAAGCATATCGCCTTGCCCAAGTAAACGGTCGGCGCCGTTCTCGTCGAGAATTACTCGACTGTCGATCTTGGATGCAACCTGGAATGCGATCCGGCTCGGAATGTTCGCTTTGATGACGCCGGTAATGACATCCGCACGCGGCGTTTGCGTCGCCACGATCAGATGAATGCCAGCCGCGCGGGCCATTTGGGTGATCCGCGCGATCGCGGTCTCAACGTCGGCTGGCGCCGTCTGCATCAAATCGGCCAACTCATCGATAATGACTACGATGTAGGGAATTTTGTCGGGAATGACCAACTCATCTTCGCGCGGAACCTTGATTTCTGCAGGTGCGGCTCTATCGGCGGCAGCACGTTTCGCTGGCGACACGCCCACCTCTTCAGAATCAAGATCGACGTCTTTCTTTTTTAGCGGCCGAGCGTTGAAGCTGGCGATGTTGCGAACGCCAACCCGCGCGAAAATTCTATAACGGCGTTCCATCTCATCGATCAACCACCGCAAAGCGAGCAGCACCTTTTTTAGGTCGACAACCACTGGGAGCGCGAGGTGCGGTAGCGAACTGTAAACCTGCATCTCGACCATTTTGGGATCGATCATGATAAAGCGCAGTTCCTCCGGCGTGAACCGGAAGAGCATGCTGGCGACGAGGGCGTTAATGCACACGCTCTTCCCACTGCCCGTGGTGCCGGCCACCAGCAGGTGCGGCATTTGCGCCAGATCCGTGACGATCGCTTTGCCGTATACGTCCTTACCGAGCGCGAGCGGGATCTTTGCGTGTCCTTTCGCTTCGTCCCAGCCGGGCGAGTGCAAGAGTTCACGCAATGTCACCGTTACTTTGCGGGAGTTCGCGAGTTCGATTCCCACAGTGTCTTTGCCTGGAATCGGCGCAAGGATATTAATACGCTCAGCGCGCGTGGCGCGGGCAAGGTCGCGCTCCAAGCTCACGATCTTGTCCACGCGGACGCCTTTCGCCGGATACACTTCATAGCGGGTTATCGTCGGCCCTTTTGTGATGTCGCCCGGTGCCACTGCAATGCCGAACTGCGCCAGCGTGTCGATCAAAATCTGTTGAACGCGCTCCAGTTCCGATGGATCCGCGGCCGCGCGCCCTTCCACATCCTGTTCGTCCAGCAAATCCAAACCGGGCAGCACATAGTTTTCCGATTTCCACGTTCGACTAGTTAGAGTTGGAGCGGGTTTTGGTTTCTCGCCACTGGCACGCAACTCGGCGAGAGACGGTTTTCGACGGCGCGGAATCTGCTCGTTCGGCAGAGCGGTCGTATCGACCACTTTCGGTTTTGGCCGATTTGCGAGTTCATCAGGCAAAATAAACGCGCCAGCTGGCTCAAGCACGGACGCGCCTTTCCTTTTCAACCGTTTTTCGAGCAATGTCCTCTGCTTCGCGAGCTGTTTCTCGCTGATCTCGATTTTTTCTTTTAGATTGGATTTTTGAAATCGCCGACGCAATCGCCATTCGTGAAGCCTCGCATTTGTCCGCCGCGCCGCGGCGACCGTCTCGCGTACAAGATGAATCGGCCGCAATCCCGTCATCAGGATCAGCGTCGCCACGTAAATTCCGATCAACAGAATAACGGAGCCAACTTGGCCAAGAACATTGCGGAGCAGGCCATGATGCCCATCGGCAAAACGATAACCGATCCAGCCGCCTGGTCCCTGGATATTGAAAGCCGAATGCCAGCCGCGCAGATGATACGGTTGCAAATGGAGCAAACAGGCGCCCGAAACGATAAAAAGAATGATCCACGTTATTCGCCGCGTCACCCGCAAACTCGGGTGAAACAGTTTCACTACACCGAAGCCAAGAAGGATCGCTGCCAAAAGATACGCGGCAGCGCCGATCAGCTGATAGCAGATTCCCGCGATAATTGCGCCAAACGGGCCGATGAAATTTTGCGCGGGATGATTCGCTGGCGAGATATGGCTAAACCAAACCCAGGATGGCACGTCCTTGGGCGCGTAGGAAACCAACGCGAGAAAGAGCAATGTCCCAACGAAGAGCAGAATGAGGGCGAAGACTTCGTTCCAGGCGCTATTTTTTTCCATGCGGGCCACCGCGTCTGATAGTAATCCTGTCGCCGCGTCTTTCAATCATTTGTACAGCCGCTCGCCGATCCTGGCCTAGCTCGTGATCGCAATCCGGGTACGAGCCAGGCGAGAAATCAAAGCGCGGTTTTGATCTTGCACGGGCCAAGGATCGACAATTAGTGTGCCAGCGCATTATGGCTTTTCTCCTCCGGCGGACCAGCGTCGCGCTCATCCTCGGCCTGTTGATTTTCTGCTCGTCGTGTGAAAAACATCATCTCGGCGAAATGCCGGAAGTTCAGAGAGAACATCCCGATCCGGAAAAAGCGTGGTCCAAGACGAGCGAGAAAGATTCCGATAAACCCTGGTCGTCGCCGACACCGACGGAATTTTTCCCGGCAAACCCACGTCCTTAGTTAAAGGAAATTCTATGGCCAAACACAAATACGCGACGTCGCCGCCGAACGTCTCGGGGATGCCGCCGGCGGTCCCTTACATCGTCGGCAACGAAGGCGCCGAGCGCTTCAGCTTCTACGGCATGCGCGCAATTCTCATCGTCTTCATGACGACGTACCTGAAAAATCATGCCGGCGAGCTTGCGCCCATGGCAAACAATGAAGCGCAGGGCTGGTTCCATCAATTTGTCTCTGCCGTTTACTGGATGCCGTTTATCGGCGCGATTATTTCCGATGGATTTCTCGGGAAATACCGCACGATTCTTTATCTCTCGATCGTTTATTGTTTCGGTCACTTCACACTCGCCTTGATGGACACTTCCTTGGGGCTCGCTGTCGGACCGCGTTGGATGCTGGCGATCGGATTGCTGCTTATCACCGCTGGCGCGGGCGGCATCAAACCCTGCGTGTCGGCCAACGTGGGCGATCAATTTGGCGAATCGAACAAGCACTTGCTTTCGAAAGTTTTTGGCTGGTTCTATTTCTCCATCAATCTCGGCTCGTCATTTTCCATTTGGATTTGTCCGATTCTCCTGAACAACCCGAAATGGGGACCGCCCTACGCGTTCGGTTTGCCGGGCATCTTTATGGCGATTGCGACCATCGTTTTTTGGCTCGGTCGCAACAAGATGGTGCGCGTCCGACCGGGCGGTCTCGGATTTCTTAAAGACGTTGTCAGCAAGGAAGGACTCGGCGTGCTTGGTCGAGTCTGGATCGTTTTCTTGTTTGTCATCATTTTTTGGGCGCTGTGGGACCAGAGCAGCGGCGGCGAATGGACCCTGCAATGCAAGAACATGGATCTGAATTTCTTCGGCCTGAAATTCTTGCCGGAGCAAGTGCAGGTCGTAAATGGCATCTTCGTCCTAGCTTTCATCCCACTCTTTAATTACTGGCTCTACCCAATGATCAGCCGCGTTTTTCCGCTAACGCCGTTGCGCAAAATAGGCATCGGACTGTTTCTCACCGCGTTTTCGTTTGTGGTTATTTGGTGGATTCAACTCCAGATCGATCACGGCGCGCGGCCGAATGTGGGCTGGCAATTGCTCGCCTATGTCATTTTGACCGCGGGAGAGGTGATGGTCTCAATCACCGGTCTTGAATTTTCTTACACGCAAGCGCCCAACCGGATGAAGAGTTTGCTCATGGCAAATTGGCTGCTCGCCGTTGCGCTTGGAAACCAACTTCCCTCGCTCATCAGCTTCCAGCTTCCGAAGTTGAAGGCGATGGGTTTAAATCTCGAAGGCGCCAATTACTTCCGCTTCTTTACAATTGCAATGTTAGTCACGTCGGTCATTTACGTGTTCGTGTCGCGTTTTTATCGCGAACGCACTTACATCCAGCACTACGAAGACGCCGCTCTTGTGCCGCCGGTGCTGGCGAGCGGCGCGCCCACTTAAAACAAAATGAAATCGATCGTCGTCACGCTCGCAGTGTCTCTGGCGCTGGCAATCATGAAAATTCGCGCCACCACAACTGACGATGAGTTTCAGAAAATCGCACACGATTACATTGAGCTGGAGTTGCAATCCAACCCCGAGGAAGCGACCGAGCTGGGAGATCATCGCTTCGATGGCCGGCTGACCGATTATTCGTCCGAAGCACGGGCGAAAGAATTGGCGGCGCAAAAGGAGGTTCGCGACAAGCTGAACGCTCTCGATGGGTCACAAGTCACCGGTGCCAACGGTGTCGATTTCCGCATCCTGAAGGAGAACATCGATTACAAAATTTTCGAAACCGAAGAGTTGAAGGAAGCGGACTGGAACCCGCTCCTTTACAACCAGAGCCTGGCAAACAGCTTGTATCTTTTGGTTGCGCGGGATTTCGCATCGCCGGAAAAACGCATTCCGAATTTGCGCCAGCGCATGGAGGCCATTCCGCGGGTTATCACGCAGGCAAAAGCCAACCTGCAGCATCCGCCGCGCATCCACACCGAAACGGCGATCGAGCAAACGCAGGGCGCCATCAATCTCGTTCGCGAAGGGCTCGCTCCGCTCCTCGATCGCGCCCCGCAGATGAAAAAGGAACTTGCCCCATTACAGGAAAGAACCGCAAAGGCGCTGGAAGATTACAAAAAATGGCTGCAGAACGATCTGCTCCCACGCTCCGACGGCGATTTCCGTCTCGGTGCGGAGAAGTTCCGCAAGAAATTGCGCTTCTCGCTGGCATCAGACCTGTCGATGGAGGAAATCATGAAGCGCGCGCAGGCCGACTTGCAGCAGACGCAAATCGCCACCTACGAGACTGCGCTTCCACTCTACAAAAAATATTTTCCCAAAGCTGATAAGGCAACGCTCGCGGACAAAAAGAAGATCACGACCGCAGTGCTCGACCAGCTCGCCGAGCAACATCCGGACGACAACACGATCGTCGGTTACGCCCAAAAGATCGTGGGTGAAGCGATTGACTTCGTGAAATCGCACAATCTCGTCACCGTCCCTGACACGCCCCTCGATGTCATTGTCATGCCCGAGTTTAAGCGCGGCACCGGCATCGCCTATTGCGATTCACCGGGGCCGCTCGAGCAAAATGGCAAAACATTTTTCGCGGTCGAACCTACACCGAAAGATTGGTCGAAGGAGCGGGAGGAATCGTTTTTTCGCGAATACAACAATTACATGGTGCGCGATCTCACCGTGCACGAAGCGATGCCCGGCCATTACTTGCAGCTCGCTCATGCGAACGAATTCCGCGCGCCAACTTTGGTGCGGGCAATTTTCCGCAGCGGCACATTCATCGAAGGCTGGGCCGTTTATTGCGAGCAAATGATGGCGGAACAAGGCTACGGCGGTCCTGAAGTCAAAATGCAGCAGTTAAAAATGCGGCTGCGGGTGATCTGCAACGCAATTCTCGACCAAAGCATTCACGCTGGAAATATGAGTGAACAGGAGGCGATGGATTTGATGATGAAACAAGGTTATCAGCAGGAAGGCGAAGCCGTCGCGAAATGGAAACGGGCACGCCTTACTTCAACTCAACTGTCCACTTATTTCGTCGGCGTAAGCGAACATCTCGATCTTCGCGACCGCGCGAAAGCGAAAGCAGGCGCATCGTTCGATCAGAAGAAATACAACGATAACGTGATCGCATTTGGCAGTCCTCCGGTGAAGTACGTCCGCGAGTTGATGGGATTGTAAAAGGAAGAGACAGCCTCGTGTTGTCCCCGAACTTGGACGCGACCGAGGGCGGCCTCCACGCGCTTTACATCAACAACTATTGCTCGCAAATTCGCCAATGCCTAATCTGGCCACATGGATGCGAGAGAAAGATCAAAGATGGTTTCACCCATTTTTCGCAACGCATCCCGACATTCATGTTTGCGATGCGCGGAAAAGTTCGGTCGCGATGGACCAGGCGGATGGGCTGCTTTTGACCGGCGGGACGGACATTGCGCCGGAATTTCTGCGACAGGAGATTGTCGACCCCAGCACAATAGACAAAGATGTCGATGTTGAGCGTGATCGCTGGGAATTTGCGTCCGTGCAAGAAGCGCTCTCCCGAGGTTTACCAATCCTGGCCATTTGCAAGGGCATCCAGATTTTGAATGTCGCGCTCGGCGGCACACTTAAGCTGGATATTCCGGGGCACAAATTGCCCGAAATGAAAGACCACGATGTCCAACCATTACGCAATGATCGTAGCGCGAAGCATCGTTTCGGCAAAGTAAACAGCTCGCATCATCAGGCCATCGAACGTGCAGCCGACGGTTTCGAAATAGAAGCGTGGTGCGCACACGACGATATCATTGAGCAAATGCGGCTACGCGATTACCCGTTCGCGCTCGCCGTGCAATATCACCCCGAGCGTGGAAAAATTTACGACGACTTATTTGAGGATTTCTTCTTACGCCTAAATGATCATTGAAGCGATGAAGCGCTTAAACATTTAAGGTTTCACGAGGAAGCCATCGAAACCGGCACGTCGCGAGTGCAGAAGCATTAGAATTAGTGGGCGGTGACGAGCCATCCCGCCCTATTCACCGCGATAAACGCAGCGCGCCGTCGGCGTTTCATGCACGACGATCTCGCAGAGTCCAGGACATTGGGACTGCAGTTTTCCCCAGAACCATGCCGCTATTTCTTCGATCGTTGGATTTTCCAGGCCCTCGATATCGTTGAGATAAGAATGATCCAACATCTTCAAGAGCGGCTTCACCGCGGCGCCGATCTCGGCGTGATCATAAACCCAGCCGGTTTTTGGATCGACATCTCCTTCTACCGAAACCTCTATTTTGAAACTGTGGCCGTGCATGCCTCTGCATTTATGGCCCTCCGGCGCATTGGGCAAAGTCTGCGCTGCTTCGAACGTGAAATCTTTCGTCAAACGCGCTCGCATCGATCAGACTCCCCGCTGTGTCGGAGCCCAGATGAATTTATGCATCTGAAGTTGAAAACGAACGTCGAGCCGATCGGCCAAAATCCATTCAGCGATTTCGCGCGGATCGATCCGGCCAAAAATCGGCGAAAACAAAACAGCTTGACAGCGTTTGGGCAAATCGAACCGGTAGACGTTCTCCCGTGACCATTCGTAATCTTCCCGCGAGCCGATCACAAATTTCACTTCGTCGCGCGAACTAAGATAGTCGATGTTCGACCAAAGGTTTTTTTCTACTTCCCCGCTCCCCGGCGTCTTTAAATCCATGATCCGGTGGACTCGCGAATCGACCTCCGAAATGTCGTGCGCGCCGCTGGTCTCGAGTAACACGGTGTAATCCGCGTCTGCCAACATCGACATCAGCGGCAGCACGTTCTTTTGCAACAACGGTTCGCCGCCTGTGAGCTCGACGAGAGGACAGCGAAACGCCTCCACCGCGTTCATGATTTCTTTCAGGGTCTGCTTTTTTCCTTCGTAAAACGCGTACTCGGTGTCACAGTAATTGCAGCGTAAATCGCAGAATGTCAGCCGCACAAAGATGCACGGTCGCCCCGCCCAAGTACTCTCGCCTTGGATCGAGTGATAAATCTCGTTAATCGTCAGCGTTTTCTCGCGCGTCAACATTGGCAAATCTTCAACCACGCGCTGTGGTATCTCCAGTTGATTATCGCTGGTCATGGAAAGTGAAGGAGGAGACGAACGGCGAACCACAACATCACTGCCGATGTCAAAGCTTCGGTCATGATTTGCCATTCCGGTCGCGAAAAAATACGTGCCCCGAGTTTCAGCGCGACGCAAAGGACAAGGGTCCAACTCACGGCACCGAGGACCACTGCGCCGGCAAGCGCAAGCGATCGCGCGAGACTTATGCTTTGCGTTGCCTGGCTACCGATCACGGCGAACCAGAAGCCGATGTTCCAAGGGCTGCTAAGCGCGAAAAATAAGCCGAGCAAATATCCGCGTTGGTTTCGCTTGTCCGATGAAACAGTCGCCTCGCCGCAACGATGGTTGCGAAAAATCCGCCAGGCCGAGCGTGCGAACGTTGCGGCCAAAACCATGAGCAGCGTCAGACTAACGACCGCTAGAGCGCGCCGAATGGATGGCGAATTTAGAAGCGCACCAGCTCCGAGTGAAACGGCCAGTGCCCACATGAAATCACTCGTGCACGCACCAAGACCAATCGGCCACGCCGACCAGAATCCGCCGCCACGATCCTTCGGCATTAGGCCGCGCCGAATCATCTCCGCGTTCACCGGTCCGGGTGGCCAGGCCACTGACCAGCCGAGCACGAATCCGTTAAATAAGATGGACACTAAAATAGCTCCGTGAGCTAACTCTGGGCTGTCTCAGGATCACCGAAGGGTCACAGACCGCACTTCGTACCAGCCTCGGCAATACTGGAGCGGGTTCGGAGAAGAGAGGCGAGATAAGAATCGACAGAAGGCGCGCCGCTGATTCGAGCCAGATTACCCGGCGTCTGAAGGCGCGAGAAAATCGCATAGGCGATTTTGCTTCGCGGCACACTCTTCTCCCCGTAGCCCGATGGGACGTTGCTCGACCAGTATCGGATATACTCCACACCAAACCGATTCTCTCTTCCGAGAAAAATGGTCGAGTGTCCGTGCTCACTTTTGCCAACCTGGCGTGACCAAAATATTTTCATGAAATCACCCGGCTTCGCCTGATCAAAATTGTCAAAATTCTGGCCAAGCCCCAACTCGTGAAAAAGACGTGCAGTGCCTGGTCCGTTTGCGTTCCATCGGCCCCAGATCCCTTCGCCATCGTGTTGATCTCGAATGATGAGCTGCTCCAGAGTGGCAAAATCGAGATGGAGCTCGCCCCGCGCGCGCAAGGCCTCAATAGCCCTGATGAACACGAGATAAGTTGCGCCTGAGCAGAAACTCGGCGAGGCGGTTGAAGGCAAAATGAAAAATTTGCCGGACTCAAAATGCGCTGAGGATTGCAGGCGGATCTTGGCGAACCGCGAAACGGAATAGCGACCGCCCTTGGGCATTTGTTTGATCTGATCGAGAATCAATCCGTTGTAATCTCCGGCAAAAGCTGTCCCTATCGTCAGTCCCAAAACCACGATGAAAGCCGAAGTAGCCACTCTTCTCACGCGGAATAAGTAAGCGCCAAACTCGCAACTGGCAACGGCGGTTGGCTGTCCCGCCGGAGTATGCTACATGAAACCGGATGCTGCGTTTCACAAAAATGAATGGCGCAGGAAACGATTTTGTCCTGATCGACAATCGCGCCGGCGACGTCCATCTCGATCGCGGCCAGATTGCACATCTCTGCGATCGGCACCGCGGAATCGGTGCCGATGGAATTTTGTTGCTCGAAGAAACCCCCGACGGTGCGGATTTTCGCATGCGGTATTTTAACAGCGACGGAGGCGAGGCCGAAATGTGCGGCAACGGCGCGCGCTGCTTCGCGCGTTTTGCGAACAAAATCGCGGGAACACAGGATAAGATCTCTTTTGAAACCGGTGCCGGCGTAATCGCAGCAGAGCTCATAGGTGATTTGGTCACGCTACATATGACCGAACCGACTGATTTGCGACTGAACGTCATGCTTCGCATCGCGGATGAAAACAAGACCGTTCACTTCATCAACAGCGGGGTGCCGCATGTAGTCATCCCCGTCCAAGACCTCGATGATGTCGATGTGCGGCGAGAAGGCGCCGCCATTCGTTATCACGAGATGGTTTCGCCAAAAGGCGCCAACGTAAATTTCATCAAAAAACGCGGAGCGAGGCAAATTGCGGTCCGCACTTATGAGCGCGGAGTCGAAAATGAGACCCTCGCATGCGGAACAGGTGTGGTCGCAAGCGCGCTTATTTTCGCTGCGACGGAGAACATCGACGACCCAATCGGGGTGCTGGTGCGGGGTGGAAATGAACTTCAGGTCGGGTTTGAGAAAAGAGACGCGCAATTCAAGAACGTCACCTTGACTGGCCCGGCCGACTTCGTTTTTGAAGGAACGATCGAAGTGTGATCGTGCTCAACTGAAATGTTTCGCGGCACGTTTACCGCCCTGGTCACGCCGTTCCGCGACAACGCGATTGACGTTTCCGCTTTCGAAAAGCTAATCGAAACGCAAATCGCTTCCGGCATTATCGGAATTGTCGCGGTTGGCACCACCGGCGAATCGCCCACGCTTTCACATGAGGAACGCGAAGAAGTGATCCGGCTCGCGGTCGCAATCGCGAACAAACGCTGCCAGGTCCTTGCCGGCACAGGTTCGAACGCAACGCAGCACGCGGTGGCAGACACAAAAATAGCCGAGAAGCTAGGCGCGGACGGTGCGCTGCTCGTCGCGCCTTATTACAACAAGCCAAGTCAGGAGGGCTTGTTCCGGCATTTCAAGGCCATCGCAGATGGTACTTCTTTACCAATCGTGCTTTACAACATTCCTGGGCGCTGCGGGGTGGATGTTGGTCCCGACACGGTAGTGCGTCTAGCGACAGAATGCCGGAACATCGTCTCAATCAAAGAGGCAGGCGGAAACGTCGAACGCGTAAGCGAATTACGCGGACGTTTGTCGGAATCGTTTACGATCTTAAGTGGTGACGACTCACTGACGTTGCCTTTTATGTCGGTTGGAGCGGTCGGAGTCGTCAGCGTGGCGTCGAATTTATTTCCGGCGGAAGTTTGCGCGCTGGTTCGTGCGTTTGAATCAGGCGATGTGAGGCTAGCGGAGAAGTTGCACCGCAAACTGTTTCCGCTTTTTAAGGATTTGTTCATCGAGCCAAATCCGGTCCCGGTAAAAACAGCGCTCAGCTGGCGCGGCGCGATATCCGGAGAATGCCGATTGCCGTTGTGCGAGATGACGGCGACAAATCAAGCCCGCTTGCGCAAAACGCTCGAGGAGTTCGAGGGGGCGGGATGAAACCACCGGTGCGCGTGTTGCTGGTCGGCGCTGCCGGACGGATGGGAAAGACAATTGTCGATCTTGCCAAGAACGATCCGAAGATCGACATCGTGGCGCAATGCGATCTCGGCGATCCAATCGACCCGGCGATGAAAAAATCTGACGTTGCGATCGATTTTAGCCATCCCGACGCGATCGAGGAAATTTGCCGCGCGGCATTACAACATCGACGACCGCTCGTTATTGGAACAACCGGCCACTCCGCGGAACAGCGAAGCGTGATTGAAAAAGCTGCTAAAGCCGTGCCGATCGTGTTCGCATCGAACTTCAGTGTGGGCGTGAACGCGCTTTTTGCTCTGACACACAGAGCTGCAGAGGTTCTTGGTCGAGAATTCCATCCCGAGATTATCGAAACGCACCATCGTCTGAAAAAGGACGCGCCCAGCGGCACCGCCAAAACGCTCTCCGAAATTTTGAGCAAGGCACGAAGGGTCGATGATCAAATTCCAATTCAGTCGATCCGCGAAGGCGACGCGGTCGGCGAGCACACCGTGATCTTTTCCGGACCGGGCGAACGTCTCGCGCTTTCTCACAAAGCGAGCAGTCGCGAAATTTTCGGGCGCGGCGCCTTGCGCGCGGCGCAGTGGGTCATCGGCAAACCGCCCAGGCTTTACTCGATGCAAGATGTGCTCGGACTTTGAATCCGTAGCGATTACGAATGAGGACTGGCGTCGCGCTTGGATCGAATCTTGGTGATCGACTTGGAAATTTGCGCGCGGCGCGAAAGGCGATTGTCGGTCGTGCCGGTGTTCAACCACCGGTTCTTTCCTCGGCGGTTTACGAAACCGATGCCATCGATTGCGAACCGAACGCGGGAAAGTTTCTGAATGCGGTCCTAGAGTTCGATTACAAAGGCGATCCGACGGACCTTTGGAAAAAACTGATGGAAATTGAGAGCGCGCTTGGCCGGCCGCGCCATCATACGCGCAACGTTTCCCGCAAGATCGACATCGACCTCCTCTACGCCGGCGAGATCCAGATCGACACTCGAGAATTGCAGTTGCCGCATCCTCGGCTGCATTTGAGAAAATTCGTCCTTCAACCGCTCCTCGATATTCGGCCAGACCTGATTCTGCCAAACCAGACGAAGACCGTTCGCGAACTGCTCGCAGAACTTGATGAATCAGGTAAAGTAGTTCGCCTCACTAACGAATGGGAAGCGCAATGAAAGATTTTCGTGAAATGAAGCGCCGCGGAGAAAAAATTACGGCGCTGACCGCGTACGACTATCCGACGGCGCGTTTACTCGATGAAAGCGGGATCGACATTATCCTAGTGGGCGATTCGGTAGGCATGGTGGTGCTGGGCTATTCAGACACCACGCGCGTAACGCTTGAAGAGATGTTGCATCATACGCGCGCTGTGGCGCGCGGGGTAAAACACGCGCTGCTTGTCGCCGATATGCCGATTCACACCTATGACACACCGGAGCAGGCCGTGGCGACGGCAAAACAATTTGTCGATGTTGGCGCACAAGCATTAAAGCTCGAAGGCGGCGCAAACCACATCGCGGAGATCGAAGCGATCACGCGGGCGGGAATTCCGTTCATGGCGCACATCGGAATGCTGCCGCAAAGCGTACGAGAAGAGGGCGGCTACAAAGTAAAAGGACGGACGCAATCAGAAGCATCGGCGCTGATCGCCGATGCGCGCGCGGTGGAAAAGGCCGGCGCTTTCTCCGTAGTGCTAGAGATCGTGGTCGCGGATATTGCGAAGCAAATCACGAATGCCGTCAGCATCCCGACCATCGGTATCGGATCGGGCGAGCATTGCGATGGGCAAATCTTGGTCACGCACGATTTGATCGGCTTATTCCCGTGGTTCACACCTAAGTTTGTGTCGCCGGTGGCACGCGTTGCGGAAGAGATTCGGCGCGCCGCAACTGCATTTATTGAACGAACGCGGGGCGATTGACCTCAATTGTCTTAGGGCGCTCAGTTGACAATTTCGCGCCGTTGTCGGTTTGTCTGATCACACGATGAGAGCTTCCGAACTCGATGATTTCGACAACCTCGAGACCGAAGGCTTGCTTACTGGCAGCAGGGAGCGCGGTTGGCTCTGGTTTGGCCTGATTGTCTCATTGGGATTGCATCTCGCGCTTTGCACCTATTTCTACCGCACGCGTTTTCAAACCGCCGACGCCATGCTCTCGGAAGCGCTTCCGCCACCGACATTCAAAGTCAAGAGTGTCGATCTTGCACAGCAGCTCGACAAAGGCGGTGTGGACCAAACAAATCCGGCTGCGAAACCTGAACCGGACAAAACGGATGTGCAGTTACCGGACGAAAAGAAATCGTTCGACAAGCTTCTACAGGATATTCAGGCCAGTGCGGCGATGCCGGATGATACGCACGATGTTTTGCCGGACCAGCCAAAGGTAGAACAACCCGACGTGAATTCAGTTCTCACCGAGATCGAGCGCTCGACTGCGCAGGCGCTCCCGAATAATCCAAATGGGACCCACCAGCAATCGTTGCTCAACAACGCTGCGGTTTCTGGCCGTCCGCAGCCGGCGTTAAGCGGGACCGAACTTGCCACGAGCACGACCATTAAGCGGCCGAACACCTTTACGAGCAAAATGCCAGCTGACAGTGCCGGGCCGAATAAAGGGCGCGCGCCGGGGTTCAGCGATTTGGATCAGTTGCTCGCGCAAAAAGGTCCGCTCGGATCCGGCACGAAATTGCGGATGCCAGACGATCAAGTCTTCGAATACGACAGCTCGACCTTGCAGTCGAGCGCGATCAATCAACTGCAAAAGCTTGGCACGCTCATCCAGCGCAATCCGAAAGCGACATTCACGGTAGAGGGCTACACGGATTCATTCGGCACACCGGAATACAATCTCGATCTGAGCCAACGGCGCGCCGACAGCGTGAAGCAATATTTGGTCGAAGCCATGGGAATTAGTTCTGCGCAAATCGAAACGCGCGGTTATGGCGCAAGGAAATTCCGCACATCGCCGAATGGCTCGATCGACGAACAAAGCTCGAACCGGCGTGTCGAGATTGTGGTCCACACGAGCGAAGGATAATTGTCGATCCTGCGTGGGTCTCGCCGAGACGCCCAATAAATTCGGCTTTGCCTGTCTTCTGGGAAGCCAACGGCTTCCCCTACAGATTCGCTGGCGCGCCAGGCGGTCGCACCCTACCAGTTTTTGATCCACTGGTTTGGATCGTTGGACGGATTCGCATTAGCAATGGTCCAGAAATCGAAAGTCGGATTGTGACCGGACGCTGACGCGGCGTTGGGATTTACATCCGGATTTTTTGCGGTCGAATAGCCGTAACTGGTTCCAAAAGGATCGGTGATCGAAGTAATCTGATTTGTGGCGCTTGGAGGAGATTTTCTATCGGGTCTTCCAAGCATTTGCCATTTGAATTGAAAGTAACTTCTGCCCGTGGAGGAGCTACCGTCGTGGGTCGTATCTCCGGTCAATAATGTGTATAGGTCTAGTGTAGCGGTAGCGTACGTTCCGCTGAGTGAGTTGTTGTCCACTGTTCCAGTGGCCTCGAGCGAAATCGTGTTCGCACTGCTCGGATAAACGCCGTTATCCGCCTTGTAACTTTCACAAGCTGCCGAGATTGCTGCGATTTCGGTTTCAGCACGGGCACGAGCGCCTTTTTTTTGCACGTAGCTGACCGTACTGAGAATCAATCCGGCGAGGATGATGATAATCGCAATGACGACGAGCAGCTCGATGAGGCTGAAAGCGGTTGTAGTGGCAGGCGTGTCGCCTGCGATTGGAAGAATTTTGCAGCCGACACGGCTGCCTCTACAAATTCGACGCAAGACCGATAACGAATTCTTGCATTTCACGCGTCAGCTTTGCTGCTGCAAGCCTTGGATGATGCTGATGAGTGGCGTGAACAGTGCGAGCACAATTGTAC
>Ga0193719_10000251_pt1 | contig 19131 bp, 15 predicted proteins | sample U2a2metaG_FD_160103 | JGI IMG/M metagenome (GOLD analysis project Ga0193719, IMG submission 160103) | Soil microbial communities from a riparian zone of the East river system, Colorado, United States - U2a2 | ecosystem: Environmental > Terrestrial > Soil > Riparian zone | place: USA: East... | reverse complement strand
CACATGGGATGCCAAATATTTTTTGCACTGGCAGTAATACTAATAGTTTTGTATTCCCAATAAAATATAATTTGCTAAATGAGATTGCATATTTTTTCTTCAGTCATCATTTGCACGAATTTTAAAAGCTGAAATTTCCATATCTTTAGAAAAAATTACAATACCTTTACTATAAAATTTGCCAACAAGTAGATTCAAAATTATAAGTATTCAATTTGCGAGAAAAAGAATCTTACAGTTTAGCTATTCAGAATTATTTAAAACAAGCTAAAAAAGGTAATTCCCACTACCTTAGTAGTGGGTTTTAGGGGCCCAACTGACGTCATATGGTGCAACAGGCCTAAGCACCGCCTATTTTGTGCAGTGGCCAAATTGGTGGCGAAATTTTTTTGAATTTTGACATCGCATTGACCCATTTTCAGAGCATTGTAAAGCGTCCTAAAATGCCAAAAATGAACACTTTTACTCCAATTTGTCAATTCCTGACAAATTATCCAGCCAAATGTCGCATTTATAATAATTATATAAGCTGATGTGTCCATATGAACTAGGGCGACGCTCCGTCGCGGGACCTGCTGAAAAGCTTTCTTTGGAAGTAACGGCTTTCTGTGTTCTAGCTACACACATTATGTACAGTATATAGCAGTCGAGATTTTGGAGTAAGTAATTCCATGTCGTAGCTCGTGATTTGTTAGTCGGATGGGTTTATTGTTAAAGGCCATGATCGTCGTCAATCTGTCCACAGAAGGGGACGTCGCGAACGGTACACGAGGAACCATTACGGCCATCATCCTAGACCCAAGAGAACAGCGCTCGGAGCCCGATGAAGAAGGCGCCATCAGACTAGTGTACCCTCCAGCAATGATTCTATTCGAACCGGACGGGGGTTCACAAATACCATCAGCGTTTGTGGACGGAAGGGTCCAGCATGCCATAAACATACCAAAAGAGCAGATACCCCTGACTCCCTGCGCCACTAACTTCACGGTAACGATGCCTGACGGATCGAAACTGTCGATTGGACGACGACAGTACGCACTGACAGGAGGTTATGCGTTTATAGACATCAAGTCACAAGGACAAACAATCGAGTTGACCTTAGAAACACGCCTACAGGCAAAATATCACCTCAGTGCTTATGTTGCTCTATTGCGAAGCCGAGGACGAAACCATACGTTTGCTAAGCGACTTCGATGACACGCTATTCAGGACACATCCGAATGCCGATTTAGAGGCCGAGATGCAAAGGCTCAGTATTCTAGCTGCCAGACTATCGTAATGCCTCCCCATTAGACCACAAAGGCTAGTATGTAATAACAGACACCTGAATCAGACAATACACGTAGGACCTTAGCATTCATTGAAGTTACAATTAACGGCAATGGACCATCGGAGTGCTCAACAGAACGTGTTACGTAATACAACCAACATCCGTAGGGGCACCTGATCTAATAATATCTAATAATCTATTGGCTGCAGATATTGTTATGTAAGATTACATAATATAGCCTGGGAGGTACCTTGCTTTTCAGCAGGTGATATGGATTAAATTATGTCAGCTGGCCAATTACTTGTCAAAATAAAAAAACTTCATCAATTTTGATCCAAATAAAAATCGCTTTGGTCATTTTGTTCTACCAATGAAAATAAACGTTTTTACCAAAGGAATCGGGGAAATTTTGGTCACGTTGTTTTGCTTGCACAAAATAGGCGGTGTTTAGCACCATAGTTGGCAGATGCACTTTCGTCTCCTTTTACTCCCGATCATGCATGGATCACGTTTATCAGCTTACATACCGTCGTTATGTTATGCTATATTTCAATCTTGTTTCAATCTAGTTCTTATCGCTCTTTCCATAAACGATTTACAAATCTCTTCTAGTAGTATACTGTTCAACATAAACATTAAAATGTATAACAATGATTTGATACTTACCTCTCTATACATTAAACACCTGTACTTGTAATGACTGTGCCATACATTAGTAACCCAATCATGACAGACCAGTGTGTGAAATGACGAGTCAGAACAAAGAAGGTAGTGGGCATTGCCGCTTGCCGGCCCTACTGCCATTCTTGCGACATGCAATTGACCACTCAAGCTTCATGAAAGACGCTCAAGCGCTCATCGATCATCGCCCACCCATCACCCAATCATTGCCCACCTCAGCATAACTTACATTCCGTACAAATACTACGGCCCGAACTATCAAGCAAAAGTATCGATGTTGACGAGATATCAAAATTGAGGCCTGAGGGGCCATGGAAGGAGGAAACGCAATTCTTGAGTTTGGTCCATTCAAGTTTGTAAGTCTTTGACTTCAGTTTACTCTGTCGATTAACCACGTATAATCCAACACAACCCAGACATCCAAGGATCTCCATATACTAGTATAGAAGTCCGTGAATTGTTCGCCGCCACTGGACTCTTGAGTTTCTGGATCCTTGGACACGGGACACCTGGATTCTGGGACACAGGAATCTGGGGATTCCATCAGTATCGACTACTGCGTGTTGGAAATGTAGGTTAGTTCATCATTTTCCTCAATGACACCGCATTTGAGGTCTCCGGAGTCAATCGCGGATGGCTCATCGAGTCTTACTCTGAGTATTGCCCTGACGGACAGTAGTGTGGGTTGCAAGAGGAGAGGGGGTTCAAGGACAATAAGGGCAACAGGGCTATGGTCATTCAGGAAATTGTAGCCAGTAGGTCACATTTGTGAAGCACGCTGCACTCATCATGATGTATTCAGATATCCAGCAACTTTGACAGGTTCACGCAGCGTGTAAAGTGCTGGACTTCCAACGGTCACCGCCTCCCCGAACGTGCTGCCATCATGTTGGTGAGTTCCATTATCCCCGTCATCGTCGTCTTCGTCATCAGAATCTGTGCTGCCTGCGTCATCCCCATCGCCTTTACTTCCGAAATCGGGGTTCTCACGACTTTCTTCAACAGGTCCCCCAATGGCCTTCACTGTTTCACCGTAGTATGCTTCCAACGGTCTCGAGCTTTTGTGTCTCGTGGCTCACGGAAACGGTTGGCTTCAAGGAAGATGATGGGAGGGACATGATGGACACGTTGGACAAGGTGCTTGCAGACGAGGAAGCGGCTGACCGCAAAGGTCGGACAGGTACGTCCATTAGATCGATTTAGCTGCGAAGTTTCGGAAAAGGAAAGTTGCAGATAGGCGAGTTTATGCTGTGTTGTCCACTGGCGCGAGCGACGGAGCGATTCAGGCGACCCCGCTTCTTAACCCTCTCTCTATGACACCCCGTAAGCCTAATCCATCGCCAACAATCCGGAGAAGTCCAATCAAATCTACGTTTGTGATCGATGAGGATGCCGCCGTTGCTCGCACGCCTGACTTGCCCTCGGCGAAAGTACTTGGTAAACGTAGAGCTGTCGATCCCCCACCAGAATTGCGATTTCGGTCTGATCTGGCTTCGTTACTTCCATCCACACACGTTACCTCGCCTGACCGTCGTATTCAACTATCCTCCGATGAAACTATGGCCTTCTTTATTAATTATTGTCCATCTCCGGTCGTGACGCGTTCGCCAACACATCATGACAGTGCTATCTCACCTCCGGTCGATAATTTACCATTAGGCTATAGAGGGCTATATTCGAGCCCTGGTCATACTGCTTCCACTACGAATGTCCTTGACGGGCAACAGCAACCGGCGACTATGTTATATCCCTTGAATACCTATCCCGATGCAACAACCGACGTTGGATATTTTCCAGATAATTTCTTCAGCGAACGGCCTCTTGGTTCTGGGCCTCTTGGTTGGTCTCCCTTCCAAGCCTCCCTCTTTACATCTCCACCGTCTGAACCTAGTTGTTCCTCTAGCCTTGAACTGCCTTCGCCGCCTGTTCTCCTCCAGAAATCGCGAACACGAATCGTCTCATCTCCTCTCCCTCGTTCTCCAAAGCTTGTCATGTCCCACGTCTTGGTCCCTCCGCTTTCGAGGCCTAAATCTGACTATGTCAAATTGTCTAGCCTCGTACCACTGTCTGTTAAGAAACCCCGTTTCAATTTAGCAGAAGGTGATCTCAGAGAGGCTTTGGAGTCCGCATGGCAACAAACCGGAACGCTGGGCGTTCACCCGAACTTTACGAGGGCGGAGTCCCTTCGAAGAAAGGAAACAGAAAAAACTACGTGCGAACATTTCTGCGTCATCAGGTTCTCTCGCACCTCGAGATCGTGATTCCATTTTCGTCAGGAAACCGGCGGGGAAGCGATCTCGAGTTGCTGGTGACGATGAACCTATCGCTCGGAGAAAGAAACGACCTCACGATGTTATCGATTTGACACTCGACTCCTGCTCGGAGATTCTTGAAGAACGAAAGCCGACGCCGATTCACCCTCAAGAAGCGGAATCGCGGCTTAGAATCAACGTCGCTGATCCTGTCCCATATAGCGCCTCGGTTTACAATATCCGTTTCTCTCAATCTGTGAGATTCAAAGAATGGTCTCCAACAGTTTCTCTGATAGGCCACTCAAGAAATTATGTCTTTTCGACGTCCATGGCACCTTAATTTCCGCCAGACATGTATCCTTGTCCAAAGTTGAATATCCACGTCCATTGATCACTTTCTTGTGGGCAGGTTGCATCGCCGCAAATGATAGAAACTCTGCGCAAACTGAGGAAGAAGCTGCGAATCACGTTGGACCTGCTGCCATACCAGTTACGTTGCTGGGTTTGTAAGTGGTCCAAATACGAGGGTCTTTGTCTCGTAGTCGTACCCATCCGTTTTGTTTTGTGTGAAAACGCAGCCGATCAATCATAAAATTATACCAAATGTTCAAAATCAGCTTCTACCGCGATTTGAAAACACACATGTCATAGATGTCCTTGGAGAAACTCATGAGTAATGTTCGATATATTCAGATGACTGGCATGTCTCTCCAGCCGTTACTACAAATCACAATTACCTGTTTGGAATATTTATCAAAAATACATAAGGCAATCAATTGTAGTAGAAGTAAGCAAGGATCACAGATTCAGAGTATAGTGATATGTAATGCACCTCCATAGTTCCCGATAGACAGACCTACGAAATTTGACGGGAACGAATGCATGGTGGCTGGTTGTTAAAGACCAAGTCGACAGCGATCACACATATGGGCAAAACGTTCAAGGACAACCTCCTGTGTTGGGCCCATTCTAGTGCTGTGGTTAGCATTAAGGAAAATTAGCAAAGAAAGAGTGATTCACATTTTTATGCACTGCTCGCGGCAGACTTTGAGAGTGTGATGAACATCAACTTTGTGCGCATGGTCGCTCAAAGCACAACTCTTCTGGCCGCAGTCAACCTTTACGGTGGATGTAGCTCTTCAACAATCTCAATAATATCCAGACATACCTTCTCTCGGGAATCGAGAATTTCGTGGTGGCAGCCGTAGCCCTTCTTGGTATGCAAGAGATAGCACATTTCGTTTCCGTCGTTGCGTCGCAGAGAAATGATGAATATTACGAAAGCCAAAAATCAGGTCAAGAATCGTGCCAGCCTACAGTGGAGAAGGGTACTGGGGAGACAGAACTTGGAGGTAAAAAATTGTGTTGGAGTACGGTCGGAAAGGCAGTTGTTTAAGCTTATATGCAATATATTTATTCTCACGCCAAATAAGACGCATACAGATACAATCGCCGGGAATCAAGCACACTAGTGAATTACGAGGCACTTCAAACCCCCGGAAGAAAATGTGTCGCAAGGTAATGTACTAATGCTAATCCAAGCGTTTTCGGGCAGATATGCACCGCCAAGATGTTTGTGTGAAGATTTCTGAAGCAATCCACCAGTGGCGGAAAGGAATAATTTCTGCACTAGTAGGCTGTAAAATCGGATAAATATCGTAAAATCTGTCATTGAATCACGTAATAGGTATAAACTTTTTAAGAATGATAATCCTCGGAGAGACCCTACTCATAATTATTGACCTAGACTCGAATCTACCAACTTGGACTCACTCAGCAGAAAGTACGGACAACTTTCCCTTTGTTACTTGTAGAACGCTAAATAGTTTCTGTCGAATTGTCACCAGGCCTCCGAATGGAGATAGTCATATGAAACAAGCGCATTATGATTATATTAGTGATGACTGTCGCACTGCCACCGATCATGATCATGACCAACAACACGTGATTCCCACAACCGAAGGGTGATGCACAACTGACGTCACAAAAGGCAGAGGATTAGAATTATGGCTTTCTTCCCACCCCAACGGATAAGGGCAATATCCGAGACCTTTTCCTTCACGATTGTCGACTCGGACGCCAGCTCACATCCTTTCGACGACAATGTCTCTGCTACTACTCGACAGCTCCGTCAACGCCGCCGTTAACTCTCAGCTTTCCATAAACTTATTGAGCAGACAGCGGGCTTCTGTTCACGCTATTAATAAAGCCGTTTCTGTCGTCGACCTGCCTGTTACTTCGTGATTTCGGAGGAGGATCTCGGGTTCGAGATTATCCTCGGTTCACAATGGGACTTATGGTGTAGTTATTCATATTTCAACGTTAATCGGCTGTTACATAAATGGTGTAGGCGGCATAAAGAAATACGCAGTCTTTTTAATCGTCGTCTTTCACCATGTTATTACTTATAGTGCCTTGTCCGTTACGAGCGTGTGTGAAACGGTTGTGGGCATTGCCGCTCGCCGGCCCTCCGTGACATTATTTCACTTCTTCGACTCTTCGCGCTTTTGGGTTGCGTAAAAAATCAATAATTATTTACCAAATAATTATTTACCGGTAAATTACTAGGTAAAATAATAGGCCCGATGGCCCGAAGTTTTCTTACCGGTAAATAATTAAGTCACGTGTTGTATTTAGGCTTTTTTTGGGAAATTTGGAGGTTTGTTAGGCTCGTGACCAGCCTGACATAAGAAGGCGTGACCTGTGGTAAGCCTTAAAGAGATTTATCGACCCCGTGCTGTTAAAAAATTTCCGGTTCCCCCCCTGGCTCCGAGTCAGGCCTTTGTTCATGTTGGTCTAGTTGTAAATGGAGAAAAAATCAGATATAAGAATATATGGATCACAATTGTATGCTTACCGTGTCCTGGAGGCAATCCCGCCAGTGAATTTCCTGTGTATTCGATGCAAAGCTTCAGCCAAGATTCATCCAGATCAGAGAGTCCAAGCCTGGGATCGCGCAATCGTTTGTTGTCTTCTTGAAGGTGGATAAGGACCGTTCGCCTCTTCCAGAGCTTGTCGGGAGGGCATTTAGAGCAATAGCAGTATACGTTAGCATCCATTAAGTGGAAGCTTCATGCAAGGAGGATGTCGCGCATCGTGCGAGGCTTAATCAAAATCACGTGAATCGATAACGTATTGGTAAACATTCCATTGCTTCCGCTTCCCAATGTCGCCCACCTCTTCGTTTGCGACCAGCAACTTGAATGGCTGGTCTTCGCTGGAAAGCAGTTAGAGGATGACCCTTTCTGATTACAATATTTGGAAGGGATCGACTCTTCTCCGTCTCCGATGTGGTATGCAGATTTTCGTCAAGACCTCGACAGGCAACACCACTCTCGAGGTCAGGTCTTCCGATACTATCGACAAGTCAAGGCCAAAATTGAGGACGAGGTTATTGATTCTCTTGCACGATGCTTACGGTCGTCCATCAGGATTTATTTCCCTTGATTAGCAATGTCTCATCTTCACCGGGAAGCAACTCGAGGACGGTAGGACACTCAAGACGACCACTCTGGATGTCAAATCGTCCAACACCATCGACAATGCGAACCAGGAAACAGCTCGAGGATGGTCGCACACTCAGATTACAAGATCTGTCTCCGAGGTGGCATGCAGATTTTCGTCAAGACCTTGACAAGACCATCACTCTCTCAAAGTCGAGTCCTCAGATAGGTCCATCACCATTTCCCCCTAATCAGCAATGTCTCATCTTTGCCAAGAAGCAGCTTGAGGATACTCTGCCTCTCAGATTACAATATCCATCTCCGAGTTGGCATGCAGATTTTCATCAAGACGAAGCCCATCACTCTTGGCTCGGATAGGTCGTTCCCTAGATCTCATCTTCACCGGAAGCATGACGAAGACCATCACTCTCGAGGTCGAGTCCTCGGATAGGTCGTTCCCTTGATTGGCAATCTCTCATCTTCAGCGGAAGCAGCTTGAGGGTAGTAGGACACTCTCCGACTCTCGGATTACGACATCCGTCTCCAAGTTGGCATGCAGATTTTCATCAAGACCTTGACGAAGACCATCACTCTCGAGGTCGAGTCCTCGGATAGGTCGTTCCCTTGATCAGCAGTGGCTCATCTTCACTGGGAAGCAGCTTGAGGACAGTAGGACTCTCCAACTCTCAGATTATGACATCCGTCTCCCGAGTTGGCATGCAGATTTTGAAGGTGGATTCCTTCGAGGAAGAAGGTTGCTACTGTCCCATTTTCGGACTACAAGCTCAGTGGTCTGCTCGAGGAAGCTGCTGCCAGTGCTTCCAAGAACTCACTAACGACGCCTAGGAAATCAAAGGGTTCGAAGAGTTCGACACCATGTCCTCCTGGTGCCTTCCACACAAGAACACGATCTTTCCCTTTCTCCGCCTCTTCTTCTTCGTCCATCAAGCCAGCATATGGATGGATGGGTGTTTCTCCTTCATCTCCTTCCGAAATGGTTGCCCAGTGCATCTGCTGAGAAGCTTTCGCCGATAGACACCCGGAAGCAGGTTGCGGCGACGATATTAAGTTCCCCGCCTTTATCGAATTCCCTAGTCATACCGACAACAAAGAAGGCTCGCAGCATTCTAGATTGGGAGAATAAATGAGATGCCATAGTAGAGGAGGGTACTTTGGCTATTCTGCAGAGAACCAGCCCCGGAAAGAAGATCCCTGAGCCCACGGATACACCGTTATCGACGCCAATGCCGACTTCGTCATCCAGGTTCCATTTAGTTCGTTTTCTACGAGCCCAGTGCGTTCTCCTAAGTTCAGGTGGAAGAATGTGCTCTAAAAGGGTCTATTTCCGACCAATCCACAGCCTCAGTCGAATTAGGCACAACTCCTGCACCCTCGCCGTCAGGAGACTTCGACATTGTTGGAGAGCGAAACGCCTCCGTCATCACGCTCGTCGACTCCTCCACTGGATAGAGACCAAGACATAGGATTGGATTTTGTTCAAATTCAGAACAGCCAGAAACTTATAGCGAGCTGTTGAACAAGTACGTCTGACATCTTCGATTGTTCGAAGGGCCACATAACTCAAGCTTGACAGATTCTCGTTGATTCTGTTCGTACACTTGGCGGAGTCGATGTCCTCGCCTGGTCTTTTTATTCCAGTCCAACCTAGAAAATCGTATACGCTTATGGTATTCAGCCCTTCCAAATCGTACCGTTCGACTACATCTTCTGGTCCACCCCCACAAACGTCGAGGGCACAATTCAAGCACCGGTGACTTCTCTGACCCAGAGGAAGTCTTGCTTAACCCAGAAAATGGTCACCTCTCTTCGCAAGATGTCACCACAGCAGTGGACGGAAGCTTTCAGGCCAAGTTCAAGGTTAAATGGGAAGATCTCTGTCTCCATCCGCGGGCGCTTCACATTGCTTTCGAAGAGGAGATGCAGGACCACGACTTGTTGGTTGATGCGCAATTTGTGCCTTCTAGCAGAATTCACAAGTTGAATACGATCTTGCACCTTCGATCAATCCCTTTGATTTCCTCGCCCCTCACGGCTTTGATTCGCACATCCATCACTCATTCATCGATTCGTGTAATATCAGACATCGATGACACCGTGAAACGCACAGGGGTCTGGAATAGCAGAGTGGTATACGAGGAAGTTCAGTCGAGGCGTTTTCACTATGTGGTAGGCACACCTTCCTATGTTTGCAGAAGCCGTACCGATTCCTTTCACAGTCGAATGGACCATTTTCACTACTAAACGAGTTCTTCCATATCTCCCAACTTCCACCAGGTAATCTTTTGCTTCACTTCTTTTGATTTTTCAAGACTGACGTTCTTTGGATCAGGTTCCCTTAAATTGCGTTCGTACTCGGGCCGTTCACTCTTCGAGGGTCTTGTCTCTGCGCCAGCGACTCACAAACGTAGTGGAGTCCTGGACGTCTTGGACTCATTTCCAGACCCGAAGTTCATTTTGATTGGGGAGCATGATCTGGAATTGTATGCCGAGTACGTCTCATGATGCCATTTTGAGCCCCCCTTTACTGACCTGCCAGTGCACAGAATTGCAAGAGACAGACCACATCAAATCCTTGGTGCATTTCTTCGTGATGCAGACGCTGCTAATTGGTTCCTCGTCCTCGTCGAGTGGTTTGTCGGCATCTCCCGTATCAAGCCATGGTACGACACAGTTGTCCTGCTAAATTCTTATTTGTTGATTGTATTTGTATACAGGGCCTCGTCATAGTATGATCGACTCCAAGCCTACTATGCCACCCCCGCGTAGCTGACCATCAGCCTATATATTCCCATAACATTGAACAACACAGACCTTGCCTTCAAACTTGCGAGCCGCGCCAATTTGTCTGGGGCTGATGATCTTTACATCAAGCAATATCAGCAACTCTTCCAGACCGCGCAATACGGTAACGAGGATATAGCGTTTTGGAAGTGGGTGTCAGATACCACCATTGGTCTCGTAACAGAGACAGCGGTCTACCACTGGTCCATCTCGGATCAGACCTCCCCCCCACAGAAAGTATTCGACCGACATGCTACCCTTGCTGGTGCCCAAATAATCAACTACCGCGTAACTCCCGATGAGAAATGGCTTGTTCTTATTGGGATATCTGGGAATTCGACCAACCCGTCCGCATTCAGAATTAAGGGGTCAATGCAACTATACAGCCAGGAAAGAGGTGTCAGCCAACCGATCGAAGGACATGTTGCTTCCTTCGCCGAAACGAAGTTGGATGGGCACCAGAAGCCAACCAAACTGCTTACCTTTGCTGTTCGAACAGCAACTGGTGCAAAGGTTAATCAATACGCCTTTCCGTTCTTCTGGGCCATTATTGAACAATGCTTTCCAGCTGCACATTGTCGAGATTGACCATCAATCACCCGACCCTCCCTTCACAAAGAAGAATGTAGATGTTTATTTCCCTGCAGAGGCTACGAACGACTTCCCTGTTGCCATGCAAGTGTCTAAGAAGCATGGAATCATTTTCCTCGTCACGAAATATGGCTTCATCTATCTGTACGACCTTGAGTCTGGTGCTTGCGTGGACATGAACCGGATTTCGGGGGAAACCATCTTTGTCACTGCTGAACATGAGGTGACGCACGGAATCATCGGCGTGAACAAGAAGGGTCAAGTTCTGAGTGTCAGTGTGGATGAACAGACCATCATCCCATATATTCTCACAACATCGAACAATACAGACCTTGCCTTCAAACTTGCCAGCCGCGCTAATTTGCCTGGGGCAGATGATCTCTACGTCAAACAATATCAACAACTCTTCCAGACCGCACAATACGGTGAAGCCGCCAAAGTCGCTGCCAACTCCAAGAGTATGTTTCTCTCACTCCTTGCTTCTTTCTTGAATCTGAAGGATTTTGCGCACATCACAAGTCCTTGAGGCCTTCAAACAGGCACCAGCACCTCCGGGTGGTCTCTCTCCGATTCTTCAATACTTTGGTATTCTTTTGGAGAAAGGCGAACTCAACCATTCCGAGTCGCTAGAGCTCGCGCGACCTGTGCTACAGCAAGGTAGAAAGCAACTTCTTGAGAAGTGGCTTTAAGTTATCGTCATCGGTGTCTTATTTCATCTGTAGTTGACGCGTAGTGAAGAGCTTGGTGACATTGTTAGATTGCACGACATGACATTAGCCCTCAGTGTTTACCTTCGAGCCAATGTGCCTAACAAGGTGGTCGCATGCTTCGCCGAGACTGGCCAAACGGACAAGATCGTCCTGTACAGCAAGAAAGTTGGCTATACACCCGATTATGTCGCCCTCCTTCAACACATCATGCGTACCAATCCTGAGAAGGGTGCTGAGTTTGCTGCTCAGCTTGTTAACGACGAAGCTGGGTCCCTTGTCGACATTGAACGCGTTGTTGACATCTTTATGCCTCAAAATATGATCCAGCCTGCAACTTCATTCTTGCCTGACGCCCTCAAGGATAACAAACTTGAACAAGGCCACCTCCAAACACGGTTATTAGAACTTAATCACGCTCCTCAGGTTGTGGAAAACCTTTGTGAGAAGGCCGGTTTATTGCAACGAGTAAGTTGACCACTTGCAATTCATCTGATTCAATAACATAACTATCCACCCAGGCTTTGGAACATTATGAAGATATTGCAGATATCAAGAATGCAATCGTACACACATCAAGTTTACCTATCGATGTGAGCTAATGCTATTCACCGAGTTCGGCGATGCTGATATCCTGGTAGGGCTCGTCAATTACTTCAGTCGCCTTACAACGGAACAGTCGATGGTCTGTCTACAGGAAATGTCGAAGGTCATTGTCCGCCAGAACTTGCAAGCTGTCATTATTGCAACGAAATATTTGGATATTCTCGGCCCTGTCAAGCTCATTGAAATGTCTGAGAGCTTCAAGATGTTTGAGGGTCTCTATTACTACCTGGGCTCCATTGTCAATTTGGGTGAAGATTCCGAGGTTCACTTCAAGTACATTTAAGCCGCAGCCCGTACTGGCCAGATTCACGAAGTTGAGCAAATCTGTTGCAAAAGCAATTTCTATAACCCGGAGAAGGTCGAGAACTTCCTGAAAGAAGCCAAGCTTTCCGACCAACTACCATTGATCACTGTTTGCGACCAATTTGATTTTGTCCATGACCTTGTCCTTTATCTGTACCAGAATCGCCTCGTCAAGTTTATCAAAGTGTACGTCCAGCGCGTTAATTCCGTTCGTACACCTCAGGCTTGCTGGATGTGGACTGTGACGAGTCGACCATCAAGAGCTTGTTGGCGTCTGTCACTGGCAACTTCCCTATTGATGAACTTGTACATGAAGTCGAACAGCGCAACAGGCTCAAGTTGGTTTTGACATGGCCCTGTTCAGGCTGGCTCCCCAAGATCCTTCCGTCTTCAACGCTCTCGCTAGTCGACAGCACTAACCCAGAGCAATTCCGCAAGGAGAACAATGTGCGTTTTGCCACCTTCTGTTTGGGTTGTTTGACTGACATTCATATAGCTCTACGAGCCTCCAGTTGTTGGAAAATCCTATGAAGTGCGTGATCCTTATCTTGTTTATACTACATATGTGAAGGGTCTTTGCGATGATGAGCTCATCGCTATTACCAACGATAATTCCATGTTCAAGCAACAATCTCATTATCTCATCAAGTGCCGCCAGCCAGACCTTTGGGCCCAAGTTCTCATTCGTGACAATATACATCGTCATGCTTTCATTGACCAGGTATGATGCTTATTGTTTGCTTATGCTGTGTCTGATGGTTGTCCAGAATTGTTGCAACTGCCTTGCCAGAGTGCACAGATCCAGACGATGTTTCCATCACAGTCAAGGCTTTCCTACAAGCCGACCTCCCCCTTGAGTTGATTGAACTTCGCGAGAAGATCGTTTTGAAGCCATCACTTTTCAGTGATAACAAAAACCTGCAGAACTTGCTGCTCCTCAATGCCATCCGTGCCGACAAGGGCAAGGTCGTTAGTTATATCAATCGGCTTCAAAGTTACGATGCTGCTGACATTGCCAGAATTGCTACTGAGCACAGCCTGTATGAGGAAGCGCTGACAATTTACAAGAAGCATGAGCAACATACAATGGCCATGACAGTCCTAGTCGAGCACATTGTGCCAATCGACCGTGGAGTTGAATACACCATGAAGTCTGGAGCAGATTGGCGAAAGCCCAGTTTGACGGTCTACGAATTAAGGATTCGATTGGTAAGCTTTCATGTTTTGTGTCTCGTCTTCGTTACTTACTCCTTTGGTTTTAGATCCCTACATCAAAGCTCAGGACCCCACTAACTTTGCGGAGGTCATAGAGATTGCCAATCGTGCATGAAAACATGACGAGCTTGTGTGTTACTTGCAGATGGCTTGCAAAAGTTTGCGCGAGCCAAAAATCGACACTGAGTTGGCCTAGTCATACGCTAAGACGGTTCGTCTACACAATATGGAGGTTCTTGGGAATGACGGACGTCACAGACATTCTTGATGTGCGAGAGAAGTGCTTCGAGGACGAACTTTCTTGGCTGCGAAGCTCTTGTTCACTGGCACAAGGATCTCGAATTGGGCCCGTTTGGCTACAACTTTACCTCGGCAAGAACCAAGCCGCCGTGGAGAGTGCCTGGAAAGCTGGCAATACACAGTGTAAGAAATAGTAGCTCAGTACGTCGTAAACGGACTATATATTTAGTAACTACCTGTAAGAAATAGTAGCTACATGACAGTATCAGTAATATGTAACAGGTGAATGAAGTATGATAGACAGCTCACCTCAGTACATCGTAAACGGACTGAGGTGGGCATTTTCGGGTGTCCAAACTATATACTAGTAGCTAAACCGAACAATAAATGTATGTACAAATAAAGAAAACCGAATAAAACATCAAGAAATGTGGTGCGTGTGTACGCACGCCCGATATGGAAATAATCCCGATATGGAAACTGTCCCCGATGGGACGCAGCGACATTGTAAAAATTCTAACACTCCCCCTCAATTGGAGCGGAGTCCCAACGTGTGCGTGAACATTTGGCTGTGTTGCTGGTACGTCTGTTTATAGACTTTGGGCGGCTGTTTGTTGATATCGATTAGTGGTGGGAACCCAAAACGGATCGCCCGGGCCGCACAACCACATCTGCATCATCATGCCAACTGTCCCCACTTCATCTTTCTCTGCCTCCTTCGTTGTCGTCATGTTGGCCACTTCCCTGGGTGTCCAGGGAATGGGTCTGGCATCCACCATGGGCATGTAGCCCTCCTCTCTGTGCTGGGGTGCTCCCCCTGTATCTCTAAAAACTAGTAAGTGATCCTTTTTATCTTCACTGGCCAAATTGATGTCTCCTCTCCCTTTTAGGTCTCGAAAATCGCGTTTTGTGGCGTCCGAAAGTGTCGCGCCCCCTGCGTGCTTCCTTGGGTTGACCCAGGAAGTCCCTCCCCCTCCTCTGGATTGATCCGAGGAAATCTGGGGAGGTTCCTCGCAAAGTTCAGTGCCATGGATGCCTACATGGTACAAGCAAGTTGTGGTAGCATCCAAATTCTCATGAACCTCAACAATCACAGTGTCAATCCATTGCTGTCCATGTGGCACAGTGATGTCGAAATAAGAGGTAGAACCTGTCAATGCAATGTTGTAGCGTATATTGAGAAGGGGAACAAAGCGATTTGTAACAGAAAAGGGTGTCAACTTCGGCTTTTTGACAGTAAAGGATGATATCGTGTGTAATATGGTTTGATCAATGTCTGATAGATTGTTGCATGCAAGATCAACATGACCCAAGAGTGTTATATTTCTTGGAGCACGCTTGATGTGTTTCTTTGACAAGAGGGCAGGGTCAACATAAGCAACAGATATTCCCCTGATTTGGACAGACACTGGTAGGGTGATTGCAACATGGTCTTTTGATCCCAAAAACTCCCAACACTCCCTGATGTAAACCTGATCTTCCAGCAGAATGATAGGAAAGTTAATGTCGTATTCTTGGCTGGTCAAATGCAAATGCTTAAACCAAGACTTGGGTGACAACAAGCCATGCATTGGGGAAGTAAGATCCTTGAGGATGTGTGCCCCTGCTCTGCACAGGGAAAAATCACAACGACGACAAAGCAGACCACCAAGGTAATCCTCAACTTTTGTTAACCGCATCTCCATCACGTTGAGGTTATAACTTGGGAGTATCATTATTCCTTGGAAATTGTTCCATGAAATGGACATAAGAGATGTGATGGCGTCCTCCCAACAACCCGCATTTGCTCTAACAGCAGGAACTATGAGAAGTGTAACAGGAACCCATATGATGATGATGACAAAGATAATATACAGCAGATGGCATATTAGAGAACCGAAGGAAATGGTCGGTCTTGCACAAGGAAGGGCATTGGGATCGCACTGTATCACACTGGTCAATATTATCCAAATAGGATCAACACATTATCTCATCCATTTATCTTATTTGAAATAAGATTGACACATCATCTCATCCATCTATCTTATCTAAACGAGATCAACACATTATTTCACAATTGACACACAGGCCATTGATTGTTGACCCACAAGCAGTAGTTCTCTATATTAGTACAAGTTTCTGATAACTGTCTATATGCAGTCCTGATCACAAGCAGTAGCTCCCTACACTAGCCAAAATTTCCACTTTCCATTGACTGTCCACAGACAGGCCTGGCTACAAGCAGTGGTTCTTTACATCAGTATGGTCCTTTACATCATCAGTACTTTTCATTGACTGCCCACAAGCAGTTCTGATTACAAGCAGTAGTTCTCTACACCAGCACTTTCCATTAACTGCCTACATTCAGTTCTGGTCATATATACTAGCAGAAATTTTCACTTTCTATTGACTGCCCACAAGCAGGCCTGGTTACAAGCCGTGGTTCCTTACATCAGTACTTTCTGTTGACTGCCTATATTCAGTCCTGGTCATAATTTATAATTTGGCAGAATGAACTAAGAATAGATCAACATATGACTTTTTGTTTTTCTATTTTTATATGCTGAAACTCTAAAGCTTCAATTTTCTGGCCTCAAATAGAAACAACTGCAGGCCTGCAATTATACAAATGGTAAAAATATTAAAATCAATCTATTATATCAATGAAGCCTTCTGTATTTGTTGCCAATTGAGGTGATATATCCACTCTGCATATCTGTAGGCCTGCAATTTTGCAAGTGATGTTGCTAAGTACGGTTATTTCGCCTGATTTACACCTGATTTACATGCGCCGAGGCCGCCGAGGGCTCGCATTGATGCCAACGTTGGCCAGGACAGCGCCACCGTTGCCGAGAATCAGCAAGGGCAAGTGGGAACGACAGATGGCAACCAGGGCTACATGTAGATATAATTTTTATAAAGTTTTGCATGTAACTACGTCCGGAATTTTCGAAAATACAGCAATGCCGATGTATTGTGAACTAATTTGAGCACCCAAAGCCCTCCAAAAACTCGGTGCCCGTGCTCGAGGAGGAGCACATGCTTAATATGCCAACTCGCGGCCGGGACGGCCGCGGGAAGCTCTGATGGGGTGTCATCATGACAGGCTGTCAACTTTGCTGGCATGCGGCAACCGTAAATCAAGTTGGTTTGCCCCGTAAATCGGGTGTAAATCAAGCCGATTTACGGTAAATCAGCCGGCACTAAGTACTTAGTCCGCCAAAACGAGCACTTAGTGACTACTTAGCACCCAAGGTAAGAGCTGACTACACTTAAAACACACAGATTTTTCCACATAAAAACATGTAGTCATATAATTAATGTGTGGTAGACTTAATCCAAGCAGTTTTTAATGGCCCCAATGGCCACCATCCAATGCAATGGGAGGGGAGGGTTTGGTGAACAGTCCTAACCACTTGATTTCACTGGACTGGGGGAATTTTATCTATTTCTTTCATCATATACAGGCATAATACAACAAATGGGACGCTATCTACAGGTTTTTGGGAGGGGAGGGGCCCTCCCCACGACGCGGACGCAACGAGGACGACGAAGAGGCGCACGCGCGCGATCGTCACGTGACCCTGCCGGCTGATGCGATCAGCGGCGTGTAAATCAGCATTCAGTCGGCGTAAATCATCCGGACTAAGTTTATATTAAGTTTAGATTCACAACTTGTTATGCAATTTGAAGCTTGATACTACTTATAGTGCAGTGGCTAATATCTTTATTTCTTATTTGTTTGTATTTGAGGCCAGAAAATCAAGGTTTCAGAGCCTGTGAATGTAAAAACAGCCAAGTCACATGTTGTTCTATTTTTAATATTTCCACCAGATTAATAGATTAGTATTTGGCATTTATCTCAGTAACTATAGCAGCTAATCACTTAATTCAAGCAGGTTTGGAAAGCTCTACTACACTGCTATTAATAGACCAAAAAATTCCTTTTTTGATAATATAACACCAAATATAGACAAAATGGCCTAAGAATTTCTTGCAGACACATAATTTTCTCTGCTTGATTAAATCCCCAAACAGTCTGCCATAATGCTGTGTTATTTTTACTTTTCAATAAATTATTTAATACAGTATATAATATTTTTACAAATATGCTGCATAATTGCAGGTGCTGCATAATTGCAGGTGCTGCATAATTGCAGGTGCTGCATAATTGCAGGTGCTGCATAATTGCAGGTGCTGCATAATTGCAGGTCCTGTGTTATTGCAGGTCCTGTGTTATTGCAGGTTCTGTGTAATTGCTGGCCCATGATTATGCAGTCTAGAATATATCATCTTATATTGCAATATTACAGTACTTGAAGGCTTCATCTAGCAGAGAGAAGGTGATTTAGACTGCATAATTACAGGCCTGTAATTATGCAGTATTTGCAATTATGTAAATTATAAAACTATTAAAATAAATCTATTATACCACCTTCACAGACTGTATTATTGCTAAATGAGATGATATATCCACTTTGCATATCTGCAGGCCTGCAATGTTGCAAGTGATATATCCATTGTATAGTTGCAGGTCTACAATTATGCAATGGAGAAAATTTTTGCAAATGATATTGCTAAGTTTACTTTTTTGAAGCTAATTTTAGATCCACAACTTGTTAGACAATTTGAAGCTTGAAACTAATTATAACACAGTGGCTAACATCTTTATTTATTATTTGTTTGTATTTGAGGCCAGAAAATCAAGGTTTCAGAGCCTGTGAATGTAAAAACAGCCAAGTCAAAAATCACATGTTGTTCTATTTCTATTAATAGATCAAAAAATCTTTTTTAATAATATATGCACCGGCTCCAAAAGTTTATTTTGGTCATAACTCACTAATTATAGCAGCTAGTCATGTGATTCAATGACAGGTGGACAGATCTACATCAGACCTACATTTCACTATACAATTGCAGGTACTGCATAATTGCAGGCCCATGACTATGCAGTCTGGATACATCACCTCATGTGGCAATAACACAGTACTGAAGGCTTCATCTAGCAACTAAGGCTGCAAGCAAATCTGTCGCGTTACTTC